>Ga0172378_10001030_pt1 | contig 25326 bp, 28 predicted proteins | sample GrowelOW332metaG_FD_119755 | JGI IMG/M metagenome (GOLD analysis project Ga0172378, IMG submission 119755) | Groundwater microbial communities from an aquifer near a municipal landfill in Southern Ontario, Canada - Pumphouse #3_1 metaG | ecosystem: Environmental > Aquatic > Deep subsurface >... | reverse complement strand
ATATCATTGAAGGTAATGGAGCATTATATTTCTGACAAATTCCCGAACAGCATGTTCCTACCTTGACCAATTCCCAGACAGCAAGAACCTACGTGATTATGTTCCTCACTGTCTCGGGGCACGTTGAGACGGTGGTATTGATGTCAAGGGTCAAGGATTAATGTGTGCAAAAGCCCTTGAAACAAGGCGCTTTCCGGGTTTCGATTGCTTTCGGATGGTCGAGTGAATAACCGCTCCGTGGTAACTTATCCAAAGCCGATTTATGGCAAAAATGTGATAGGGTTGGGTTGCCAAGATAGATGTCGGGGTCGGGTGTTCGAGATAGATGTCAGTGGCTTTTTGAGTGTTCGGGTTAGATGTCAGAGCCGGGAAGGCTTAAAAATGAGGGATTCTGGTCTGGTTGCTCGATGTTATTATACGTTGCTTGCGGCAACGGGGTATACGGGGGTAAGGTGCTTGCGAAAGGAGGTCGTTTATCATGCTTAGTGAAAATATCAAAACGATCAGAAAATCAAAAGGTCTTTCGCAGGATGAACTTGCAATAAAGCTGAATGTGGTACGCCAGACTGTATCAAAATGGGAGCGGGGGTTATCGGTTCCGGATTCAGAGATGCTGATCTCCATATCTGAAGCACTCGAAACTCCGGTAAGCACATTGTTGGGTGAAAATATCGAAGAGCCTGAGACAAATGAACTAAAAGCAATCTCTGAGAAACTGGAAGTCATCAATCTTCAGCTTGCACAGAGAAAAGAGCGGAGCAGAAAATTGTTGCGATGGTTCTTTTTCATCCTATGTGCTGTCACAGTCATAATCTTTGCAGTCATCGGTTTCGCAGGAAGCCCATATCTTGGTTGGGATTTTAGTGATCCTGAAATTGCGTTTGCAGGGACGATACTTCATGGATTTGAATGGGTATTTGTAAGAATAGCACCTTTGTTATTGATAGGCGGCATCATTGGATTGATTATGACTCGTCGAAAAGAATAAAGAATCACCGTTTTGTAAAAGAAGAGAGCAAGCCACCCTGTAGGTTAATCCCAAGGGCAGCTTGCTCTTATTCTGTAATATCAACGCTTACGCCGGATTTGAATTCGACCGTGAAGTGGTCGGTGAAGACGGTGATCTTCTCGATGAGCCGTCTGACCAGTTCCTCGTCAAAGTCTGTGACCTCGGTTGCTTGCTGACTGATGAAGCCCTGCAGCTCCTTGATCCTGTTCATGGCTTCCTCGCGGCTGTGGCTGTCGACGGCAGCTTTTTCTTTCTGTTCCCTGAGCCGGAAGATTTCGTCCGCGATGGCATTGTAGTCCTGCTTGTTGTTAGCCTTCTTGATGAGCTCCTTTTGCAGTTCTTCCAGCCGTGCCTGAATGCCGTCCGGCGAAAGGGTGTCTGCATTGACCACGGCCTTGGCGATGTTCTCCTGCAGAGTCTTCAGGAAGGTCTTTCTTTCGCTCAGAATCTGGTTGAACGCCTTGATTGTGATCTCCTGCAAGACTGTCTCATTGACCGTGCGGTTGTTGCATGGCACTTCTGCGGGAGTCGTTTCCAATCGACTGATGCACCGCCAGACGATGGATTTGCAGCCGTGGTTGTTCCAGTGAACGCGGCGGTAAAGCTCTCCGCACTCACCGCAGAAAACCATCTGCGCAAAACAGTGATTGCAAGAGAAGCTCCGTTTTCTGCCGGAAGGGCTGACGTGGACTACCCGGCGGCGAACAAGCTCAGCCTGCACCTGCATGAAGAGGTCTTTCGGAATGATGGCAGGATGGTCGTCCTCGACGTAGTACTGAGGAACCGTGCCGTTGTTCTTGATCCGCTTCTTGGTAAGGAAGTCTGTGGTGTAAGTCTTTTGCAACAGGGCGTCGCCGATGTATTTCTCATTCCGTAGAATCTTATTGATTGTGCTCGTCCACCATTTTGTGTTCCCGGCTCCGGTGAGGATGCCGTCCGCTTCGAGCCCGGCGGCAATCTTGTCCATGCTGGAGCCCTCAAGGTACTCTCGGTAGATCCTTTTTACGATCTCTGCTTGCTCAGGGTCGATGACCAGATGACCGTTCTCGTCCTTGGTGTACCCGAGGAAGCGATTGTGATTGACCTGCACCTTTCCTTGCTGGTAGCGGTACTGCAGACCGAGCTTCACGTTCTGGCTGAGCGACTGGCTTTCCTGCTGGGCAAGGCTCGCCATGATTGTGATCAGCACTTCGCCCTTGGCATCCATCGTGTTGATGGACTCCTTTTCGAAGTAGACCGGGATGTTCTTGTCCTTGAGCTGGCGGATGTACTGGAGGCAGTCGAGGGTGTTGCGGGCAAAACGGGAGATCGATTTAGTGATGATCATGTCGATGTTCCCGGTCATGCACTCGTCGATCATGCGGTTGAATTCGTCGCGCTTCTTTGTGTTGGTGCCGGAGATGCCGTCGTCCGCAAAAATGCCAGCCAGCATCCATTCTGGATTCTTCTGGATGTACTCGGTGTAGTGAGTGACCTGCGCATCGTAGCTGGTTTCCTGCTCGTCGGAATCCGTGCTGACGCGGCAGTAGGCTGCGACGCGGAGCTTTGGCTGTTCGCTTTTTTTGACCGTGTTCCCGACCTGCGGTCTGGCGGGAATGAACATTACGTTTGCCATCAGACCACCTCACTTTCGATGAGGCCATAAAGGTACTCGGCTTGCAACCTCGGATCGTCGTAATGCTCCGTTGCATCGCCAAGATGGAAGCAGGTAGGAATCTCATCCTGCTTCGCTGTCTTCTTGCGATTTAGCCTACCGAGCTTACCGGCGCGTCTGATTCGTTCTTCGGAAGCTTTGTCGAAGGTCTCCTGGTCGATAATGGCGGGGTAGAAGTCATCGCCAAGGTAGTGCTTATTCTCCATGAGGCGTTTTGCTGTTCCGTGGTAGGTTTCGATCCCGGCTTTGGCAGCAGCTGTCTTAAGTGCCATGCCTGATAGGTAGTTCTCGTAGAGCTTTCGGATATTTTCAGCTTTTTCCTCGTCGATGATGGCACCGCCGTTTTCAATAATGTAGCCGTAAGGCGTGTGTCCCATGTCATCACATCCTTTCCTTCAGAGTCAGACCGCATTTGAGTTCAAAGCATGCTTCATGCCTTGAGCGGATGACGATGCGTCTGACGTGTTTTTCAAATAGGTTTTTATCAAAGGCGGTAAGCATCTCGCCTTTTTCTGCAAAATGCAGAAGCTCCGTGGTTGCCGCGACCTTCGTGACATCACCGGAGACATCGTTTTTCAGCGCCTCGATCTCACTTCGGAAGCTGTCCGCCTGTGAGAGGAGCTTGTTGTTCTCGTTGTTGTAGAGAATGTGGTCGATGATGCCCTGTGTCATTAGCTTCGTAAGGGTTTCTCGTTTCTCAGTGTTCTGTGCCAGCAGGGTCTGGATCTCCTGAATCTGCCGGAGCGAGTCGTCCGTAGAAGTGTTCTTGATGGCTTCCAAGTAAGGCTTCAGGAGCATCCGGTGCGCATAGACCAGCTTGTTCATCATCGTGACGAATGCCTGCTTTAAGGAATCGTCCCGGACGTAGAGCATTGAGCAGCGGCTTTTGTCCTGAATGTGGGTGTTGCAGCACCATGCCGCGTACTTGTAGCCGGTGCAGCTGTGAATCCGCCTCTTGAAGGTATCGCCACATTCTCCGCAGATGATCTTGCCGGAGAAGGCGTATTGGCTCTGGTATTTGTCGGTTCCTTTGACGACGCCTTTTTCGCTTGCCCGCTGTGATATAAGTGCCTGTGCAGCTTCAAAGTCATCCCGGCTGATGATTGGCTCATGGTGATTCTGAACCATGTACTGGCCTTTCTCTCCGTGGTTGACATGCCGGTTAAATGCAGAATCCGAGAAGGTCTTCTGGAAAAGGCAATCGCCGACGTACTTTTCATTGCTGAGCATTCCGCGAATGGTAGTCGCCGTCCAGTGGCCGTTACGCTTGGTAGGGATGCCGCGCTCGTTCAGATCGTCTGCGACGGCATTGCTGCTTTTTCCAGCAAGAACTGCTGAGAAGATTTCCTTTACGACGGCTGCCTGCTCCTGATTGATGAGCATCTTCTTGCCGTCCCAATCGTAGCCGTAGGGCGGGTAGCTGACCTTGAAGGTTCCAGCCTCGAAGCGCTTTTGAATCGACCACTTGCTGTTTTCTGAAATGGAAACCGACTCGCCTTCAGCCATGCTGGAGAGGATCGCCAGAAAGAGCTCACTCTCCATTGATCCGGTGTTGATGTTCTCCTTTTCGAAGAAGATCGGGATGTTCAAAGCGAGAAGTTTCCTGACCAGTTCCAGACAATCTGTGGTGTTGCGGCTGAAGCGGCTGATGGACTTGGTCACGATAAAATCGATCCTGCCAGCCTTGCAGTCACCGATGAGCCTCATGAGCTCGGGACGCTTGTCTTTCTTGGTACCGGTGATTCCTTCATCAAAGTAGAGCCCGGCGAATTCCCAGTCATCACGGGAAGTGATGTAGTTTTCGTAATGGGTCTTCTGAGCATCGAGGCTTTCGAGCTGGGCGTCAGAGTCAGTAGAAACGCGGCAGTAGGCAGCTACCCGGAGCTTTCTGATTTTGCCCTTCGGGTTCTTCACTTCTGCGATTTTGGTTACTTTTTTCAAGTGAATTCCTCCTTTCCGTACGTCTATACATCACTCTGAAAGCCCTATATATCAAGCTGTTTCTGGCATTATTTCCGCGAACAGAGGAGAGAAAGTTTCTCGATTGATGGCGGTTAATTTGTTGAATTCAGCCACGGAGATCATGCCGGAATCGAGCATCATCTGCCCGATGGCCTGCGCCTGCCTGTAGTCCAGATCGCCCTGAATGCGCTCATGCGTGTAGTAGTTGTTTTCGGTTTTCTGTGTTTGGTCTGACATAGCATATCCACCTCCAGTTTCCACTGGAGATGGCAGGGCATTTTGAGCGGATGAAATTTGAGAAGTTCTGCGTTCCATGAGTATCCTCCAATCCGAGGAGTTCCTTCCTCACGGTTAAACAGAAAAAAGCGGCTCAGATTGAGGGGTGAAAATAAAAAAGGCCTGCGGGCATTCCGAAGAACACTCGCAGGCCATAAATAATGGTGTATTCAGTTATTTCACGCGGATCTTCCATCCGGTGATGATGAGGTTGACGTTCTTAATAAGCGTCGGGTTAAGCTGCTGGATTGAAGAGACGCTGGTTCCGTACTTCCGGGCGATTCCTGAAAGCGTGTCTCCCGACTTCACCGTGTAGTAGACAGGCTGGTCGGCATTCTGCTTACGGCAGAGTTCGTTGACCTTGGCCTGAACGGCTGAGTAGTCATACCCGGCAGCGGTCAGACGGTTCTTGCGATCGTCGCCGTTTCCCCATTTGCCTTCGAGGACTTCCTTGGCCAGTTCATCCACGGTCTTCTTTGGAGCGGGTTCCGGGGCGGGCTTATCGTCTTTGGAATCCGTGCTGTATTTCGGTACGCCGTAACCACGGATGTATTTGCCGCCGACCTGAAGAGTGCGTCTTCCGACGGCATTGCTCTTATTACCTTCGATGACCGTGATTGTTTTGTCGGATACTTTTTCCACGATACCGACGTGATCAGGCCAGCCATCATTGTCGCCGTTACCGGAGTCCTGCCAGTCGTAGAAGATGATATCTCCGGGGCTCGGAACGTAGTTATCATCCTCCACCCATTCCTTAAGGGTAATGAACAGAACGACCATCTGCCCGCAGCCGCATTCGGTAGGGATGATCTTTGTCAGCCCGCATTTGATGGAGACTGCAGAAACAAAGGTCGCGCACCATGCATCAGTATAGGTGACTTTGTATCCTCTGGCACGAGGTGTTTTGCTGTTATAGACATCAATGATCTCACGGTGGCTGCCGTCGGCTTCATTCTTTCCGAGCCAAGCTCTGGCCTGTGCTAAGACCTGCTCACGCTGAGAGGATGTGACAGGAGCAGAAGTATCACCTGTCTGTTTCCTATAGCCATTGAAGCCGTCCTTCGTGATGACGGACGGATAATCCACATAGGCATAGTCCAGATCCACGTTACCTGAGATGCCGCTCACCTTTCCCTTGGAAGAATACTGCCAGATTCCATAATTGCCGGAATAGGTGCATTTTGATGCATACTGAGCTACCCAGTGCGCGTAAGGCGTGAGCCTCCCGTCATCCATGCGTTCCTTGAAGCCGGAATAGGTGGAACCGTAGATGCCGACGAAGTATCCTGCATTTTCCATCGTTTCGCAGAAGGCAATGGTCGCTTCGGTGATTCCGGTCTTGGCTGATGCGGGCTGAGCCTCATTGTCCATATAGACCGGATACTCCAGCTGTTTGCCTTTGAGGATTTTCAGGAAGCGTTCGGCATCTGCTTTTCCGGCAGCGGCACTCACGCAGTCCTTGCCGACGAAATAGTATGCGCCGATAGGGATGCCAGCGGCCTTGGCTCCCTTATAGTTTGCTTCCCACTTGCTGTCAGTATAGAAGCCGTCGTCAGAGCCGCCTGCCTTGATGATGGCGAACTGAATGCCAGCCTCTTTTACCTTGTTCCAGTCAATCGTTCCCTGCCAGTGGGATACGTCGATTCCCTTGATAGCCATTTTACTTATCCTCCTTGTCTGATTCCTTGCCGTCTCGGTCATGAAGCTGCTCCAGCACGTCCTTCAGCTTGTCCGGAACCGGCAGGCCGAGATGAGCGCTGTTTTCAACAAGAGACAGACCTTCGTTTGAAATGTAGAAGAAGATGATTGCTGTACGGAGCACTCCGGCATGGTCAAGCACATAAATGTCGAGGGCGTTTGCAATCCCGATCAGGATGAAGATCAGCACCTTGCGGCAGATGCCCTTGAAGCCAACCGATGAGGAGAGCTTCTTGTCAGCGATGGCGCACATGACGCCGGTGATATAGTCGGCGACTACGAAAATGATGAGCGCAATCATGAGCCCGTCGCAGCCGCCGAGAAACCAGCCGAGCCAGCCTCCGATAGCTGTGAATACGAACTGAATCGAGTTCCAGAATTCTTTCATGTTGTGATACCTCCTTGTGTTCAGGGCATGAAAAAAGCAGCGGCCTTGTGGCAGCTGCCTTCATGCGGTGCATGGTTTATAGGTTGTAATAATCTCTTGGCTTCCCGCCGGTTCCGGAGCGGTTGGAGTAGGAGTAGAGCCGATTGAAAATCGTATCCGTGTCATCGTACCGGTCGACCAACTTGTAGCAAGACACATAGGGGTCAAAATACCTAAGATCCTCTGGCTCGATATAAGAGGATTGCTGCTTTCCTTTTGCGAGAAGGGCGGTACAGTTTGCGCAGATCCTGTCGGATTCTTTTCCGTAGAGCTCCGGGTTATCAGCTTTCAGGAACCAGTGCGCGTCGTGCCATTTGCAGTCATAATAACAGGCGCTGTTGCATATCATCGTGTACTGATAGTTGGTAGGAAGCCGCTCCAGCGCATCAAGATGGCGGGCAAACCAGTGGAACAAAACGATCCGGTCATACATGCTGAAATCACCGGAGATAAGCTCGTCCAGTGTCAGAGCTCTTGTGATGGAAAGCGTCAGTTTAAGCTCCGGGAATGAGGCTTTGACCTTTGCTGCCAGCTTGTCATCGTTCAGGATGAACTGATGGACGCCAAGAGTACGGTAGCGCTTGATCATCGTAATAGTCGCGCCTTTCTGGGCGAGAATGCAGACCGGAATGCCAAGAGCCAGCAGACCTTTCAGCCGATCCACATATTCCTCGTAGGTTTTCGGATAGTTGTCACGGTAAGTGATATCGAAGCGGGTGTTGTCGCAGTCGTCTTTCCAAGCGGCGGCATAGATGCATTCGATGTATGGAATCAGGTTTTGCCGCAGACGGAGTTTTGCCGGATAGTCCGGGTCGAGGTTATAGGGCACTTCAAACTTTTTCATGCTTCCTCCGTTTCTGTCAGCGTGTAGGTGACCTTCATCGTTTTATCTGCCGTCTTGATAACAGGCGTCGACAGGTTGTTGATCGTAGCAAGATACGGTGTGTAGAGATACAGTTCCTTGCGGAAATGATATCCGTAATAGCTGTAGAAATACTCCTGGTAGGCGTAGGTCTTATAGCGGGAGATCATTCTTTGTCCCCACTGCTCACCGTCTGTATAGGTATCTTTGTGATGCACATAGAGCTTCGGTTGCCCGTCGAAGTAATACCAGCCGTTGATGACTACTTCGTCATCCACGCTGAATGTGTACTGCTGGTTGCTGTTATAGCTTGCGTTCGGGACGACTTCGATATTAGCTACGTTCGTTGTATCCAGCCGGTAAACAGTCGAGCCGATGGCGAACATCAGCCATTTACCGCTCATACCGATATTGGATATATTATCGGTTCCGTAGGGCAGGACGATCTTCTGGGTCGTACACCTGTCGCCGCTGATCTTATCCATGAACCATTCATAGCCGGTGTGGTCATATCTCTCCGAACCATAGGACATCCCGACATATTTCCGGTTATCCTTTCGAGAGATTCCATACCAGTTCCCGTCAGATGCGTGGAAGAGATAATCAAGCCGGGTTGTGTCATTCCAGTAAGGCTCGTCGGTATTATCCTTGCTGCCGTCGGTGAAATGCACCCAGTAAGGATAGTGGTTCAGTTCTATGGTGGTTTCTTCGCTGGATGCCGTTGCCATCTGCGTATAGCTGCGTACCATAAGGCGGGCGTGAAGATAATCCTCAGGGACTTTACGGAGCGTCACCGAAGTCGAGTTGTGGACGGCGATCATCTCCAGCCTGTAGCCGTCGCCGAGGTAGGTGCGGTGATTATGACGGTAGCTGTCCATGTCGATCTGGCCATCAACCATGTTATCCGATTTCAGACGGACAAAGTAGTTAGCGCCATACTTGCAGCCTCGCCCGGCCAGAATGTTCGTGAGAGCGATGCAGGAAATAGTGCCGTTGGCCTGTGAGGTTGCAAAGTCCCAGACATATTTGAAGCCATTATCCACGGCCTTACTCTCAGTCAGGTTGCGACTTCCGCGTTGCACATCTTCCGTAGTGTTTACGTCATTGGAAGCATAACCGATGAGCGGGTTATCCAGCGGAGCGTATATGAGCGATGGATCTTCTGCAATTTCATTCTGGTAGAGAAGGACTCCGCCGGTCAGCCTTGAGTAGATTGGCAAAAGCCAAGCCTCGCCGTTCTGGCTGTCGAAGTTCGGGTTATCATACATCGCTCCCTGCAAATTTGTATTCAGGACGTCAAAGACAGCTTCTGTCACAAGGTTCTCGTCCTCGTAGACTTCCTTTTTGCCCGTGTGGACGTCCGTAAGCTCTATGATTGATTTTCCTTTGAGCATGGTCATTCCTCCCTGTTCAGATAGTCTGTTGTGATCGTCTTTACATACCCATTCTCGCCGCTGATCACGAAACGGTACATGAGCTGACCAATGATGGCCTTTTCAGACCATGCATCGGTTGAGATAGCTTCCAGTGCGGATTTTGACATGCCGGACTTTTCCTCAGATAACTGTGCCCAATCTGTGCCGGTGTAAGTCCACCATGTTTCCCCGGCATCAAAGGAGACAGCAAAAAGGGCTGCATCATCGCAGTCTGCTATGACCTTTTCAATCCCGAGAATAGAGGAATCGGACATATCGATGTTTTCCGAGTAGATGACCTGTGGCTTCGGGATACCGGTGTAAGTTGCCCGGAAGGGCGGGAACCGGTTCTCGGAATCATGCCAGTAGAGGATCGTCGGATCGGAAAGCGTGAGCAGCAGGTTTCCGTCCGGGATATCCTGTATGCCGTAGGTTTCAAACACCTCTGCAGTAAGCTCGGTTTCATTCAGCTTCAGGAGAGCGCCTTCCTCCACGGTATAGAGTTCATTGTTTGCATCTGTGATTAGGTATCTGCGGTTGTACGGGTCAAGCAGAATCGGCAGCGTATCGGATTTCGTAAAGGCAGTACCTGTCGCATCCTGATGAAGGAATGAGACGGTCTGCCCAGCGACAGGTGTGAAGGAGATATTCCCGGAGCCTGTCACCAGCACGCATTCTCCAAGATACGAGGCGTTTGTGGGAACGACAGCAAAGTTCAGAACAATATCGCCGGTATCTAAGAGCAGCAGATCCCAGACAAGGCGGACGTCCTCTGAAGTGGCGCTGTAGTAGGAATAGCCCTCCCAGCGGACTCTCAGGAACTTGTAATAGTTATAGATGGTTCCTTCCTCACGCCGAATCGTCCATACTTTTGCATCTCTGCGATGTACCTTAACCTGTTCTGTATTTGTGCCGATGCCCATCCACGAGTTTCCATTTACGAAGATGCTCTCGGCGACAGCGGAGTTATAAGTAAACCAGGAGACACCGGTCAGGGTATCGGTTCCGTCATCGTTTCCGCTGTTGTCGCGGATGATCGTCATATTCTCGATGGTATCGAGCAGGGCTTGGATAGAAAAATAATCAGCCACTTTGCACCTCCAATTCTGTGATCGTGTCGAAGGAAGCCAAGCCCAGCGGATAGGAGGCAAGCGTGCCACGGTCTATCGCTTGAGGCTCGCCCTCGATGATTTCTGCATATGTTTTCTTCAGCACGAGGCTTCCATTTTCAAGCACGGTGTAATGCGTACCGGAAAGCTTCTTTGCCGGAAGCACATCGCCGCCGATGAAGGGCTCTGTTTCAAATGGCAGGATCGTAAGCCCGGTGAGGGAATCAAAGTCTGATGTTGAAATCTTCAGAGCATCCATCCGGCCACGATTTAGGTCTTGTTCGGTGCCGCCTGAGATCGTATAGCTTTCCCGAAGTTCAAACTGCGTGTCATCGAAAACATAGATCTTGCTATAGCGCATTTTTCTCTTGTCGCTGATTTCGATCACATCATGAACAATCGGCGCATAGATGCGGAGGTTGTCTGCGATAGTCCAGAGCGGCATTCCGGCCATGAGCACCTTTGGAATCTGATCGCCAGCACCGGTTGGTGTAGGAGTGATGAGGGCTGCATCCACTTCTCCAGAAAGAGCAAAATGAGACATGCCGGATAACAGGAGCGGAATATAATCGTCGCTTGCGTCAATACGTCCGTTCCATCTGTCCTGAGCGCCTAAGCCCTGACCGGTTATGGAGGCGATGATGTTCTGAGCATTAATGGTTGCGCTGCCCGGTGCAAGGGATATCCAGACCGCAAAGGAATGCAGAGTTTTTTCCTGCATATCCAGCAGCGGATAGAACAGGTTCAGGATATGCTGACCGCTGTGCAGTGTTTCCATTGGGTGGAATTCCTCGACTTCATGGCCGTCTACGATATAAGTGACCCGGATGACCGATTGCCCATCATCCGTCCATTCGACCGGAACGGTGACGGTGGTAGCCAGCTCCTTATCCGTAACAACAGGTTCTTCGGTCTCTGGGTTAGTGCTTTGTTCCGGCAGGATTGTCGTGCCGGTACCGGTTGCTGTGACGGAGCGTGGATCTTCCGGTGCAGCTACGTTCAAAAGGATCGCTGCTTTGAACTCACAGTCGGTTTCTTCCTGCGTAGCAAATTCGATGCTTACGATCTCGACATTCTCTTCGCCGAGGGTATAAGGCATCGCATTCACGTAAGTGTAGGTCGCCATCTTGGTGGCTTCGACGGAGTTTAAAAGGCCGGTGATGTTCTTGTCGTTCTTGCTTTTTGCTTCAGCGAGGCGGGGGTTCTTGCCTACACACTTTAAGGAGCATTTGCCATTGACCTTGACCGTGATGGACGTGATAGCTGCCATCTGAGAAGCATCTGCCTGACCACCAGTAAAGGTCAGAACGTCTCCGGGTTCCAGAGCAGGATCGCCGATGGTCTCGGAATCGAACGGCACATAATTGATGACTGCAATACCATTCAGGATATTGTTTAGAATCCGTTTTCTTGTCTCGTCGAGTCCAAACTGCAGCAGCGGGTTCACTTCCAGATTCATGGTGAGCCCGTCATCCGGATCAAGGCTGTAATACTCGGCGGTATTTGTCCTCCTGTTTGTGGAATTGATCGCTGTGTAACGGGTCACAAAATCCGAGAAGGAACTGGAATAACGGTGCGTGCTATTTACCGTAACGACAGGAGCCGCCGTGTACTGCACCAGCTGGAGCTTTCCTTCCCGGTTGATGAAGGCAAAGCAGCAGAGTGCTTGCGAAAGATAATGCAGGAAATCACGCCATGTCTCAATGTCATTATCCGGGTAGACGCCAAGAAGCTCGGTGCCATTTGGCAGGGCTTCGATTTCTGCCTGCGTCTGGGAAAGCTCCACATGGCAGGAAGTAGACATCGCGGTCAGGAAATCGAACGGGTAGCCGCTGGACTGATCCTTGTTGTAGGCCTTCTCAAAGTTCAGCATGGCATCATAAGCCTTGAGCTCCAGCGTCTTGATTTGCCTGTTTGCCTCTGCCACATAGAAGATGCCCATCGGGACATCCTCCGTGTTGCCGTCGGGAAGGCTCATGTGGAAATTAAGTCTTACTTCCGCATCCTCAAGGGAGTAGCGGTCGACGTCTGAGAAAAGAGAAATACCGAGCTCTGCCGCATAGACGGAGCCCAGCTCGATTTCGGAGGAACCGGAGCACTGGCGGGTGACATATCCGGAGCCCTTCACGATATCCTTGTTCTCAAAGGGATAGACCCTTCCTGCCTTTGTCGTGATTGTTCCCGACCATGTGAAGGAGCGGGTGTTATCCTGTATCGCAGTTTTGTATAAATCAGACACGGAATACATAGCACCGCTCCTTTCCTGTTAGTATTCTTTCAAATCAAAGCTGACCTTCCAGAGGCCTTTCTTGCTGGTGTCGTGCGCGAGGGAGGTCTTGAAGCCATCAATATACATGTCTCTTGTTTCCCGGATCATGGTTTCCGTATTGAAGAAGCTGACCGAGAGCTTCGGTTTTGCCCGGAGGAGGGATAGCTTCTTAAGCCAAGCGGGTGAAACCTGAAAAGAGACGGATATCTTTGCCACACCGGAACGGATAATGTCACGCTGTGTGGTTCCGGCCTCCGTCTCTCCTGAACTGTCTGCCTGTACATCAGAAAGGCTCAGGTCATAGGAGAGCGGAAGCGGCATATCGGTTCCATCGATATTGAGGTATTTTGTAAAAGCCATCATCTGCCTCCTGACCGGAGCGCCATTCTCTGCTGAGCGGTGACTATGGTCTCGTCAAGCAGGGTGCCTCCAAGATAAACCGGGATTGTGATATCTCCGCCGCCAACTCCGGAAAGAGCCGCAGCAAGGTTTGAAGTCTGTTCGGCGACAGCCTCCTGAATCATTGTTCTTAAAGAGTTCACGCCGACGATAGCTTCCGCACCGGCTTCTCCGCCACCAAGCAGTGTGTTCCCGCTCATGCCGAAGATCGTAGGAGAATTGAGGATCATACCGTTGCCCATTGCCTTCTTGTACCATTCCACAGAAAAGTGCGGGATGGACGGAGGGTTCAGCGAGAAGCTGCCGGATATAGAGAAATGGGGCAGCTTGATCTTCGGAAGCTCCCAGTGAAAGTTGAAGACATTCTTCAGCTTATTTACGATGCTGGAGATGAAGCTCCAGATCCCGTTGAACACATTAGAGACGATATTTTTGATACCGTTCAGGATGCTGGACAGCGTATTCTTTATGGCATTGAAGGCTGTGGAGATGCCGTTTTTCACGGTGTTCACCACGGTCATGATTGTGTTCTTGATCCCGTTCCAGACGGAAGAGACCACGGATTTTATAGCGTTCATGACTGTGCTAACAACGGTTTTGATGGTATTCCAAGCCGTAGTGATAAAGGTCTGGATTGCCGTGACCACAGTTGTCACCACGGTCTTGATTGCGTTCCATACCGTCGTAACCACAGTTTTTATCGCATTCAGGACGGTCGTGATGATCGTCTTGTAAATGTTGAAATATGTGGTGACGATAGTCTGTATTGCTGTAAAGACGGTCGTGAATACAGTTTTTATTGCATTCCAGATGGTCTCAAAGAAGGTCTTGATTGCATTGAAAACCGTCTGTACCGTTGTGGTGATAGCCGTCCACGCATTTGTCAGGAAGGTGCTGATCGCCGTAACAGCGGTCGTAAATATTCCTTTGATCGTTTCCCAGATCGTGGTGAAGAAGGCCTTGATAGCTTCCCAAGCTGTAATGACCGCCTGTTTGATGCCCTCCCAGAGGTCAATCCAGAATTGCCTAAAGCCCTCATTCGTGTTCCAAAGATAGATGAAAGCGGCAACCAGGGCAGCAATTGCAGCGATGATGAGAACGATAGGATTTGCCAGCATGGTAGCATTCAGGGCAGTCATAGCACCTTTGACTACACCGATAGCAGCAGAGACCTGCGGGATGATCGTCATGATCGTTCCGACCGCCGATATGATTTTACCGACGACCACAAGAATCGGGCCGATAGCAGCAGCCACGAGGGCAATCTTTACGATTGTCTCCTGAACGGGTGCAGGAATTTTGCTCCACATCTCAGCAAAGCCCTTCAGAGCTGCGGAGATATCTTTCAGTACAGGAGCCAGCACCGTGGCGAGACTGTTACCAATCTCTGCGCCGGTCTCTTTCAGGGAGTTCATGGTCATCTTGAACTGGTCAATCGGGTCGAGGGTCTCGTTGAAAGTGTTCTCGACACTTCCTTCAAAATCACCGAGTGATCCGGCAAGATCATCAAGGTTCAGTTTTCCGGTCTGGACTGCATTGTAGATAGCAGCACCAGCCTTGCTTCCGAACAGATCATAGGCAGCCTGCAGCTTCTCGGTTTCAGAGCCGTTGCCCTTCATGGTTTCGGAAAAGCCTGCGAGAGCCTGATCCAGTGTCTGGCCGTCCTTCGTCGCATTCTTCATGGCGGTCTTAAGACCCATCATTGCGGACGAAGTATCAAGACCTGACATCTCGACCATTCCCATGAAGCCCGCCGCCTGCTGAGCGGTGAGCCCCATTTCTTTCAGCTGGACTGCATTTGTGGAAAGTGATCCGGCAAGGGTATCCATGTCGATTCCGGTTGCCTGCCCGGTAGCATTCAGGGCGTCGAGGAGACTGCCTGCCTCACTGGCATCCATACCGAAAGCATTCATGACGGCAGAAACGTTGTCCACGGAGGTGGAAACATCGGTGTCATTCAGCTGGGCAAATTTGATGAATTTTCCGGACAGATCATCCAGTGCCTGCCCGGTCAGACCGAAACGAGTATTGACCTCGCCAACAGCGGCACCGGCGGTTTCAAAGTCTGTCGGTATCTCCGTGGCAAGGTCTTTTACGATCTGGTTTATGCCTTCGAGCGTCTTACCGGTAGCACCTGTCTTCTGGGCTACGATATCAAGCCCGGCATCTACTTCATTGAAGGCAGCAAGTGAAGCTGCACCGATGCCGACGATAGGAGCCGTGACGTGTGTTGTTAAGCTGGTGCCGACGCTGGATATTTTGCCGCCGACCTCCTGCAGCTTAGTTCCTGCCTGCTTTAAAGTCGCTGAGATATGAGAATCTGTATCCTTACATGCCTGCTCGAGATTTTTTAGCTCGTTCTCGGTTTCTATGATCTCACGCTGCCATGCATCGTATTGCTGCTGGGTGACGGTACCGTTTTTTAGTCCAGCATCCATCTGGTCTTGCACGGACTTCAGCTGTGTGAGCTTATCTTTGGTTTCCGAGACAGCCTGTTTCAGAAGTTTCTGCTTCTGTTCGAGCAGGGTGGTATTTGTCGGGTCAAGCTTCAGGAGCTTGTTTACATCCTTCAGCTGGCTCTGGGTATTCTTGATTTCTTTATTGACGCCGGAGAGCGCCTTGGAAAGGCCGGTCGTATCGCCGCCAATTTCTACGGTTATGCCTTTTATCCTGTCAGCCATGTGACCTGCCTCCCTTCGTTAGAATCGATCCATCTGTGACTGCGTTGCGACTTCCGCATACGGATAGTCGTCGTTGCTCATTTCGCTGTACATATCGTTGACGGTTCCGATGGTGAGCAGATCGAGTTCCGAGATGGAAAGCCCGATCTGCACGCACCGGAGTAAAAAGAGCGGGGTCGTCATTTCCCGCTCTGTCTGATGAGGTTTTTTTTAGATTCCACCTGCTGTTCCACATTGAGTCCCCAGAGCTCAATGATCTGAGGAAGGATCTCGTAGATCGAGAAGGTGTTAAACTGGTCGAGCCATTCCTCCGGGGTATCAGGAACCTCCGGATTCTGGTGCTTTGCCATGAGCCAAGCGATATTCTCGAAAAGCTCCAAGGAGAAAGTGTCCAGTGAGGAGCTTTCCGGGTCGCTGGCATCAATGCCTTTCTGCAGCTCGTTCAGATCCTTATAGATATCCCGGTGGAACTTGTTTCTGTAGAGTCTTGGAATGGCGGCAGAGGCACGAAAGGTGACCTCAGTGCCGTCAATGGAGACAGTTTTTGTTACAGCCATGTCGCGCCTCCTTACTCAGTGGTATCCGTAGCAGGGTCGGTGCTTTCGCCGTTACCTGCATCAGTTGGTGTGTCCGTCGTAGTCGGAGTGACCTCGCTTGTACTTGCATGCGGCTGGTAGACTGCGGTGTACCAGTTGTTGTAGGTTCCTTCGCTGGTATTGGTTCCGGTTTTGACTTTCACGAGGCCGTTCGGAAGCGGTGATACCGTAAGCGAGAGCTTCTCGGTTTTGACTTCCTTCTTATCCTCGGTGGTGTCGCCTTCCATAGCAGGTCTACTTGCACTGCAGTAGTACAGGCAATGGCGGATCTTTCTCTGGTCACCGGAGAACTCAAACAGCAGAGCGAAATGCTCCGGCTCCACGTCCTTGTTCTCGACCAGCACACCGTTGGCATCCTCTGTCTCATGCAGGATGTCCTTCAGGAAATCCTCCGGCACGAGAGCCAGTTCCAGATCGCCGGAATAGCCGTTGTTGGTCGCGCACATGTAATAAACGGAATCGTCCGCATAGAACGGATCGTTGTCGCCCTCTGCGTCAAGGGCAAGGCTTACGGAGCCGGGCAGCCTGACAGGGCTTCCAAAAGTAACGGCTCCTTCATCGTCAATTGAGACGAGAGCGTAGTGGCAGTTCTTGAGGCCGAACTTAACCTTATTTTTTCTGTTAGCCATAGTGGCATCCTCCTTTAAATCTCAGTTTGATAGAGCACTTCGTACAGCTTTTCGGATTCGATCCAGACTTCCGATTTCTCCCAAGGGATCTCATGGGAAGACAGGATGTCCTCAAGCCGTTCTTCCAGCTCCGGGTCTTTTGCATCCGTGTACAGCTCGATGTTTAGCTGGCTTACTTTGAAGTAGACGTTGTTGTCGGCGAACACGTTATTGCTGCCCGGATACAGAAAAACGAGGAAGGGCGGGTCAGGCGCTTCACCTTCGGCAAAGTGGTCGTAGGCAAGCGGGAGACCGGCTTCCTCAAGAATTGTGATTATTTCGTCGTATGTCATATCAGCCGCCTTTCAGTTTCTGCTCGATGGTTTCCACCAGCTTTTCATTACCGCGCTGTTCGGCAGCGGCGATGTGGGGCTGGGCAGGTACCCGGCCTCCACCACGCTTGACATGACCGTGCTCCAAGAGATGCGCGATCTGGTAGCGGTTCCGGGAATGAACCACGAGGTCGATGCTGTCGGAGTCCTCATGGACATTTTTTACTGACCAGCTTTTCTTGTACTTGCCGGTATCGACAGGAGCGCCCGCCTGAATATCCTTGCGGACTTCCTTTGCGGTATCCTTGACCGCATCCTTCATGTCATCAGTTGCAAGCTTGGCGTATTTCTCAAGCTCGTCCATGATGGCATCATCCATCTGATCGATTGTTACGTGCTGGCTCATGACGGTTTCTCCAATTTGCAATTGAACTTCAGACTGTTGTGCTTGTAGCCCATCGGGTTAACGTAGGTAATGTTGTAGGTCTTGCCTTCAGCGATAATCCGGTACTTCGTGGATTCAACCGAAGACAGCTCTGTGCAGTAGCGGCAGGTAAAGTCCAGGGATTCCTCCGGGTTAATTACAACGCCGCCGGATTCTGCTCCTGAGCTCGTGCCGACCGTAGCCCAGCAGGAGTAATAATCCGTCCAGCCCGTTTTGTGATTGCCGTACTTATCAACCGTGACACCGTTCTTCTGGAAGGTGACCCGCACATTCATAGCTGCAATATTCATCAGAAGCCCTCCTTCCGGGTACCGAAGAGAAGGTCACGCAGCGTCATGTTCAGCGCATGGTGATCGGCTTCCTCACGGTGCTCATATAGATAGGCAACGGTGTATAAAACAGCTATCCGGATGCGGATCAGGGCTCGTTCTTCATTTGCCATAAACTCCTCGTCGGACTGGCGGGTGATGTCCTGCACCTGCTTTTCAGCGGCAGTGATCAGGCTTCTTATCAGGTCGTCCTCGTCGGAGGAGGTTACGCGCAGATATGTTTTTGCTTCTTCAAGTGTTACTTCCATGTCCGCCTCCTTAAAATGAAACCGCCCGCAGAGAGGTGATTCCCTGCGGACGGCTGGTTACGTCAGTTCCTATGATCAGGCCGTGGTAGTGCTGGAGCCCTTGACGGACAGACCCTTTACAGCCTCGGGCAGGATGAGCTTGCCGTCGACACGCTCGGAAGCGAGGAAGCCAATCTGGCCGTTTGCCGCATAGAGCTCGGAGAGACGCTTGAAGGAACGTCCCTGACGGTCAGCGATCCAGTAGTAGCTGAAGTCACCGAAGAGGATCGGAGTGTTTCCGGCTGCGAGCTCCGGTGCGTAGATGCTGGTCTTGTAAGGACGGTTCAGGATCGTATCGGGCTGGCCAGCGATGACAGAAGGCTGCCAGATATAATTGCCGTTGTTGTCCTTCAGCTTACGGATGGCCTTGATCGTGGAGTCGTTGAGAATCCAGATGGCCTTGTTCCTGTAGACACTGCGGAGCGAATGGAACACATCCATGATCGTGTCAAAGGTGATGTTCGTGTTGGCGATCTCTGTGGTACCGCCGGTAGTAGCAGCAACCTTGGTGAAGACGCCTTCAGGCTTCTTGTTGCCGTCTCCGGTCAGGAAAGCCTCCTCCTCAGCAGCGCCGATCCTGCGGGCAAACTCTGCAGAGATATATGCTTCGAGGTCGAAGACGGAATCGTTCATGAGTTCTTCGGAGACCTTGATCGCCGTGCCCAGCTTATAAGCGGAGAGGCTGATCTGGTCGAAGGTATCATCGGATTCCGGATACAGGCCGTTCTCGTCCATCCAAGCTGCCGTGCCATGAGAGGCTACGACCGGAATAGTGTGGGTTCCGGACTGGGTCTGGATGACCGTTGCGAGGGAACGGAAGAAGTTCTCATCCTGCAGGGCGTCGATCAGGCGCTTCTCGTATTCATCAGGAACGAGATAGCCGCCGTTGGCATCGGTGCCGACAGTGAGTACGTCCTTCACATCGTAGTAGTTGCGCTTGCGGATGTTATTCCAGAAGGCTGTCTTATAAGCCTTGGAAGCGATGCCGGGCTTGTCGTCCGGCTCATCCTTCACGCCGGGCTTGCCGGTGAGCGGAGCAGAAGTCGGTGCGTTCATCATCTTGTCGATCTCTTCCTGACGCTGCAGGCGCTCGATGTCGTGGGTGAGGTCGGTGACTTCCTTTTCCATCTTGTCGTAGGTTGCGGCATCTTCGGCAGAAACCATGCCGCCGTTCTGAGAGTGGGTGTTGAGGAACGCCTTAGCAGCTTCCCATGCCTTCGCTCTCTTTTCCATGAGTTCCATAATCTGAGTCATAATAGAAATCCTCCTTTAATGTGCGAGAAGCGAAAGGCGCTTCTCAAGATCGGTAACAGGTACCATGTGTTTATTTGCTTCCGGCTGTTTCTTAGGGATCAGCCGTGATAGCAGTGAGTCGGTGACGGCTTTGCGGGAGAAAAGCATCTCCACATCCGTCTCGTCGTCCGGCAGGGGCTCATTGCCCTCAGCGAACAGGATCTCGTCAGCGAAGCCCAGCTTCCTGGCCTCCTTGGCGTTCATCCATGTCTCGGCATCCATGAGCTTTGAGATCTTGGCACGGGAGAGTCCCGACTTGATTTCGTAGGCGTTCATGATGGATTCCTTGACTTCGTTTAACATGTCGATGGCTTTCTGCATTTCCTCGGTATCGCCGATAGCAATGGTTGCCGGATTATGGATCATCAGCATGGCCACAGGGCTCATGCAGACCTTGGTACCTGCCATCGCAATGACCGATGCCGCTGAAGCCGCGAGGGCGTCGATCTTGACGGTGACCTCGTGCGGGTAGTCCATCAGCATGTTGTAGATTTGTGCAGCAGCAAAAACATCACCGCCCGGACTGTTGATCCAGAGGGTGATGTTCCCATCTCCAGCACTTAATTCATCTTTGAATAGCTTGGGTGTCACTTCGTCGCCGAACCACGTCTCATCGGAAATTTCCCCGTCGAGGTAAAGTGTGCGGTCGCTGCCAAAGCTGTCCGGCTCCTCGTTTCGCACCCAGTTCCAAAACTTTCTGGTCATAGTGACTCCTTCTTTCTTCGCCGGGTGCTCCCGTTTTCGGGTGGCTGTTCCGGCTCTGTCTGTTTTTCTTCTGATGTTTCATTGGGTTCCTCCTTCACTTCCGCAGAAGCAGCGAAGATGCCTGCGTCTGCCAGCTTTGTCATGTTGCCGTTGATGAGATACAAGTCGCCGCCTTCTTCTTCCGGGATACGGTCGAGGTTCTCAAGCTCGCGGATATCGTTAGCAGACATCCAGCCGTTCTGGCGACCGGTCGCATAACCGTTCATGCGACTCTGGTAATCACCTCTGAGGAGCCCATCCACGTTGAACTTAAAGAAGTATTCTTTCTTCTCATCCTTTGTGAGAAGGGCACGCTGCATGGACTGTTCCCAGCGACAGACCCACGGGTCAAGCGTGTATTTCACGAACTCCAGTGACTGCTGTTCGATATTGGAGAAGCTTGATTTCTCAAGGTCGCCGATCATGTGAGGTGGCACTCGGAAGATTCGCGCAATCTCGTCAATCTGGAACTTTCGAGTCTCAAGGAACTGTGCCTGCTCCGGAGAAATGGAGATGGGCGTGTACTTCATGCCTTCCTCGAGAACGGCAACCTTGTTACTGTTCGAGCTGCCGCCGAAGGCTGAGTTCCAGCTTTCCCTGACACGCTCCGGGTCTTTCACAACACCGGGATGCTCCAAGATGCCGCCGGGCGTCGCACCGTTAGCGAAGAACTTAGCTCCGTATTCCTCACAGGCAATCGCCATGCCGATGGAGTTCTTTGCCATTGCAATCGGGCTGTATCCGACAAGGCCATCAAAACCGAGACCAGGGATGTGGAGCACGTCGTGCGGGGAGAGCTTGACGCGGCTCCCGTCCAATGTGTGCGCTTCATCCTGCGAGGTCTGATATTCGTAATAGAGATGACCGTCGGCATCCCGGTCGACTGTCATACGGTTTGGCATGAGCGGATACAGAGCCACGACCTCACCTTTGCCGTTCCGGATGATCTGCGCATAGGCATTTCCCCAGAGGAGCAGGTGGGTCATGAGCGTTTCCCGGAAAACAAAGGACGTCATCTCGGGATTCGGCTCATCATGCAGGAGCACATACAGCGGATGTTCGACAGCCTTCGTTTTTCTGCCGCCTTCGCCATATTCGTATAAATGCAGCGGCAGTCCCGCAATCGCCTCGGAGAGGATACGGACACAGGAGTAAACCGCCGTCATCTGCATGGCAGAACGCTCGGTCACTGCTTTACCGGAAGTCGTGCCGCCGAAGAGAAAGCGGTAAGCGCTGCCGGACGTCGAGTCCTTGGGCTTGTCTCTTGATTTGAATAGTCCTGAAAATATGCTCATAGCCATCCCTCCAATCCGTTCAGGGCTTCCCGGATCACCAGAAAGCCGAGTAATGAAATCAAAATCATGTTCATGTCCTTATATGAAAAGGATGCCTCTGCTGTCGTAGACAGAAGCACCGTTGTCGTTGCCGCATCGGATCGCACGGTCAAGCGCCATGATGGTAGCGATGGCACCGTCGATCTTTTCTGTGGACTTTTCCTTGTCTGCTTTGATGTTCCCGGCAGGATCTGTCCGGATGAAAATGTTGTCCATCATCCAGCGGAGAACCGGGTGGCCGCCGTGGGCGATTCGTTTTTCCAAGGTTAGCTTCATCAGCTCCTTGGTAGGTGGGCTCATATCTTTGAAGCCCTGTCCGAAAGGAACGACTGTGAAGCCCATGCTCTCAAGGTTCTGCACCATCTGGACGGCTCCCCAGCGGTCAAATGCAATTTCACGGATGTTGAAACGCTCACCGAGCCGTTCGATGAACTTCTCGATGTATCCGTAGTGGATGACGTTTCCTTCCGTAGTTTCGATAAAGCCCTGCCTCTGCCAGATGTCGTAAGGAACGTGATCGCGTTTGACGCGGAGGTCGAGCGTATCCTCCGGCACCCAGAAGTACGGGAGCACCACATATTTGTCGTTCTCATCCTCCGGCGGGAAGACCAGTACAAAGGCTGTGATATCTGTAGTGGAGGAGAGGTCAAGGCCGCCGTAACAAACTCGGCCTTCCAGATCGTCCTCATTTACCGGGAATGCGCAGGCATCCCACTTATCCATAGGCATCCAGCGGATCGCCTGCTTTACCCATTGGTTCAGACGCAGCTGCCGGAAGGCGTTCTCCTCACCGGGATTTTGTTTTGCTGACTCGCATGCAGCTTCTACCTTGTCCATCCCGACCGTGATGCCGAGGGAGGGATTTGCCTTCTTCCAGACCTTCGGGTCTGTCCAGTCCTCGTTCGGGCTGGCACCATAGATGACGGGATAGAAGGTTGGATCGACCTTCCTGCCATCAAGGATGTCCTGTGCCTTCTGATGGACTTCGTAGCAGATCGTGTTCGTGTCATTTCCGGCAGTCGTGATCAGGAAGTAGAGCGGCTGCATTCTTGCATCGCCGGAGCCTTTGGTCATAACATCAAAGAGCTTTCGGTTCGGCTGGGTGTGCAGCTCGTCAAAGACCACGCCGTGGATATTGAAGCCGTGCTTACTGTAGGCTTCGGCGGAGAGCACCTGGTAGAAGCTGTTCGTCGGCTCGTAGATGATCCGCTTCTGGGAGGCGAGGATCTTCACGCGGCGGTTTAAGGCCGGGCACATTCTGACCATGTCGGCAGCAACATCAAAGACGATGGTGGCCTGCTGGCGGTCAGCCGCGCAGCCATAGACCTCGGCTCGTTCTTCACCGTCACCGCAACACAGGAGCAGGGCAACAGCAGCGGCCAGCTCGGACTTACCCATCTTCTTTGGAATCTCAATGTAGGCCGTATTGAACTGCCGGTAGCCGTTTGGCTTCAAGACTCCGAAGAGGTCTCGGATGATCCTTTCCTGCCAGTCGATTAGCTCGAAGGGCTTTCTAGCCCATGTGCCTTTGGTGTGACATAGCTGCTCGATGAACATGACTGCGAAGTCCGCCATCTCTTTGCTGTAATGGGAGTTCTTCGCCATGAAGCGGGTCGGCTTGTAGTTTTTCAATTTTCGCATTGGCATGAAAGCCGCCTCCTTTCAGGGCAAAAGAAAAGACCGCCGAAGCGATCTTTACAAATCTTTATCAGAACGAGAGAAAGAGCCATGTGGCTCAGTTTCCCGGAATTTTCATTCTCAGGTTTTGTTTAGTTGTAGTTGTTTAAGAGGATGCAAAGCGCCAGCTCTGCTTCCTTGCAGGTGGGTTCGATGTCCCAGCCTCTGTCGTAGTTTGCTGCGACGGTTCCGTTAATCTTTATGGTGAGCTTGCTGATCTTGCCGCCGTTCAGGCCGTAGACCTCGCTTGGCTCCTCGTAGTGCTTGACCCAGTAGTGGCAGACCGTGTACTTGGTTTTGTCCTTGCCGTCCGGGATTCCGATGGTTCCTTCGCTCCACATGGTTCAGGCCTCCTTTACTGTCATCTTGAAGGCGGGGATCAGGGAGCGGTCGTCGCTTCCGAAGTGGGTGTAGCGTTCCTTGATCCTGACGATTCCGTCCAGCGTGCATCCGAGCTCCTCGAAGCGGGCGATAGTTTCGATCAGGCTTGAGAAGGTGGAGCTGATGGTGAATTCCTTCACGCCCAGCCGTCTGCAGTCTGCGAGGATTTCCTCGATCTGGTCGTCCCAGATGACCTCGGCGAAGTTCGGCAGGTCGTTTCCGGCTTCCTTGCTGTAAAGGTAGGCCTGACCCAGCGTCCAGTTGCATCCGATGTCCTTCCAGCTCATTCCCTGTTTTGCGCTCTCGATGGCTTCAATTGTGTACTTCATGGTGGTTCCTCCTTGTCTTTTGGTATGTACATATATCACTCTGAAGCCCTGTAATAGCAAGCTAATTCGGAGCATATATGTGACAATTCTCAGGCGGGAAAACTGTGTAGTTTACTCGTCGCCGTGGAGGATGAAGTTCACATATTCCTTGCGGTGATCCTCGAGGAAAAGCACCAGCTCGTAGAAGTCTCTCTCGTAGGCAAGGCGCTGAACCATCGTGACATCGAACATGTTTGTGAGGCCGGTGTCCCGGATGGCGAGAATCTGTTCTCTTACCTTTTCATCCATGTCAGTCCACCACCTTCCGGACAAGGTCGATGCCGTAGACCACGTTCAGGCCGGAGCCGTTGTCCCAGTTTACGAGGAGGGAGCCGGTATCGTCGACTCCTGTGACGGTTCCTTTGGTACCGATGGGCGGTGCCTGCACATCGTCCATCCGAAGCAGCTCCACACGGGTGCCCGCCGGGTAGCGGGAGCGGAGGGCGTTAAGCTCGTCAGTCCTTATCATTCGCATGCTGCTTCCTCCTTTTCCGGTGCGCCGTTCTTCCAGCTGGAGTTGCCGGAGAGATTCTTCAGGAGAATCTTGCGTTCTGTCTTGTAGTCGCTGCCGATGAAGCCCAGTCGAAGGAGGAAGCAGCGGAATGCGTATTTCTCGTTGTCGACTTCCTTTTCGGTTGCGCTGACCCGCTTCTGATCCTTGGAGAGCTTGCAGATGGCTGCAATGAAGTGGGTGTAGGCTTTGACCTCGTCAGGCTCCGGCATTTCTGTGAACCAGGGGAATGTGATCTTGTCTTCGGAAACTTTAATGCCGAGGTCGTCAATCCCGAGAGCCTTCTTGATGAGGCTGCCTTTTGCCGTGAGGAGGTTTGTCAGGTTTCCGACCGCTGCTTTGTCGAGCGGCAGGCTGATTGAAAGGCCGGTAGGCTCGTCTGCTTCAGTAGTAGCTTCTTCCTCGTCGGTGGTTTCTTCGTCAGCGCTTTCTTCTTCCTCGGGCAGTTCTTCAGGCTTGAAGCCGTCTGCGATGAGGTTGTGGATCAGGCGCTCGAGCTTTTCGTTGTCCTCGCAGGTGACGCCGCCGGTCTTGTCAACCGTGATGTCGCCGATCTCAAAGGCGCAGGTCGGCATGAACTTGTAGACGGCCTTGTCGCCGGTGAGGCTTGCGATGGCTGCGACCAGCTCTTTTCTTTCTTTTCCGGTTACGTTGTAGTTT
>Ga0172378_10001029_pt1 | contig 25330 bp, 26 predicted proteins | sample GrowelOW332metaG_FD_119755 | JGI IMG/M metagenome (GOLD analysis project Ga0172378, IMG submission 119755) | Groundwater microbial communities from an aquifer near a municipal landfill in Southern Ontario, Canada - Pumphouse #3_1 metaG | ecosystem: Environmental > Aquatic > Deep subsurface >... | reverse complement strand
GCCTTGCTTGACTTTTTCTTCCACATAATCGGCACTTAATTTTTCAGCCATCGCAGAATGAGGATAACGCTGCGCAAAACTCATAATGGCATGTGGACTTTGGCTGACCAAATTACGGTTAAGCAACCAATATTCAGGATAATAACCCAACACGTCATTTTGCATCGACACTTGGTATTGTCTTAACAATTCGGTGTTACCCGCGTTGGCAGCGCGTAGTGCATCATGAAATTGCTCGTCTGCAGCTGAAGCACAGCCTGCCATTGCCAAGGCCACGCCGCCTAATGTCCATTTTAAATGTTTTGTCTGTGTGCTAAAGGTAGACATACGCTGCTGCTTGATCATGTGGGTATCGCCTGAGTTATTTTACTCATCATTTTGGTTAGTTTAATGAGTCTGAATCGCATCTTGTGTTGAGTTGTGTAACCTGATGATTACGCACTATTAATTTTCAGACATTTTTTTTCCATAAATCAATCTGATGCCAAAGCCAATTAGCGCTGTCCGTTTGCCAAAATTTCCTGCTAAAATATGCGCCTTTCGTTTCGCATGCATGGCTGGGTAATTTTGCCACATTCTGGGTTTATATCCCAAATGCGCCGTGCTTTATTTGCTTATTATTAGGAGCCTACATGACGGTTCAAACCTTCACTCCTTCTGCTGCCCCAGCTGCCTCAGAAAACACTGTTACCCAGCCACAGCACACCTTAGTCGATGGATCAGTCAAAAAACTGTATATCGAAACCCAAGGGTGTCAGATGAATGAGTATGACAGTCATCGTATGGCAGATCTGTTGGGCGACTCACACGGTTATGTGCTGACCACCGACCCTAAAGATGCCGATATTCTACTCATGAATACCTGTTCTATTCGTGAAAAAGCCCAAGAGAAAGTGTTCTCAGAGCTTGGACGTTGGCGTAAGCTCAAAGAAAAGAATCCTGATTTAATTATTGGTGTCGGTGGCTGCGTGGCATCGCAAGAAGGCGATAACATTCAAAAACGTGCCAACTATGTAGACATGGTATTTGGTCCACAGACTTTGCACCGTTTGCCGCAAATGCTTGATCAACATTTTGATCAAGTTGAAAAGCCGAAAAAAGACAAAATTAAGTTAGTTGATATTTCTTTTCCAGACATCGAAAAATTTGACTTTTTACCTGAACCTCGTGTGGAAGGTTATAAAGCCTTTGTGTCCATCATGGAAGGCTGTTCAAAATACTGTTCATTCTGCGTGGTGCCTTATACCCGTGGTGAAGAAGTCTCACGTCCTTTAGATGATGTCTTGGCTGAAATTGCCACTTTGGCTGAAAAAGGCGTGCGTGAAATTTCGTTATTGGGTCAAAACGTCAATGGTTATCGTGGCGAAACCTTCGATGGGCAGATTTGTACCTTTGCCGATTTGTTACGCCTTGTTGCAGAAATTCCGGGCATTGGGCGTTTACGTTACACCACGTCGCACCCACTTGAATTTAATGATGATCTCATTCAGTGCTACCGTGATTTGCCACAAATGGTGTCGCATTTACATTTGCCAGTGCAAAGCGGTTCAAATGCTGTATTGCAAGGCATGAAGCGTAACCACACCATTGATGTATATATTGAAAAGATCAAAAAATTACGTGCCGTGCGTCCAGATATGCATCTATCCAGTGACTTTATTATTGGCTTTCCTGGTGAAACCGATGAGCACTTTGAAGAAACTTTCCAATTCATCAAAGACTTAGATTTTGATCACTCTTATAGCTTTATCTATTCAAAACGTCCGGGTACACCCGCATCAGAACTTGAAGATACCACGCCTGAAGAGGTGAAAAAAGAGCGTTTAGCCAAAGTTCAACAATGGATTAAACGTTCAAGTATTGATAAAACAGATGCCATGCTCGGTACTATTCAACGTGTCTTGATTGAAAAAGTCTCTGATAAAGATCCTAATCTGTTGGTGGGTACTGCCGATAACACGCGTTATGTGACGTTTATTGGTGATCCGTCATGGGTGGGTCGTTTTGCTGAGATTGAAATCACCGAAATTAAAACTTTAAATTTAGTTTATGGTGAGCTCTTGAATCTTGAGCCTGACGTGGCGTAATGTAAAGCTATTGCCCTATCAGCGATCTCAAAAGGAATTCTCTTGACTGCAACGATTCGACGTACAGTAAATTTTCCCGGCATTTCAATGGACCGCCTACAAAATATGCTGGGTGCATATAACGGTCACTTGAAGCAAATTGAACAACGATTAAATGTACAAATTTCTCATCGTGGTGACAGTTTTTTTGTCGATGGGGAAATTGCAGCAGTCGAAAGCACCGAAATGCTGTTGCAAAGCTTGCATGATGAAGCCGAAAGCCAACCGATCAGTGCCAATACTTTGCATATTATGATCCAAGGCAGTCAGACCGATCGCGAGCTACAAGAGGATGCTACAGAAGATAACGGTTTAGAGCATGTGTGGTTACAAACCCGTAAAGGGCGTATTAACCCACGTGGTGCAAACCAAAAACGCTATGTGCAACGTATTTTACAAAGCGACATTTCATTTGGTATTGGTCCGGCAGGTACAGGTAAAACCTATCTTGCCGTGGCTGCTGCCGTGGATATGTTAGAACGCAATGAAATTCAGCGTATTTTATTGGTGCGTCCTGCGGTTGAAGCCGGTGAAAAACTTGGGTTTTTACCCGGCGATTTAACTCAAAAAATCGACCCATATTTACGTCCATTGTATGACGCTTTATATGAAATGCTCGGTTTTGAAAAAGTCGCCAAACTGATTGAACGTCAAGTGATTGAAGTTGCGCCCTTAGCCTATATGCGTGGTCGTACCCTCAATCATTCATTTGTGATTTTAGATGAAGCACAAAACACCACACCCGAACAAATGAAAATGTTTTTAACGCGTTTAGGTTTTGGTTCGCGTGCTGTGATTACCGGTGACGTCACGCAAGTGGATTTACCGCGTGGTCAACAATCAGGTTTGGCACATGCCTTACGAGTCATTGATAAAATTCCAGAAATTCATATCACGCGTTTCCATTCTCGCGATGTGGTGCGTCATCAATTGGTACAAAAAATTGTTGAAGCCTACGAAGGATGGGACAGTGAGCAGCAACGCTTAAGCCGTGCTGAGCGTGAACAACGCAAAGCCCTACAACACGCCTTAGTTGCAGACAACGATGCTAAAGCTGATCAGCAGCATCAAGATAAAGATTAAGGATTTGTTTTGAAAATCAGTCTCTCGCTACAACAAGAATTTAACGCGCCTGAGCTTAGCTTAAAGCGCGCTTATATCAAAAAGGTGGTAGAAACCACACTACGCTATATCCAAACCCAAAGTGATTATGATATTGGGATCGCCTGTGTAGATAAGCCAGCCAGTCATAAACTCAATTTAGAGTATCGCCAAAAAGACAAACCCACCAATGTGTTGTCTTTTCCAAGTGATTTACCCGATGAAATGGCAGCAGTCTTAGACAGCTTTCCGATTGGCGATTTAGTGATTTGTATTCCGGTAGTGCTTGAAGAAGCCATTGAGCAGAACAAAGCACCGCTTGAACATTTCACCCATATGTTGGTGCATGGTACGCTGCATTTGATGGGCTATGACCATGAAACTTCAGATGAAGAAGCTGAAGAAATGGAAGCTTTAGAAATTGAGATTTTGGCTAAATTGGGGCTTGCTAATCCTTATTTAGAACAAGATTAAAAACCAGCGAGCTTCGGCTCGCTTTTTTATTTGACTTCAAACTCTGCATGCGCAGGGTCAAAACGCCATGTACGTACCACTCTTAATTCTTCAATGTCTTTTAGTCCTGCATCAAAGCGTGGAAAAGGTGCAGCTTTACGTACCGAAGCTTTGGCAGCTTCATCTAGCACGGCGTAACCTGAACTTTCGAGCAAGCGTAACGCCATAATTTTCCCGTTACTTGCCAAAATCACCATTAAGCGCACTTCACCTGCCAAGCCCAACTGTTGTGCTTCTAACGGATAGTCACGGTTGCCATAAAATTCAACTTTTTTACGAAATTTTTCTAAATAGCCTGCCGCAGGATCAGCTTTGGCATGAATGCCATTCACGGTTTTGATTTTTTGTTGGCGGCTAAAATTTTGCTGTTGTTCTAAATATTCGGCTTCAATACCGGCAATCATCGCGGCTTGCTGTTGATATTGACTCTGCAACTGGTCAACTTTTTCTTGTACCCGATCTTGTTGGTGCTGCTTTTGCCAACTTAAAGTGGTCATTAAAATCTGTTGATCATGACTAGACGTGGACTGTGCTTGTTGTTCAATGGCTTGGCTTTGGGCTAAATGCTGACCTTGACTGCTATAGGTTTGACGATCAGGGCTTTGGCTGGCAATACGATGCGCTTCACGAAATGTACCTGCGCCTTGTTGATCAGCTTGGGCGAGGAAATCAGCATGCTCAATTTGATCACTGCTTGGACGAATACTAATGGCGATTTCTTTAACGGCTTGATCGGGTGTAGTCGGCATGGCAAATTGCACCGAAAGCAAGACCAAATGCAAGATCACAGCACATGCCACCATCATCATAAAGAGCCGATCTTGCCACCATGGCTGCTGTAAGGGTGTCATTTTTTTTAGCATACATTAAACCGACAAAAAGCCTAATTCCCTAAAGTGCAGAAATACAGTATAAGAACAGCATAGCCACAGATATTTTTATAGATTACAGCACATTATTGTAGCCTAAAACCTTAAGCAGAATTTTGCTACACTCAAAAAATTATCGACATTGTGACCGACAGCTAGGATGCCCATTATGCAATCACTCATAAACAATATTTCTAACCGCCTTCGCCAAGTGTACCAAAAGGCTGAAGGATTTATTGAAGATGAGCGTGAGTTCGCGCTGTCGCAGGTGTTTTTAAATGCTACTTTTCAGCGTTTTGTGACCGATAATGTTGGGCTACTTAAAGATTTACATGCCGATTTACATGATGATTGGCTACGCTTATATGCCTCAATTGATGTGAAAGGCATGCAATTGACCTTGTCGGTGGATTTAAAACTGCTGCAAATGGAACTCAATAAGAGCAAGCAATTGATTGTCTTTGAGCAAATTAGCAATACACAGATTTTAGATGCCAAATATCCAAATCTGATGTACCAATGGGGCGTACAAAGTGCCTTATTCTTCTATCATAAAGTGTTAAAAAAAGACCCTTTAGGTCCAATTTTGCAAAAGTTTGAAGTGCTCGAAGTGAAAGATGATTTGCTGTATTTGGACTTAAACCGTTGGTTGGGTAAAAACCGCTCCATCATTGACACCTTAAGTAAGGTCAATATCAATCATGCTGAATTACGTGAAGCGCAAATTGTGGTGATGGGCAATGTCAACTTAATGGCCTTAATGAACAAAATGTCTGAGGAAGAAAAAATAACCCAACCGGCTGAAGTCATTAGCACTGACAATAGCGTGACCCCGATTAAGCAAAAATAACTGCTATTTTTTGCACAACTCGGTGGCATAACCTACATAAAGCTACAGTTTTCGCTCAAATCACAATTTTTTATCCATAATCTAAGTGCATAATATTATTTGTATAAATATTATGCATAGGAAATATTACTTATGGCGACTTCACTTAAAAAACTGCTGCTTACAACACTGAGCGCTTCTGCTTTGCTGTTTACTGCCCACTCAGCTTTTGCCATGAGTCCATTCCAAGCCACTTACCAATTTAGCTATAACGGCAAAAATATGGGCTCAGCAACACGCAATTTAGCTCGCTCAGGTAACACATGGACCTATGTATTTAGTGCCAAAGCCGGTGGAATTGCCTCAGCATCTGAAACCAGCCGTTTTACCTTTAACAATGGCAAAATTGGTTCATCAAGCTTTAGCCGTACCAGTAAAATTTTAGTGCACAATAACAGCATGAGCATCCAATTTAATCCGAGCAAAAAACTGATTAATACTAAAAAAGATGACAAAGCACGTTCATTTGCATGGCAAGCGGGTGTATTAGATGAACTCAATGCTGAATTACAGTTGCGTGAAGATTTAAAAGGCTCAGGTTTAAAATCAAGTTATTTAATTGCCGATGCCAAAGAAGTTGAAGCGCGCCGTTTTACCAAACAAGGTAGCGAACGTATCACTACCAATTACGGCACTTTTGATACGGTAAAAGTGATCTTAAAACCAAGTAAACCTAATCGTAGTACCATTTTTTGGTTAGCACCTGAACTTGACTATTTACCGGTTAAAGTCACCCATCAAGATGGTAAGACCTCTTATGGTTTATCCTTAACTGGCTATCAAGGTCCTCGCAATTAACACTTGCATTTTTTGGGGTGCTTTTTACAATAGCCATTTGCTTAAATGAGCACCCACTCCTTAGAGGATACTCCCCGTGCATGCACTAGAACAGAAAATCTTGGCTGAAGGTATTGTGCTCTCTGATCAAGTTTTAAAGGTCGATTCATTCTTAAACCATCAGATTGACCCAAAATTAATGCAACAAATTGGTCAAGAATTTGCGCGTTTATTTAAAGATGCGGGTATTACTAAAATTATTACCATTGAAGCGTCAGGTATTGCCCCTGCGGTGATGGCAGGTCTGGAACTTGGTGTGCCGGTGATTTTTGCACGTAAGTACCAATCTTTAACTCTAAAAGATGACTTATACCGCTCAAAAGTATTCTCTTTTACCAAGCAAATTGAAAGCACCATTGCCATTTCAAATAAGCATATCAGTGCCAGCGACAAAGTGCTTGTCATTGATGACTTCTTAGCCAATGGTCAAGCTGCACTAGGTTTGGCTGATTTAATTCATCAAGCTCAGGCTGAAGTGGTGGGTATTGGTATTGTGATTGAAAAATCATTCCAACCAGGCCGTGATATTTTGCTCGAAAAAGGCTACCGCGTAGAATCATTAGCGCGCGTTAAGTCACTTAGCAATGGCAGCGTAGAATTTGTTCGCGATTAAGCGAAATTTAAAAAGAGCGCTTAGGCGTTCTTTTTTTGTTTAAATTTTATACCCCATCTTGATAACACAATTTAGGCATACACTTTTTGTGCATTGTTCTTTATTATTTCATGTCTGTTGTTGTTTTAAATGTTTATGGAAGAACCTATGCAGTGTCCAAAGTGTGGTAGTGATCAAATCGAGCAACGTGACCATGAAGGTGGCTTAAAAACCGCAGGCAGTTGGCTTGTGGCATCAGCAGGTGCCACCGCAGGTACAGTGGGTGGCGCAGCAACGGGTGCTTCAACAGGTGCGGCAATTGGCGCTGTGGCAGCCGGACCTTTAGGTGTGATTGTAGGTGGCACCATTGGCACATTTGTGGGCGCGATTACCGTGGGTGTCACTGGTGGTGTGTTGGGCAACTTATTGGGCAAAAAAGCCGGTGTGATGGTTGATCGTAACTTATTTGCAGATTTTCGCTGCTTAGCTTGCAAAAAGCGTTTTAAAGCTGAAGTGAGCGCTCAAGATTCCTCAACAGATCAAAAAAAGTGAGTCTAAGACTCACCCTTTATTAAGCATAGAGCTTTTTTGCTAGCTGTGCTAAGCGTTTCCCTTGCTCAATACACAAGGCTTTTTCATCTGCACTGATACTCATATCATGTCGTGCACCACTGACATGACTGACGCCATAAGGCGTGCCACCTGTTTTGGTATTAGATAATGCCGGATGATCATTATTTAAGCCTAAAATAAGCATGCCATGATGAAAAAGTGGCGGCAACATACTCAGTAAAGTACTCTCTTGACCGCCATGCATCGAACCTGATGAAGTAAATACACACGCAGGTTTATCATGTAATGCACCGCTTAACCATAAACTGGTGGTTTGATCCCAAAAGTATTTCATCTCAGCCGCCATATTGCCAAAACGAGTGGGTGAGCCTAAAGCTAAACCGGCACAATTGGCCAAATCCTCTAAAGTGCAATAAATATCGCCCTCATCAGGGATACTCGCTTGCGCTTCGTTCACCACAGTCGCAACGTTCGGCACCGTACGAATTTTAACCTGCACACCTTGGGCTTCAATACCATCGGCAATCAAATGGGCAAGCTGTTTGGTTGCGCCATATTTACTGTAATACAGCACCAAAACATAAGGCTGATTTGTCATAATAAAGCTCAAAAAAAGAAAACTATACGGTATTTTTAGCCATTTTTGGTTAAGCTTATGGCGAAAAATGGACAAACGTATTAAAAAAATTGAGATGTCTTGCCTATGTTAGAAAAGTATTTAAAGAAACTGCCCTTCTACGATCACACTTGGTTTCAGTTTACGTTATTTGTGATTCGTCGTTTTGAAGCAGATAAATGTCGCGATCAGGCAGGCTCACTGACCTATACCACCTTGTTTGCTGTTGTACCGATGCTGACGGTATTTTTGGTGATTATCTCATCCATTAAAGCGCTTGAACCAGCACGACAACAGATTCAACAGCTGATTTATAGCAATTTGTTGCCTAAAACCACCATCGCCTTTGATAAAGCCTTAAGTGCCTTTGCCGATAAATCCAGCAATTTAACTGTAATTGGCGTGTTGTTCTTATTTGTCACCACCGTAATGATGCTGACCAGCATTGAAACTGCATTTAACCGTATTTGGCGGGTGCAAGAAACCCGTGGCGGCATTATGGGCTTTATGCGTTATTGGACCATTATTTCGCTTGGCCCCATTTTATTGGGCAGTGCGTTTGTGATTTCATCTGCTGTGGCTTCAATGAGCATTTTAAGCAATAACTTTGCCGGTTATGAATTAAATGGTGCCTTTGTACTGTGGTGTATTTCCTTTGGCTTAACGTTACTTGGCTTTTTTATTTTGTATTGGACCATTCCCAATCGTAATGTTCCAATCAAATCTGCTTTGGTGGCGGCAACATTTAGCGCCATTGTCTTTGAGGCCTTAAAAAATCTGTTTGGTTTTGTGATGTCTAATTTCACCAGTTATGAGTTGGTCTATGGCGCTTTTGCTGCGGTACCGATTTTCTTATTGTGGATTTATCTGTCATGGAACATCATTTTATTGGGTGTTGAGGTCAGTTTTGCCATGACGGCTTTTAACTCAGAAAAAGAACAAAAACGTCATCCGCTCATTATGTTGCTTGATGTGTTGGAATTATTCTATCAAAAACAAAAGCTAGGCAAGCCTGTAACCGAAGCCCAAGCGCTTGAAGTCTTAGGACGTGAAGAAATTGGCTACTGGCCGATCTATGTAGATTTAATGGAAAAACAAAATCTGATTCAGCGTACCGACAACAATGACTATGTACTGTCACGTAATTTAAATGAAGTGAATTTTTGGCAGTTTTACAGCCAATTGCCGTATACCTTGCCACAGCGTAAAGATGTGGGCAATATTCACCCTGATGATGAATGGATGAAAAAATTAGGCCCAGCTTTAATTGATGCCGATGATTATTTGGCAGCAAAGCTCTCGATTCCTTTAGCAAAAATCTTAGATGGTGATTGAGTTTTAACTTTTGAGCCTAAAAAAAGCGCCACATGGGCGCTTTTTTTAATTATCCGTTGCAAAGGCAATATCGGTGAGTCCGGCTCTACTCGCCCGAGACATCACCTGTGCAACCATATCATAACGTGCTTCTTTGTCGGCTTTTAAAATGACCGTCGGCTGACGCTCAGCTTGACCGGCATCTGTTAAGCGTTGCTCTAATTCAGCAAGAGTCACCACTTGATCATCCCAAGCCACATCGCCATTGGCGTTGATGCTGACTTGAATTTGCTCAGGTGGTAAATCAACAATTTCAGCAGTGGTTTGTGGCAAGGTTAATGGAATTGATGGGTTAGCAACAGTGGCTGTCACCAAAAAGATGATCATCAATACCAACATAATATCGATAAGCGGAATGAGGTTCATCTCATTCATGCCTGCATCGTTGTCTTCACCCAATTGAAAAGCCATTAAGCTTGACCTCCCACTAAACCTTTTTGCGCAACACTTGCTTCAGTTTTAACGCTACTGTCTTGTTGCAACATGGTATCAATCAGCAAGCTATGTGCATGATCTTGTAATTCGTTATTTAAAGTTTTATTAAAACGCATGCAGATGTTGTAGGCAATCACCGCAGGAATCGCCACAGCCAAACCAAAACCAGTCATGATTAAAGCTTCACCCACAGGCGTTGCCACTTGGGCTAAACCAGCTTGACCGCTTTTACCGACCGCCACAAGTGCATGAAAAATACCCCATACTGTACCAAATAAGCCGACAAATGGCGCAAGCGATGCAATGGTACCTAATACCGATACACCTTTGTCTGCAGAGGCACGTTCTGCTGCAATTTGACGTAATAAAGCTTGTTCAGCCACCGCTTTACGTTGTTCAAAATTTAACGGTGCACACTTGGCTTTTAAACCCGATAAGGCCGTTGACAATTGAGCATATGCAATCTGTTTAAGCTGACGTGTACCGATTAAACGCAGTACAAATACTGTCCATGTTGCAATAGACATCGCCAATAACACGAAATACAGCGTTTTACTGACCGCATCTGCATGTTCCCAATACACTGAAAAGTTCATATTCGAACTCCTAATAAATGTTAGCCGTTAGGATTCAACGTTAATTCAAATGGTTGCGAAGCCGAAATCGGATAAGCAATACCATTTTCCTTATATGGTTTGAATTTTGCACTCATTACAGCGCGACGAATTTTTTCATCTAAAGCTGGAATGCCACTCGATTGAGTCACACGCGCAACTTTAATATTCCCTTTTTCATCCGCTTCAATCAAGACCACAATACGACGTGTTTCGCCTTGTAGGTCTCGGTTATTGTATTGCGGTTTTGGCGAACGACTCCACTGTACTCCAGAACCACCAATCGACACTGATTTTGGTGACGGCGGCGCAGGAGGTGGAGCCGGCGGCGCAGGTGGTGCTGGCGGAGCAGGAGGCGCAACTGGTTTAGGCTCAGCCACGACCACAGGTGCAGGTTTTGCCACCACTTTGGTTTCTACCACAGGTGCAGGCTGTGCAACGGGTTGCGGTTTTACTTCAACAGGTTTCGCCACAGGTTTTGGTGTTTCTGCTTTTTTAACTTGTTCCACTTTTTCCACTTTCTTTGGTGGTGGTGGTGTATCTACAATTTTGACTTCTTTAGGTGGCGGCGGCGGTGTTGGCTCTACTTTTGGTTGTGGTGGTTCAGGTTTAGGCGGTTCTTGAATCTTTACAAAACGAACCTTTAGCGGCTCTTTTTCTACCGGTTTGAGCTCAGGCGTCTTCATATGGGCTAAACCCCATAGCACAACAGTATGACCCAAGGCCACAGCCACGAGTGCCGTAATGATTTTCTTTTTCATCGGGTGTGGTGTTTGAGGGCTTAGTGTAGACATCTGACTCATAAGAATCTGTTACCTTGAAACTGCACAATAAATTAAAACCTAATCTAATGCACTTATCCGTTCATACAATTAAAGTGGCAACATGATAAATGAGAAGTGTTTTCATTTGCAACCCTTAATTACATCATGTGCATAGATTTTTCAAATCATCAAGCCAAAAAAAGGGTCTACTTTATGTACACCCTTTTTTGCTAAGCAAACTTTAATTATTGAAAAACGACAGTTTTGTTGCCATCTACAATAATGCGGTCTTCTAAATGCCATTTAACAGCACGCGCCAACACATTACGTTCAACATCTTGACCTAACTCACGTAATTGCTCAACGGTAAAGTCATGGCTCACACGTTCAACATCTTGCTCAATAATCGGACCTTGATCTAAGTCAGCCGTTACATAATGCGCAGTTGCACCAATGAGTTTAACGCCTTTTTCATACGCTTGCTTATAAGGGTTAGCACCCACAAATGCTGGTAAGAATGAATGGTGAATATTGATCACTTTCATTTCCCATTTCGCAACAAACTCTTCGTCAAGAATTTGCATATAACGTGCCAATACTAATAAATCGTTGCCTTGCATCAATTCATCAATTTTGTCATAAGCTTCACGTTTGTTGTCTTTAGTCACTGGTACCACTTCAAATGGAATACCAAAGTTCTCTACCGATTCACGCAAGGTTTCATGATTCGACACCACTTTAGTGATTTCACAAGGTAAGCCACCACGTGCATGACGCCAAAGCAACTCAAGCAATGCATGATCTACTTTAGACACTAAAATGCCGACCTTCTTCACATCGCTCACTAATGCTAAGCGCCATTGCATGTTGTAGCGCTGTGCAACATTGGAGGCAAAGGTCTGTAAAATGCTTTCTTTGCGGCTTTGTAAATGATCTAACTCAAACTCAACACGCATGAAATAACGTCCGCCTTGAGCTTCGGTTGCATATTGATCAAGCGCGGTAATATTTGCTCCTTGATGATACAAAAAGCTCGATACAGCCTGCACGATTCCTGGCTTATCTTCACAAGTAATCAGTAAACGTGCTGTGTTAGCAGTACTCATATTCATGGTGGTTGATCACACTCGTAAACTAATAAAAAAAGTAAGCCGAGCATTCTAACGCGTTTACTGAGCTTTCTAAATAGTAGATTAGGTCTTAGGGCTTTGAGGCGTTGAAAGATGAGCAAATAATTGTGATGGACCTAAACTGTGCATCAAGTTTTCGTAGGTGGTTCGACTCTCACCGCGCAAATAAGCCCCTTCTAAAAACAACATTTGGCGTAGTGCTTGCCAGACCCACTTTTCTTCTAAATGATTAGAATCGCTCAAATGCCCCGACATATATAAGAAGTTGGTCCAATTGGTCAATACAATCCACAAGTTAATGGTCAGCGCTTCAATTTCAGAATCGGTCATTTCCATTAAACCTGCTTGCACAAAAGCTTTATAAATCTTTTGTCCCTGCTGCATAACTTTATTGGCAAATTCAGGATACATGTGTTTAAAATCTTCGTTGTTTTCTACCAAGTGATACACATCACGATGTAAAAAACGATAAGCCCACAATTGACTACTGAGCACTTGAAAATAGCCAATTTTATCATTGGCATCTAAAACACGATCTTCAGGCAGTGCAAGCATCTGCAGGGTTTGCTGCTGATACTGTGCCATCAGCTCTTTGATAATTTCATTCTTATTACGAAAATGATAATACAAATTGCCCGGACTCATATTGAGTTCAGCTGCGATATGATTGGTGGTGACTGAACGTTCGCCACGCTCATTAAACAATTGCAAACTTAACTGCAAAATCCGCTCTTTGGTTTTCAATGTTTTTAAATGAGACATGCGCTAAACCATTTTCAAAAAAATAACCACGTAGACAACATAAAGCTGCTTGACAATTAGAGTAAATACTCTAAAAATTTTACTATTGCTTTCGTTTTATGGTATCACGTCATGAACAGTCAAACAAAAACAACGTCGATGACCGCTCAACGTTTTAATTTACAGCATTTACAAGATATTTTAGCACTGCAAAAGCAGGCGTATTTGCGTCATCCTTTGTCAAGTGCCCATGAGCGTATAGAACGTTTGGCTCGTTTAAAACGTATTTTACTTAAATACCAAGATCAGTTTGCCGATGCCATTAACAAAGACTATGGCAATCGCTCAATTGGTGAAACCAAAATTGGCGAGCTACTGACCTGCTTAGAACAAATTAAATATTATTCCAAGCACATCAGCAAATGGATGAAACCATCTAAGCGTCGTATTGCACTGATTCACCAACCCGCCAAAGCTTGGGTGGAGTATCAACCTTTGGGCGTGATTGGGATCATTGCTCCATGGAACTATCCACTTTTACTGTCTATTGGGCCATTAATTTGCGCGTTGGCGGCTGGTAACCATGCCATGATCAAAGTTTCAAGCTCATCCAGTCATTTTGGTCGGGTGTTAGAACGTGCTTTATCAGAAGCCTTTCCACAAGATTTAGTGGCTGTGGTCAATGGTGGCGGAGCAATTTCAGATGCATTTTGTCATTTAGCTTTTGATAAAATGATTTTTACCGGCTCAACGGCAGTGGGTAAAACCATTATGAAAGCGGCTGCTGAAAACTTAGTACCAGTAATTTTAGAGTTGGGCGGTAAATCACCTGTCTTGGTACATGCTTCAATGAATATTCAAGATGTGGCCGAGCGTATAGCCGCAGGAAAACTGTGGAATGCAGGTCAAACCTGTGTCGCACCGGACTATATGTTCTTGCCAAAAGGCAAAACTGAAGCCTTTATTGAACACTTTAAAGCTTATGTGAGCAAAATGTATCCAAGCTTTAAAGACAATCAAGATTACACCGCCATTATCAATGACAAACAGTACCAACGCTTGCAAAATTATCTTAAAGATGCGCAAGAAAAAGGAGCTAAAATCATTGAAATCTATAAAGAAAAAGAAGATTTAAGCACCACACGAAAAGTGGCACCCACCTTGCTCACCCATGTCACTCAAGATATGCAAATTATGCAAGAAGAGATCTTCGGGCCGCTCTTGCCGATACTAGAATATGAACAAATTGACGATGTAATTGACTTTATTAATAGCCGTCCGCGTCCACTTGCATTATACTACTTCGACTTTAACCGCGCTCGCGCGAATTATGTCGCGCAGCGTACCCATTCAGGGCACTTTGGACAAAATACGGTGATTACCCATGTCGCACAAGATGATCTGCCTTTTGGTGGCGTCGGTGCATCTGGTATGGGAAAATATCACGGTCCTGAAGGTTTCTTCAGTTTGTCGCATGAACGGTCGGTAATGTCGAATCCTAAGCTGTATAGTTTAAAATTTATTTTACCGCCCTTTAATAAGCCGATTCATAAACTGATTTCGAAGCTTCTATTGCGTTAAGTGATTAAGGCATAACCTATCAGACAGGGTCATGCCTTGTTTTAGTCAAAATCGCTTGTCTTTTAAGCGCATTTTTGATATAAAACGCCCCTTGAATGAATTCATCCTTTATTTTTGACTGGCCAAACAGATTTGCTGTTGGCTAAATCATTGGAGTTACACCATGTCTAAGGTTTGCCAAGTTACCGGCAAGCGTCCAGTCGTTGGTAACAACGTCTCACACGCCAACAACAAAACTAAACGCCGGTTCGAGCCGAACCTGCACCACCACCGTTTCTGGTTAGAAAGCGAAAAACGTTTTGTACGTCTTCGTTTAACCACTAAAGGTATGCGTATTATCGATAAATTGGGCATTGAAAAGGTTGTTGCTGATCTTCGTGCTCAAGGCCAAAAGATCTAAGGAGTCCTTACAATGCGTGATAAGATTCGTCTAGTTTCTACAGCTGGTACAGGTTACTTCTATACCACGACTAAGAACAAACGTACTATGCCGGAAAAAATGGAAATCAAAAAATTTGATCCAAAAATCCGTCAGCACGTAATCTTCAAAGAAGCTAAAATTAAATAATTTTAGTTATCTTAAAAAAACGACTCCTTTGGGGTCGTTTTTTTTTGCATTTTTTTTGCCCAAGTTGTTACACTTTTGCCTTATTTTGTTGGCATTTTTCATGCTTTTGTTTTTAGCCTTAACATCCTTTTAAGGAGTATTTAGTGCCTCATGACGTAGATCTGATTATTTTACTTGCTGTTGGCTTTGGCTTGGCCCTGTTATTTGGCTATATTGCCGCACGCTTACATTTACCACCCTTAATTGGCTATTTAGTGGCTGGTATCTTAATTAGCCCCAATACCCCAGGGGTGGTCGGTGATATCGCACTTGCCAACCAATTGGCTGAGCTTGGCGTAATGTTTTTAATGTTTGGCGTCGGCATGCATTTTTCATTAAATGATCTCATGCAAGTCAAACGCATTGCCCTGCCCGGTGCCATTTTACAAATTGCGGTGGCCACGTTATTAGGAATTGGCGTTTCCATGATGTGGGGCTGGAGCTTTGGCTCAGCACTGATTTTTGGCTTGAGTCTTTCGTGTGCCAGTACCGTGGTGCTCCTCAAAGCCTTAGGCGATCGCGGTTTACTTGAATCGGTCAATGGTAAAATTGCGGTTGGTTGGCTATTGGTTGAAGACTTGGTCATGGTGTTGGCCTTGGTGTTATTGCCAGCAACTGCAGTGTTATTGGGTGGTCAAGCTATAGAGGGTTCAAATGATGAAAATATTTGGCTGACCCTTGGTATTACCTTAGTCAAAGTCATTGGCTTTATTGCCTTTATGCTGATTGTTGGTAAACGTGTGGTGCCATTTATTATGCAGCTTGTGGCACGCTTAGGTTCTCGTGAATTGTTTACCTTAACCGTGGTAGCAGCCGCAGTATCGATTGCCTTTGGTGCATATAAAGTTTTTGGCGTCTCGATGGCATTGGGTGCTTTTTTTGCAGGTATGGTGGTCAAAGAGTCTGACTTTAGTCACCGTGCTGAAGAAGAAACTCTACCACTACGTGAAATTTTTGCCATTTTGTTCTTTGTGGCGGTGGGGATGTTATTTGACCCACGCATTTTACTCGAACAACCGCTACACGTTTTAGCCGTGGTTGGCATTATCATGGTCGGTAAAACGATTGCTGCCATGGCATTGGTCTTATTTTTCCGCTATCCAATCAATACAGCCTTAACAGTTGGGGCATCACTGGCTCAAATTGGTGAATTTTCATTTATTTTAGCCGCGCTTGGCGTGTCTTTAGGACTATTGAGTTTAGAGGGTCAAAACTTGATTTTAGCTGGTGCGCTTATTTCCATTACCCTCAACAGCTTTTTGTTCTCTGCCATTGAACCGGTACAACGTTGGATTCGTGAGCGTTCATATTTGGCACGTTTACTCGAACGCAGCAGCGACCCATTGGCCATGCTACCCGATGAAGTTTCACAAGATTACTTACGTGATCAAGTGGTCTTGGTTGGACATGGTGAAGTCGGGCGCCGTATTACCCAAACCTTAATGCAAAATGACATTAAAGTGGTGATTGCTGAAGAAAACCGTGAAATTGTAGAACGCTTACGTGAAAAAGGCATTGCCGCTGTATCAGGCGTTGCCACCGAACCAAGCGTGTTAATTCAAGCACATATTCAACATGCGCGGCTTTTGGTACTGTCACCGATGGATATTGTCGATATTCATAAGATTGTGGATATTGCCAAAACCTTAAATCCACAGATTCAAGTGTTACTGTGTGCCGAGAGTAAAGAAGAAGCTGAAGTGATTCGTCGTGACAATATTGGCGATGTGTATTATGCCAAAGAAGAAATGGCCAATAATATGAGCGATCATATTTTAAACCAAATTCAATTGGCGCATCATCAAGCACCGAGTCATTAATTAAAAAACGCGCCTTAAGGCGCGTTTTTTTAGCTCATAAATTTAGGCTTTTCATCCACAATATGCGCTTGTATCTCTTTCATTTGTTGTTCAATCAAGCCAAATAAAGCCGCCTGCACCATGCTTTGTGCCACTATAGCCGTATGTTCACCCAATAAGGCTTTGACTTCATCATTAAATTGTATGGTCACTAAAGGCTGTGCTTCTGAACCTGCATTACGCAATGCCAATTCACCACTTTCAAGTTGAACCAATTCTAAAATGGCTTCTTGATTACCAAATAATTGCTTTAACTGTTCAATAGACATCGTTCCTCCATGGTCAACATGGTGGCAAACACCAAGACTTACATTGCTGACTGTAGGGTTAAGATTGGGTCAAAGCTTTAACTTACAAGTTAAAGCCTTAAAATTCTACCATCTCGTTACGAAAACCCTCAATCAGCTCGGTCAGCTCTTTATGCCACTCACGTAAAATATGCGTATCGGGCAACCATGCTTGTGGGCTTTGGGTCACTTTAATAATTAAATTTGAAGAAGTTTCATTTTCAGGTTCAGGTGCAGATGGCTCAGGTGCATACTGCGCTAAACGATAGGCACGTTTAAGCTCGGCAATAAAACCATCTTGAGCGAGTTGTTTAAGCACTACAATTTCAGGCGAGACTTGACCTTTAACCGCCATCGCCTCTTCAATAGATTTAAAGGTTGGCTGTGTTTCATTTAAACGATAATAACGGCTTAATTCTTGTAAAAATGCCAATAGTGCACCGTGTAAATGAAATACCGCTGCTTCACGTTGCGCTTGAGCATGTTGCATATGCTCAGTTTGTTCAGCGCTTTGGCAGGCAAGACGAGCAAAATACAGTTTTTGATTGGTACGGTCGGCATGAAAGCGCGCAACTCGAGACATGAGAGTTCCTTGAATTTTTTTAGATTTTGGCACTTCTAACTTAAAGGCTCTGCAACTATTTGACAATCAAATTCTATGAATGATCACAAGATAAGCGTTTTATTTTTCTCGAATTTAGCAAATTTTAAGCATAAAAAAAGGAGCAAATGCTCCCCTTTTATTTAAGCAGGTTTATCTTCTGCTGCTTTGACACGAATACCATGCCCATGTAAACGCAAAGTATTTAAGCCTTTGATGGCTTTAATCGCTTCACGTGGATTTGGCATTTCCACAAAAGCAAAGCCTTTTGATTTACCTGTTGCTGCATCAAGCACTAAGTTACATACATCCACTTTGCCGTATGCTTGGAATAATTTAAGTAACTCCGCTTCTTCAACCGTACGTTCTAAATTACGAACTAAAATTTTCATCTTACAACCTTAAAATAGGCAAAAAATACCAAAAAGCAGCTGCCTAAGTTACTTTTTGAATGGCGCAATAGGCGTAGTTTAATCGAGATTAATGCCAAAATCTAAATTAATCGACTGACGTTCAATTAATGCGCTTTTTACACTTTGCTGACGCGGACGTGCATGGGTTTGCATGTCACACAACAAATGACTGAGTTCATTGAAAAAATAGCTCTCCAGTTTACGCCCTTGCTCATCGACTTTAGTGACTGCCCAATGACTTAAATTTTGCTTGGTTAAAATTAATTCATTTTGCGCACGGGTCAGTGCCACATACAACACACGGCGCTCTTCTTCAATTTGGTCAAAATCACCTTGGGCGCGTGCATGTGGATATTGCCCTGCCGACACATTGGCCACATAACAGACCTTTTGCTCTGTACCTTTGGCAGAGTGAATGGTAATTAAAGTCACCACATCGGTGTCGGATTGACGCTCGATTTCAGAAATAGAAACCGGATCGAGCACATATTCTTCTAAAAATTCACTGAGCTGAGTGTGCTTATTGGCCAATTGTTTGACCAATTCAAAATCACCTTGACGTTTATGCCAATCTTTTTTGTAGTTATCACTTAATTGTTGTTCTAAGGCTTGCACCCCTAAAGTCACACAATGCTGCACCTCATGGCGAATGGCTTGCATTTGCTTCATGATTAAAATGGCTTGTAAGGGAACTTTGCCAAAATCTTCTAGCGCGCTAAATACTTCATCCATATTGCTCGCTTGCAACAACTTTTGGGCTAAACGGCTTGCACCAACATCCCCCACTCCCGGCCATAGGGTTAAAAAGCGCATCCACGCAATATCATCCATGGGATTGGCCACTGCTCGCAACAAGCTGATCAAGTCTTTCACATGCGCGGTTTCCAGCAATTTCATTCCACCAATAAAACGATAGGGCACATTGGCGGCAATACAAGCCGCTTCAATCGCACGTGCAGCAAAGCTTGAGCGCACCAACACCATATGATCACGCCACGGCGCATTGTTTAAAAAATGACGCTCTTTGATATCAATAGCAATCCATTTGGCTTCATCAAATTCATTGGGGAAAATATGCAGTTTAGGCTTAAGCCCAAGCCCCCGATACGCCTCTAAGCGCTTATCGTAATCAATAGGGCTACGCTCTAATAACCAATTGGATAAATCTAAAATTTCTTGGGTAGAGCGATAATTTTGTTCCAGTTTATAAATATGCGCATTGGGTACACGCTCTTTAAAATGATGAATATTTTCAAAGTCTGCACCACGAAAACCGTAAATGGATTGCGCATCATCACCTACACAAAACAATGAAATACGATCTTTTAGAGGTTCTAATAAAGCCCATTGTAGAGGATTCGTGTCTTGCATCTCGTCAACCAGCATATGTTGGCAAAGACCTGCCACGTAATCGACCAAACCTTCAGATTGCGCTAAAGCGGCTGCAACAATCGCCAAAATATCATCGTAGTCTAAAAAATTACGCTCACGTTTGCGTTTTTCATATTCTTGCATGATCTCGGCAATTTGCCCATGATACAGCTCAAATTCCGGCATATGCAGTTGTAAGGTATGCGAGAGTTTTTGTTGCGTATTACGTGTTAATGAATACACATCACAGAGATCTTTAGGCGCAGGCAGAGCATTGGGATTTTTTTTGTCATCTTTTCCACGGATTAAGCGAAACATCATTAACTGATCATCACGATCAATAATGGTGAAACTCTCTAAACCAAAGGCTTGTGGCACACGGCGCAATAAATACATACAAAAGGTATGAAAAGTAGATGCACGTAGACCTTTGGCCGCATCACCTAAAGCCAATTCTACCCGTGCCACAATTTCACTGGCTGCACGTCGGGTAAAGGTGAGAATTTGGATTTGACTAGCAGGTACGCCTTGCTCAATTAAATAGGCTGCGCGTGCCACAATGGTTTTGGTTTTGCCACAACCTGCCCCTGCCAAAACCAGACTATGCTGTGCTGCTGTCGTCGCAGCGTGTTTTTGTTGGGGATTTAATTCGTTAATTAAGGCATCTAAACTCATGGCATAGCATCTGTGGGGCATCATGCGCTATTTTAACAGAAATTCTTGATGTGCTATGGACAGCCATTTTGCTGTGGCTTGTTCTAAATACAGTGCTGCATTTTGCATTGCCTGTTCTTGACTTATACCTTTTGGATTAATCGACACAATGTCATGAAAACCTTGTGTATATAAATCTTCGATGCCCTCGCCGACTACACCTGCAAAGGCAATCACTGGAATATTAAATTGTTGCGCAAGCCGAGCGACGGCATAAGGCGTTTTACCCAAATGAGTTTGTGCATCAATTGTACCCTCACCGGTTAATACATAGTCGGCCTGTTGCATGTGTTGTGCTAAACCAGTTTGTTGGATTACAAACTCAGCCCCCGATTGTATGTGAGCACCACAAAAGGCCATGAGAGCAAAAGCCAAACCACCTGCTGCGCCTGCCCCTCGCTGCCCTGCCAAATCCTTGCCGACCACTTCGCTGACCTTACGTGCATAATGCGCTAAATTGGCATCAAGTTGTTCTACCATGGCAGGCGTGGCGCCTTTTTGTGGGCCAAAGATATAAGAGGCGCCTGTACGACCACACAGTGGATTGGTCACATCCGAGGCAATGATGAGCTCAATGTGCTTTAAACGTGCATCTAGGTGCGTCATGTCAATATCATCAATCTGATCAAGATTACCGCCACAGACGTGTAGCAATTGCCCTGCCTTGTCATAAAAAACTACGCCTAAAGCTTGTGCTAAGCCACTACCCCCATCATTGGTGACACTCCCCCCTAATGCAATAATCACCTTGTCTACGCCCAAATCAAGCGCGTGTAACAGCATTTGACCTGTGCCATAGGTAGAGGTCAGCATAGGATTACGCTGTTCAGGTTTAAGCAAAGCAATGCCATTGGCTTTGGCCATTTCAATAATCGCGGTTTTGCCTGCATCGGTTAGGGCAAAATAACTATCAATCTGTTGTTCAGGCAATGGGCCTTGTACCTGACAGGCAATTTTTTCTAACTTACACACCTGCATTAATGCATCCAGCGTACCTTCACCACCATCTGCCATAGGTACACAAATACATTCAGCCTGCGGCATGACCGAGCATATACCGCGTTGCATCGCATGGCAGGCCTGCATAGCCGTTAGACTTTCTTTAAAGGAGTCAGGCGCAATAACAAAACGTGGCATAGGCTTTTCCTCGTTGGCTCATTATTTCAGATATAAAAAATGCCGACTTTCGTCAGCATTTTTGTAGTTTAAGCTTCAACCCATTTGCCATCTTGATACACCAATGACCATTTGGTGGCTTTGCCTTCTGGCGTCTCAGAACCAATATATTGCGCTTGGTTTTTACGACTAAACTTCACCAAAGTTGGATGACCTTCTGGGTCTGTATCTGGCGCTTGCAAAATAAACTGATATTTTGGATCAAGCTGATCTGCCACAGTACGGATTTCGGCAACTTTAGGCGCGCGGGTTTCACGAATTTTCGGGAACTTACTCGCAGCCAAGAATAAACCTGCTGCACCATCACGTAACACAAAAAAGTCATCGTGCTTGGTTGAGCGTAAATGTTCCATTTTAATTGGATCAACACGTGGCGGCGCAGGCTGACCACTCTTTAACACTTTACGGGTGTTGTCACAGCTGTTACAAGCAAAGTATGGACCAAAACGACCGGTTTTAAGCTGCATTTCGCCATCACATTTGTCGCACGGAATGGTTGGACCATCGTAGCCTTTGATTTTAAACTCACCTTCTTCAAGTTCAAAACCATGACAATCTGGGTTATTACCGCAAATATGTAACTTACGCCCACCATCAATCACGTAGCTGTCCATGGCAGTGGCACAAATTGGACAACGTTTTTTCGAAAGTAAATCAGCAGTTTCTGCGGCTTCATCATCAGATAAGGCTGCCATTGACTCGACTGGCGTTAAGTTCAGCGTGCCTTTACAACGTTCTTTAGGCGGCAAGTTATAGCCCGAACAGCCCAAGAATACGCCCGTGGTACCGGTACGAATCTGCATGGGACGCTCACACTCTTTACAATGCACACTATCTACTTCAACTGGCAAATTACGGCGCATGCCGTCTTCACCTTGGGCTTTACCTAAACGCTGTTTAAAATCGCCATAGAACTGATTGAGTAAATCTTTCCAATTGTGTTGACCATCAGCGACTTTATCTAGTTGTCCTTCTAAATCTGCGGTAAAGGCATAATTCATCAGGTTGTTAAAGTTTTCATCAAGACGATCTGTGACGATCTCGCCCATCTTTTCGGCAAATAAACGACGGTTATCAAGTTTGACATAACCACGTTCTTGAATGGTCGAAATAATGGCTGCATAAGTCGATGGTCGACCAATGCCACGCTTTTCTAACTCTTTGACCAACGATGCTTCAGTAAAGCGTGCCGGTGGTTTGGTAAAGTGCTGTGATGGCTCAAGTTTTTCAAGCTTTAAGACTTCGCCCACTTTTACCGCAGGCAATAAAATATCGTCTTCAGCCTTATTGGCACCACGCACTTTGGTAAAGCCATCAAACACCAAAGTACGACCTTTGGCTTTAAATTCTACACCGTTAGCATCGGCTAAAATGGTAGAAGATAAGTACTGCGCTGAGGTCATTTGGCATGCCACAAACTGACGCCAAATCAGGTCATATAAACGCTGTGCATCACGCTCAACACCGGCAAGACTGTCGCCTTTGAGTGAGACATTGGATGGACGAATCGCTTCATGGGCTTCTTGCGCACCGGCTTTATTGCCATAACGATTTGCTTGTTCTGGCAAATATTGAGTGCCATATTCCGCTTCGATATGACCACGTACCATGCTCACAGCATCGTCACTTAAAAAAGTTGAGTCAGTACGCATGTAGGTAATAAAGCCACCTTCATACAAACGCTGCGCCAACATCATGGTTTTCTTCACAGAAAAACCTAAACGGGTGCTGGCAGCTTGCTGTAGGGTTGAGGTGATATAAGGTGCGCTTGGATTAACCTTGGTTGGTTTATCTTCACGGCTCACAACTTTATATTCGGCTTTTTCAATCAGTTTAAGTAAACGATCAGTTTCAGCTTGATTACGCAGTTTTAAAGTTTTGCCGTTTTGTTTAACCGCTTCTAAGCGAATAGGATCTTGGCTGGCTTGCGTATCTGCAAACACTTGCCAATATTCTTCAGGAATAAAAGCACGAATCTCACGTTCACGCTCAACGACTAATTTTACCGCCACCGATTGCACACGACCTGCCGATAAACCGCGGGCAATTTTTTCCCACAGTAATGGCGAAATCATAAAGCCCACCACACGGTCTAAAAAACGACGCGCTTGCTGTGCATTGACTTTATTAATATCTAAACGTGCTGGATGCTTAAACGCTTCTTGAATAGCATTCTTGGTGATTTCATTAAACACCACACGTTGATAACGTGACTCATCACCACCAATCACTTCTTTTAAATGCCAAGCGATGGCTTCCCCTTCACGGTCCATATCCGTAGCCAGATAAACTTCATCGACTTCTGCGGCAAGTTTTTTAAGCTCAGCCACTACATTTTCTTTGCCCGGTAACACCTGATATTGCGCTTGCCAATCGTGCTCCGGGTCAACGCCCATACGGTTGACCAAGGCACTTTGTGCTTTAAGGGCTTTTTCTTCATCCGTTAATTTAGTACGCGTTGCCGGTTTTTTCTCAGTTGTTTTAGCACCACCACTGGTCGGTAAATCACGTACATGACCCACAGATGACTTTACAATGTAGTTACTGCCTAAATATTTATTGATTGTTTTCGCTTTTGCAGGCGACTCCACAATCACTAATGCACGCTTTTTCGCAGCATCAGAAGTTGCTGTCGCGCTTTTGGATGTGGATCGAGGAGCGTTCGCCATAATTAAACCGTCTTACTAAAGATAAAAAGTTAAAGTTGTGCCAAAGATTCAAGCCAAGCCTTGATCTCTTCGATTTGAGAGCCTCTAAGGTCTGCTTCTTCTTCCCAATAGAGTCCTACACAGTTGGCCTGCATATCAATAGCATAAATGCCTTTTAATGCAACGTCTAAACCTTGGAATTTTTCATCACCATAGACAACCTCAAGTTGTTGCTCAACCACACGTGCACGCATCAGCGGCAAACGTGCATTGGGTAACAAGATGCTGTAATACGCCACCATACTGGCACGATTTTCAGTTGCCATTGGGATTTTTGTCCAATCTGGTGCAGCCACAAGCCGTGGATGTAAGCCAATTTTACGGGCTTTTTCGCGTATTAAGCCTAAAGCCTTTTCTCTTGGACTGACGCGTAGACCAAATATTGATCCCATCACGAACACGACTACAAGAACAGCAATCCAAATTCCAATGTTATCCATAGCTCAACCTTTATGTTCTATTATTAGAGTTGCATAAGCTGAATATAAAAGGCAAGTGGCTCGTTAGAATTTAATTGGCAATTAAAATATTGTGATAACTGATTTTTCTGTCATTAATCACCACCAGTCCATATTTTGTGAGTAATTCAAGTGCAGGCTCAATGTCAGTTTTAGGCAAAAATTTGGCCAGTAACGCTTCAAAACTGGCTTGATATTGAGGTTTTTTGGCAGGGTGATCTAAAAAATATTATTGGATAGGTAAACAGATTTTTTTCAACTGATTTTCAATAGCTAAAATCTCTGATGTTTCAGCCGTTTCAGCCGTTTCAGCCGTTTCAGCCGTTTCAGCCGTTTCAGCCGTTTCAGCCGTTTCAGCCGTTTCAGCCGTTTCAGCCGTTT
>Ga0172378_10001027_pt1 | contig 25336 bp, 25 predicted proteins | sample GrowelOW332metaG_FD_119755 | JGI IMG/M metagenome (GOLD analysis project Ga0172378, IMG submission 119755) | Groundwater microbial communities from an aquifer near a municipal landfill in Southern Ontario, Canada - Pumphouse #3_1 metaG | ecosystem: Environmental > Aquatic > Deep subsurface >... | reverse complement strand
TCACCAAACTCGCAGAATTCGGTCAACACTTCATCAACCCGTTCATCACCCCTCCGGGAACGACCTACGGCTTTTTGCAGATTCTCAGCGCGCTGGCTTGGGGCCTTGGCTACTTCGGCATGCCCCACATCCTGGTACGGTTCATGTCAATTCGCAGCAATGCTGAAGTTAAGACCAGCCGTAGGATTGCGATGATCTGGGTTACCATTGCAATGGCGGCAGCACTGCTCGTCGGTGTTGTAGGCAAGGTATTCCTCCTACCGGCGACCTACGCCAGCCAAAGTGCAGCAGAGGCAGTATTCATTGCAAGCATGCAGAAAATATTCCCCACATTCATTGCCGGTTTCTTCCTATGTGCCATTCTTGCCGCCAGTATGAGTACCGCTGATAGCCAGTTGCTTGTTGCCTCCTCAGCCTTCAGCAAAGACGTTTACAAGGCAATGCTTCGCAAGAACGCCTCCGATAAGGAGACCCTTTTGGTAAGTCGTATTACTGTTATCGCCGTCACCATCATTGCCATTTTTTTGGCAATGGACCCCAACTCTTCTATTTTCGACGTTGTCAGTTATGCATGGGCGGGATTTGGTGCAACCTTCGGGCCAGTCATCATCGCAGCCCTCTTCTGGAGACGGGCAACCCGTAATGGAGCCATTGCAGCCATGGTGGGTGGTGGACTGACAGTCATTATCTGGAAGCAACTGTCCGGTGGCCTCTTTGATGTCTACGAACTGCTTCCCGGCTTCATATTCGCTTCCATTCTTATGGTGATATTCAGCCTTCTGGAAAAGAATCCAGATAAGGCGATGGTGGCAGAATTCGATGCCTATATGGCCATCGAAGACTGACAGGTTGAACCGGGGAGCAATCCCCGGTTTTTTACTATTTTCCTAATTTTGTAGAATAACCTCTTGACGCAACAACAACCTGACTTTATACTTCGGCATAATCCAGCCTTTCGGTAGGATATTTTACTTGGAGGAGGCACACCATGATGCAGATGCAAAGCGCAACTGAATCCTCTGATCCTATGATGTGCCGCACGGCACTCACCTAAGAACTCCAAGGTACTTTCATGAAACAAGCAAAACATCCTCGTTGTGGATCGATAGTCGACCACATGTGACGCTTCTGGTCTCACTGCCCACGAACAGACGTTCGTGCATTCATACACCAGGAGAATCCCTATGGCTACCTATCATTTTGAAACAATCGCCCTCCATGCGGGCCAAGAACGGGCTGACAGTGCAACCGGAGCAAGAGCTGTTCCGATTTATCAGACGACCAGTTATGTGTTTGACAATTGTGCCCACGCCGAGGCACGCTTCAACCTAAGCGAACCCGGAAACATTTACAGCCGGCTTACAAATCCCACCCAGGATGCTTTTGAGCAGCGTATAGCCGCCCTTGAAGGAGGCATTGCCGCCCTTGCCGTATCCAGCGGGTCGGCAGCGATCACCTATACCCTGCTCAACCTCGCCAAGCAGGGAGATCACATCGTATCGGCAAAGACCATCTACGGGGGCACCTACAACCTGCTCTCGCATACGCTGTGCGAGTGGGGTATCACCACCACGTTCGTAGATGCTTCGAATCTGGGTGAGGTCGAACAGGCGATCACCGATGCAACAAAGGCACTCTTTGTGGAGACGATAGGAAATCCCAATGCCACCTTGTGCGACCTTGAGGCGTTGGCGGCCCTCGCCCACCGTCACAAAATTCCCTTGGTGGTGGACAATACCTTTGCCACACCCTATCTGGTTCGGCCCATCGAGCTGGGAGCCGACATTGTCGTCCATTCTGCAACGAAGTTCATCGGCGGCCATGGGACAAGCCTCGGGGGAGTCATCGTCGACAGCGGCAATTTCGATTGGAAGGCAAGCGGCAAATTTCCGTCGATCACCGAACCCAATCCCAGCTATCACGGGATCAGCTTCACCGAAGCGGGCGGTCGTGCTGCGTGGATCACCAAAGCCCGTGCCGTCCTTCTGCGTGATACCGGCTCTTGCCTGTCCCCCTTCCATTCCTTTTTCTTCCTCCAAGGCCTCGAAACCCTTGCCCTCAGAGTGACTCGCCACGTTGAGAACACCCTTGAGGTGGTGGCGTTCCTGTCCAAGCACCCCTTGGTCGATGTTGTGCGTCACCCCAGCCTTACGGACAATGCCTATCATGCTTTGTACAAGCGATACTTCCCCAAGGGAGGCATCAGCATCTTCACCTTCGACATAAAGGGAACGGAAAAAGAGGCCAGGGCCTTCATCGACTCATTGAAGCTCTTCAGCCTGCTCGCCAATGTTGCCGATGTGAAGTCGCTGGTCATCCATCCGGCCACCACCACCCATTCCCAGTTGAATGCAGAAGAGCAGGAAAGCCAGGGAATAAAGGGGACGACCATCCGCCTTTCCATAGGCTGTGAGCATGCCCAGGATTTGATCGACGACTTGGCCCAAGCCTTTGATGCGATAGGAGGACCAGTATGCCGGTAACCATACCCCAAGATCTGCCTGCCGCTCTCGTGCTGAAACAGGAAAACATTTTCTTTATGACCAAGGAGCGGGCAATCCATCAGGATATACGACCTCTGCAGGTGGCCTTGCTCAATTTGATGCCCAACAAGAGCCGCACGGAAGAACAGTTTCTCAGGCTTTTGGGCAACACAGCCCTGCAGGTCGAGCTGACTTTCCTGACTACGGCAACCTATCAGAGCAAGAACACCCCGGTTTCTTACTTGCAGACGTTCTATCAGACGTTCGACCAAGTACGAGACCGTCATTTCGACGCACTCATCATCACCGGCAGCCCGGTCGAGACCCTGGCCTTTGAAGAAGTTGCCTATTGGCAGGAACTGACAAGCATCCTGTCCTGGGCCGACTTGCATGTGTATGCATCCTTCTTTGTCTGCTGGGCGGCCCAGGCTGCCCTCTACCACTACTATGGGATAGGAAAACACCAACTGCCGAAAAAACTCTCAGGTGTATACAGTCATAGCGTACGCAAAAAAGGCACTCCCTTGGTTCGGGGATTCGATGATGTGTTTTGGGCGCCGCACTCGCGTCACACGGCCCTTGACGAGGCAAGCCTCTATGCCCATAAGGACCTACAGGTTCTTGCCGACTCAAAGGAGGCAGGTGTCTATGTAGCTGCAAGCAAGGATGGAAGAAAAACGTTTGTCACCGGACACAGCGAATACGACGAGCTGACATTGCACGATGAATACCAGCGCGACCTCGCAGCAGGAATGAATCCCCAAATTCCCGTCAACTACTATGAAGACGGGGAAGTTGCGGTACGCTGGCGGTCACATGCACACCTGCTGTTCAGCAACTGGCTGAACTATCAGGTCTACCAGAACACCCCGTATCAGTTGGAGGAGATCAGCAAAGCCTTGCAGCACAGCTGAGTCATCTGTTCCTTCAAGGCTTCTATCTGGGCATCACCGATAAAGCTCACATTCGCCTGCTCGACCCCTGCGGCCCAGTTGATACTGTATGCAAGGGCGAGCGTGCGGATGCCGGCTTCCGTAAGCAAGCCCACCTCGGTGGCCAACGTCATCCCTACCACATCACAACCCATGTGTGCAAACATACGGATTTCCGCCTTGGTCTCCAAACGAGGTCCGTTTGTACACACATACACCCCAGCATCCTTGAGGTAAGGAGCGAGTGCCTTCATGCGATTACTAAGAGCAACATCGAATACCTCGTCCATCGCACAATGCCTTACGCCGCTGGAGCCTCCGATGTGGAAGGTGTGTTCCCGAGCGCCTCCGCTGACGTCGATAAAGTCAGAGACAATGCCGATATCCCCGGGCTCAAGTGCTTTTGAAATGGAGCCTACTGCATAGATGCCGATGGCTTCTTGCACCCCCAAGGTAGCCAAAGCAGCCACATTGGCCCGATAATTGATCAAATGGGGAGGGACACTGTGATCAGAGCCGTGGCGGGGCAGGAAGACCAAATCATCACCTACGAACAACGCAACCTTTCCATAGGGAGTTCCTACAACCGTTTTCTTGAGTGTAAGACCTTCCAAGGAATCGACACCGGTTCCACCAATAATTGCTTTCATGAAAAGTTCCTTTGTATTTCTTCCGGTTTGAGTATCCCTTTTGGGGTAACCAGGGCTGTTACCAGTTGGGCGGGAATACTGTCGAAAGCCGGATAGAGGGCTTTGATTGAATCCAACGTCGTGGCTGAGCCCATACATCGCGTAACCTCTTGGGGGGAACGCATTTCCATAGTAACATCGGCTCTCCCCTGCTTGCTGGGATCGGGGGAGATGCTGAAAGCATAGTAGGGAACGGATGCGTATCGTGCGGCTATGGCATTGGCAAGCGTTCCCACCTTGTTCACCACCGTCCCGTCCATGCAGAGCAGGTCGACCGCTGTCATGTACGCATCCACCTTCCCTGCCTCCATAAAGGTTGCACCCATGCCATCGGTAATGACATTGACCTCGATGTCCATCTCCTCAAGACTCACGGCTGTCAACCTTGAGCCTTGCAGGTAGGGCCTGGTCTCATTGGCCAGGACGCGTACTTCCTTACCGCTCTCTTTGGCATAGGCCAAGGAGAGCAGAAAGGTATGCTCGGCAAAGCAGGTGGTCAGGATGACAGAACGGTCGGCTATCAGAGAGCTTCCCAAACGCCCCATCTGATGATAGAGCTGATCGTATCCATCCAACATCGAAGAAACTTCTTGCTTCAAAGCACTTGTTAGTTCTTCGAGATCTGCTTGCTTCGGCTGTACAGCAGCAAGCAAAAGACCAAGGGCCCTGTGCATGGTCGTATTGGTCGGCCTGGCAGCGATGAGAAGCTTTGCAGCATCGGTGAGTGTTTCAAAGCCATGGCCCAACAAGCCTTGTTGCATCTGATTGGTGACCAGGATCATGGTTTGCAAGGCTACCTCAAGCGGCCCTCCCCCCTGGGTTACCATCGCCTGCAACGAGCGGGCAACCTCCTGGACATTCGCACAGACCTCAAATCGTTTCTCGAAGGGAAAAACCCTCCGGTCTCCGATCAACAACCTATTGCCTTCCAAGCGGCAGATATTCTCATGCCTGAGCACATACGGGAGCTCGATCATCAGTGCACCCAGAACGAAAGATGGTCGGAAATAATTGCTTGTACGAGATCCTCATCGTCGGTAGGACCTACGACCTCGATATCCTTTTGCCCGTGGGCCAATACTTCGTGACTGGGAAGGTCGAAGGTGGGATTCTGCTCATCGGCGCCCGTCAGCTCAAGCAATTTGGCTTCGGTGATGCCATATACAAGCCGTCGCACATTGGTCCAATACATCGCACCGGTGCACATGACGCACGGCTCTGCGTTGGTATACAGCGAGCAGGTCGCCAAGAAGTCGGGTGCGTACAGCCTGCTTGCCTTGAAGAGAAGCAGTGTCTCTGCGTGCATAGCAGAACCCCCTTCCTCATAGCTGTTGCCTTGTTCGAGAAGGATGTTGCCATCCTTGTCTGCAAGCAGGGCCCCGAAAGGGTGGTTTCCCTGCTCTTTTGCAGTATGTGCGATGCGAACGGTCTGGTACAGAAGTTGTATATCCTGCTCATTGGGTGTGCTGCGTTTTATGATGCTCATAGCTTCTTCCTCTCTTTGATGTGCACTAACCCTAGCATGCAATGTTCCTGTTGGCAATGAGGTGCAAGTTCACAAAACTACAAGAATGGACCTATCTGATGATAATGTAGTACAATAAGGAAAAGAGTCAGCAAATTCTTGAAAAATCGAGCATTGACGTTTGACTTGAGAGAACGTACAGTATGGAGAAGTTGCTAGAGAAGCAACCACCCTACAAAAAGGAATGACTATGAATAAGAGTAATCGAACAAAGGTGGTCGTGACCCTGCTGGCCATGATCCTCGTTTCTGCAACCCTCTTCGCGATGGGTATGAAAGAGAGCGACCCAGCAGCTCTGACCGTACGCATCCTTACTTCAGTCAATCAGAACGGCCAGGTAGAGCTGGTAGCAAGAACCACCGGGAATGAGGATATTGTGTTCCAGGCAGGCTCGTATACTGATGCAAGTTATCCTGTTGCCAGCTTGGCAGCCGGAGATTACGTGGAAGTGGTCCTTGACAACAATAAGGCCGTAAACATCCGGTACATCAACCCCTTGGTAACCTTGGGTGTTTTCCCCTACTCCATCAGCATGGACAGGGCTACCGAGCTTGAGAGCTTGACCGACCGATTCAGCTACACCTACGGGTACCTGCTGATCCAGTCCTTCTCCTCCCAGGGCTTGTTCTTCGATGCAGGCTACTATGTAAAGGGAGCTCTCGATGGATACAAGGATTCCTTAAGCGAAGTCCCCCAAGGGTACTACACGCTCGAAGAGCTGTATGCGAATGTCAATGACTACCAGGAGAAAATCTGGAATGCAGGGCTGGCCAATACCGACTACGGCAAGCGCTATGCAAGCATCAGTGATGTTGCTTCCTTTGCAAAACCTGAGGATTTGTCCGATGCATTCAGCTACACCTACGGCTACCTGCTGGCCCTCAATATGGCTGGACAGGGAATTACGGTCAATGGCGATTTGTATGCCCAGGGTGCCTTGGACTTTGCCTGTGAGAATCAACTGTTGATGAACGATGCTGAAATGCAGGTGGCTTTCACCGAGTACCAGCAGATTCTGGAAGAGGATTACCAGACATGGATTGCCGAGATTGCCGTCAGCAACCTCGCTGATGCTGAAGCTTTCCTCGAGCAGAACAAGGCCAATGAGGGAGTCATCACCACTTCCAGCGGTCTGCAATATCAGGTGCTCACTGAGGCAACCGGTGCCAAACCGGTGATCACCAATACCGTTGAGGTCAATTACCAGCTGCAGCTCATCGACGGGACCGTAGTTGAAAGCTCCTACGACATGGGACAGACTGCTCACTTCCCGGTTGATGGCTTGATCCCTGGATTCACCGAAGCATTGCTCACCATGAATACCGGCAGCGTGCTCAGAACCTGGATTCACCCCAGCCTCGGCTATGGTGAAATGGGTACTGAGACCATTCTTCCCAACGCTCTGCTGATTTTCGATATCGAGTTGGTTGGAATCGACCAATAAGCATCCTAAGGTACTTTGTATGGCCGCAGCTTATGCTTGCGGCCATTATTTTGTCTCATGCTATGCATAAACGATGGCATTGGTTATACTGTACCCGATGGACACACAGAGTAAAAGCCAACTGATTGATACAATCTACAACCATCTCAAACATCAGATTCGGCAAGGGTTGCTCCCTAACGGGGCAAAGCTTTCCGAGAATACCTTAGCCAAGGACTTCTCATGTTCCCGAACTCCGGTCCGAGAAGCTCTCAAACGTTTGGAGCAGGATGGGTTTGTGGTCATCATCGCCCACAGCGGCAGCTATGTCAAAGACATCACCATGGTTGATTATCAACAGCTGACCGAAGTCAGGGCTTATCTGGAAGCACTCGCCATGCGACTTGCCTGTGAGAACGGCGCCGACCCATCAGTATTGGAGCAGATTCTCGACAGCATGGATGAACTCTGGAAAGGAGGCAGGACCTTCGATGTACAGACCTTCAGCAGCCTGCATTACCAGTTCCATCTTGAGTTGGTCAAGCTCTCGGGCAACAACCTGCTCGTTCTCACCTACAGCCGGCTGAACCTCAGTGAAGCCGCCCTGCTTTTCGCCCAAAACATCACCGACCGCGGTATCACCAAAACACAGGCAGAACATCGCCGCATCGTTCAGGCGATCAGGGATCGGAACGAAAAAGAGGGAGAGCGTTTCATGCTCTCCCACCTCTGGCGTAAACGTGATCGGTTCAGAGCTCAGACTCAGGCAATCTAAAAACCACCTTCTTGACAGCACAGGAGGTATTGAGCACCTGTTGATGCCGATACACTTCTCCTTTTGCTACCAATACAAACGAGCTGACTGTAAAGCGGGCAACCACCAAAGGTTGTCCATCATCCTGCAGGCTGAAAAGCTCCTCACCCTCGAGCATCACATGCAACTGCCGTTCAGCTGCACTCTGCATGACGCCTTGCTCATCGGTCATGTAGGTAAGAATCTGGTAGGAGAGATCATCAACTCTGTGCTGACCCACCGCATCCTCATACGGAAGGCTGCGATCCAGAATATCGATGACTGTCTGCATCTTCGGATGCAAAAGGCGATACCATTCAAGGTTGTCTAAAAGGTCCAACAGCATTAAATACCCTGACCCTTATGCGCACGCCACAGTTTCTCAAACGAGATGATCTGCTCTGCACATCCTTCGATACCCAGCATGCCGCTGTCCAAACTCAAATCGTACGTCCGACACATGCCCCACTTCCGGTCACTGTAGTAGTTGTAGAAGTTTGCACGCTGCTTGTCTGCCTTCAGACAAACATCCTCTGCCTTGTTCTCAGGGACTTCGTACACGCGTACCGCCCTTTCAACTCGGTTTTTCAGGTCGGCATGTACGAAAATGTTCACAACATTGTCCATATCCCTGAGAATATAGTCGGCGCAGCGACCTACGATGACGCAGGAGCCCTCTGAGGCCAGACGCTTGATCGTTTTGCTCTGGATAAGGAACAGCTGGTCGTTCAACGGCATTTCCGTTACACCCAATGCCCCGCTGGCCATAGGATAGTTGCCCATCACCAATGAATAGAAGATGCTGCTGGTGGCTTTCTCATCCGCATTCGAGAACAGGGCCTCGCTCAGTCCGCTGTCGCGGGCGCTGATGGCGATGAGTTCCTTATCGTAGAAGGGTATGCCAAGCTTCTCTGCCAAGGTTTTCCCCACCTGCCTGCCTCCGCTTCCGAATTGTCTGCCGATTGTAAACACTACGTTTGTACTCATATGCAGGTTCCTCCACTGCCTACAGTATACCACATACGCACTAGGTATGCCTAAGGGAACTTGCAACAAGGCAGAAGTTGCCGTAGGATGCCTGTAAGGGAGAAATTGCATGATTACCTTACACCAGAACAATCTCGTAATGGAAATTTCAGAAGTGGGTGCCGAGATTCACTCACTGTACAACACACACACCAATATCCAGTATATCTTTGATGGCAACCCCGCCTATTGGGCTCGTCATACCCCGCTGCTCTTTCCCGTAACAGGACCGCTCAAAGATGGCAAAGTAGAAGCAAAAGGCAAAACCTATGCTATGCCGGTCAATGGATTTGCCCGCGACCTGCAATTCGATGTTGTCACCCAGAAAAAGAATGAGGCAACGTTTGTCTTGCATGCAAACGAGCAAACCCGTGCCTTCTACCCCTATGAGTTCAGCCTGACGGTCACCCATACCCTATTGGACAACGGCTACAGCAGCAAAGCCGTCATTACCGCCAAGGAAGCTTTATCCTGCACCTTCGGATGGCACCCTGCTTTCAGTTTGGCTATGAACGGCCCCGATGCTCCGCTACAATCGTATTATATCGAGTTTGAAACACAGGAGAGTGCAGACCGCCTCTATCCGGTACAGGGAATTTTTGCCAAGCAGGCAGGCTTTCTGGACAAGCAAAGCACCCTCGCTCTCAGCCTGGAAGAGTTGGACAAGGGTCCGATCGTTCTCAACGGCCTGAAAAGCCGCTTTGTCAGCCTGAAAAGCAAGAACGGCAAGGCAGGAGTCACCATCGACCGGGGGGATCTTCCCACCCTGGTCATCTGGACGAAGGAAAAAGCCCAGGCTCCCTATGTCTGCGTAGAACCGATGTACAGTTTTCAGGATGCCAGCCGTAAGAGCGAGCTTTCAGAAATGGAAGGAATGATGCACCTGGCGCAAGGAGAAAGCAGAACCTTCTGCAATACCTTCACCGTGTTCTAGACCTCATAGGTCGCAACCACTCTTGCAGGGGCGCCGTCCGCATGCGTAAAAAAGAGTGGGAGGGCCGTCAGTTGTACCGAGCGGTGGAGAATGCGTTCGAGGTTCACCAGATTCTCGAGAATGAGGGCTCCACCGCCCAGCATGATATGATGGATGGGAAAGGACAGATCCCCATCACGGTCACAGTTGGCCGTGTCAAAGCCCACGATTTGTATACCCCGCTCTACGAGGTAGGCCGCAGCCTCCACATCCAAATAAGAGCCGCCTTTTGTGAAGAAAAGAACAGCATCACAACCGGATGGGATTGCCGACAAGGCTTCGATGCTGATGGTCCCAAGGTGAGTACAATCCAATACATAGGCTGTTGCAAAGAATCGCGAAACAGGAAATTCATCCAGATACAACCCTTGCTCGAGCATGTGGGCAGGACTATCCATATGCGTGCCTGCATGCGAACCGAATTGCAGGTGCGTCAACCGCCACCCTTCCCTTTCCAAGGTATGAAAAGCGGAAAGGACGACAGGGGGGTCCCCGGCATAGCTGCTCTGACCGTTTTCAAGCGATTTGGTAAGATCGAGATGACAATACATTGACTGGGCCTTCTTTTGTGCATAGAGGTAATGGCTGAAGGCTTTTCTTGCTGTCTCGTAGATGCTCGGACCCAAAACTGCCTTCTCTTCACCGAGAGCCTTCAGGGGAGCCTGCAGGCGGTACACCAAATCGTTTGCAGCATCGATGGCGAGATTCTGCAGTTCAGGCACCGCACTCCGATAGGCGATATACTGATCCACCTTGCGGCAGGCGATTTCAATGATTGCCAAGGCTTTTGAAGTTTGCTGCTCCCGCTGGACAAGAGGGATCGCCAAGTCTTCGATGCGGATCACCCCGTCTATACCGGGATCGATATCCCTGACCGGTGCCAGATCCAGGTAGAGGTGCGGCCCCTGTACCTGGTCTTTTCGTATCGTATACTCCATACCCTTGGTAGCGCTGATGACGACAAAGCACCTGGGCAAGTACGAAAACCGTTGGTCGTACGCTATGGCGTGCACCTTGGGAGGAAGCAACAGATCGACCTTATCGGTGTCACGAAACGTCATCCATATCACAAATCCTCGTTCTGCCAGATACGATGCGACCGAACGCGAAAGGGCACTGCTCCCCAGTACGAGAATCTGCTGTCCCGCATAGGGAGCGAGGAACCTATGTACGTACTCTGCCACACTCTGGTCCACAATTTGCAGGTCGACCGTTGTCTGGACCTGTTTCGCCGTTGTAACGACTTCCCGCACCAAGTAAGCAAGCATCGAAGAAGCGCAACCGACCTGCACACTACGATTGAACGCTTGCTGTATTTGGCTGATAATCTGGTCTTCCCCGAAAAGGGGGCTGAGCAGTCCGCATGCCAAGGAAAAACAGTGCATCAGACTCTCTTGCGCTTTGATGGTATACACCTCTTTGGCCCAAGCCAGCGGTGAAAGGGAGAGAGTTCTGAGTAGGGGCTCTGCAAGGCTGGTTCGAGGCTCCTCACACCAAAGCTCGATGCGGTCACAGGTACCAAGCAGCATGACCGATCGGCTCTGCGTCTGCTTCTTAATCTTGACACAAGCATCGCTGAGCCGTCCTTCCTCGAATGCAAAAACAGCTTGCTCTGGAGGGCTCAGATGGTCAAACCGAAGACCCACGATGGTAAAGGGAATCACGACCGGCCTCCTTGGGTGCGCTCATAGTGGAACAGGTACTGCTGGGCGAGTGCTGCGTAGGGTGCAAAGTAGGAAGCGTCTCGGCCGGGATAGTAGGTTTTCATTACCTTCAGCATCCAGGTATCCAAAGGAAAGGCCTGCTGTCGATGATACGCAAAAGCAAGGATGCACAAGGCCACCTTCGGCCCTACGCCCTTGATGGTTTGCAGCTCCTCGGATGCCTTCTGATCGGAAAGAAGGGGAATGCCGGCAAGTATAGCATGGTTTTGTATGGCATCCAGCAGATAGGGAGCACGAAATCCCATGCCCAATGCACGCAGTTCCCTTTGTGTCACCCCTTGCAGGTGTTGAGGGCGCGGGAATGCATACCAAGGCCCTTCGATATGCGCCCCATACACCTCTGACAACTTCTGGTACATCGATCTGATGCGCTTGATGTTGTTGTTCTGGCTGAGCAAGAAACTCATCAGAACCTCCCAGGGATCCTGGTTGAGTATATGGATTCCCCTATAGGACTGTATTGCTTCAGAAAGATGCCCATCCAGAGAGCTCAGATGGGAGAGGGCCTTTTCATACTCCCAATCCATGTCGAAATAGTGACGAAGCTGTGGGTTGGAGGAAACTACGGTATGAAAGCTCTCTTCAGTGAAACTGACCAGTTCCTGATTCAGCACAGCCTGATAGATGCCATCCTGCTGTGTCCATGCAAAACTTTGGCCTGAGAATAGGGTTGCTTCTAGATGAATCGACGCACTCATGTGGCTACTGTAGCAAAGCGCTGAAGCTAATGCAAGCAAAGCGAACCAGTATAGACAACACAGGAGGAATTGCATGGAAACCCTGCAGCAAATCCGTTATGAACATCTGATTGCACAGAGCCGCTCCCTGCTGGGGCTGTTCGATGTGGGCCAGCTGAAACAACTAGGCAGGATTGAAGCCTCGTTGCCACCCCGTGACTTTTCCTTGCTCTACCCTTTCAGTTTTGCAGATCTGCACCTCTATGACTATCCACTTCTGGCACACAAATTTGCATCGCTGAGTGAAATCGAACAATGTCGAGTACTCGATGTTGCATTGGAACTGGCAACTGAGCATGAGGGAAAAGCCTTGGTAGCGGTATCATATCAGAGTGGGAACGCCATCCTGCTTGCCCTGGGAACGCAATCGGACAGGCTTACTGAGCTTTCCATCAAGTACCTGGAAAGCCCGTTGCTGCAGGCAATGGTCGATTCAGCGTTTGAGCCGGATTTGTACAGACTCCTTAGGCAAGCAAAAGTGGCTTTGGAAAGCGGGGTGAGAGAATCGTTGGAACTGGGGTTGTTTGAAGTAGCATGCAGTGAAGAGTTTTTCATCGAGAAGGTACTCAGCTTCCCCCTGTCGGCAGAGTTCGCACTGGATTGGGGCCCGGACAAGGACAGTTTCAAACGAATGAAACCTACCTACCTTCACGAAGCGACTGTTTGCTCACTTCGATAAAGCCGTTGAATAGGGCCGAGAAGGTTCCATTTTGGCTGGGAAGGGAGAGGTTTTGTGATTTTGTATTGATGAACATCACCGGGGCGTACATGACCAAGGCTTCTTCCGACCGGGCATACTTGAGCACCTCAAGGCCAACATCGTCGCTGAGTTGGGGAATATGCGGGTACATAGCGGCCTCTACCACGACCCACCACAAGCGCTCCCCTTTTTTGAAGGCCTTCAGCTGAGGGAAGCGGGTCGGGCTTCCACTCTGAAAAAGGATTTTGTACTCTTGCTGCGCCAACGTCCGCTCGATATGGGCAACACCCATCGAGTGAAGCTCATTCGGACTCAGCAACCGATAGGAAGCAGCCGTTCGGGCTGCTTGGATACCTGGATACCTGAACAGCTCTCTCATACCCTATTGTACCACGGATGCCCAGCTTCTCAAGCCTCGTCGAACAGCCAAGTCGAAAGATACCGCTCTCCACTGTCGGGGAGCAATACCACGATAGTCTTGCCCGCCCATTCGTCTTTCTGTGCATAGGAAAGTGCAGCACTTAAGGCGGCACCGCTGGATATACCTACAAGCAGGCCGTCCAGCTTGGCAGCCTGTCTGGCAGCATCCCCGGCTTTTGCATCCTCTACCGTGCAAATCTCATCGATGACCGAGCGATCGAGGGTATTGGGAACAAACCCTGCACCGATTCCCTGGATTTTATGCGGTCCGCCATACCCTTCACTGAGCACGGGACTGGTTGCAGGCTCGACAGCCACAATCTTGACCGACGGATTCTTCTCCTTAAGGTAGCGACCCACTCCCGTTATGGTTCCACCGGTACCAACCCCCGCAATAAAGAGATCAACATTCTCACCGCTGTCCGCCCATATTTCCGGACCGGTTGTCGCATAATGGACACTTGGATTGTCTGGATTCTCGAATTGGGAGGGAATGAACGAGTGTTTCGTATGGCGGGCAATTTCTTCTGCCTTGGCAATGGCACCCTTCATTCCAAGCGAGCCATCGGTAAGAACAAGTTCCGCACCCAAAGCAGAGAGCAACTTCCGTCTTTCAATGCTCATGGTCTCGGGCATGGTGATGATAAGGCGGTAGCCCTTCACTGCGGCAATATAGGCAAGCCCTACACCGGTGTTTCCGCTGGTAGGTTCGATGATGACCGAACCGCTGGTAAGCAGACCACGTTTTTCCGCCCCTTCGATCATCGCCAAGGCGATACGATCCTTCACGCTGGAAAGCGGATTGAAACTCTCCACCTTCACCAAAATGGTTGCTTTGGTAGTATTGAGCCGATTGAGACGAATCAAAGGGGTATTGCCAATTTTCTCGGTGATGTTCTGGTATATGTGTGTACTCATGGTACGGGGCCTCCTACGGCTGGTTTTTATATCCTAGTATTATTGTAGATATAATAGTAATTACAGGAGGCGTTTTCGTCAAGCCCCCGCCCTTAGATGACGTAGGTGAACCACGCAGCCTTGGTTACATCGGCCAACGTCAATCCCTCAAAGACTTTCTTCACCTCTTGGTCGAGCTTCTGATAGACATGCAATCTGATGACACGCTCGATGGCATTCTCCTCGCCTTGCACGGGCTCCTCAAAACAGATGTTGCCCTCCAAGAGATCAAGCACATCGTAAATCATCATGGATGCAGGACTGCGTTCAAGCAGATACCCACCACCCGATCCTTTGACCGAAGTCAAAAAGCCACCCCGGGTAAGCAGCAAAGCCACTTGCTGAAGGTATTTCTCACTGAGGTCCTGCCGCTTGGCCACGACCGTGAGAGCGATGGGTCCCTCATTGGAATGCTCGGCGATGTCAACGAGCAGTCTCAGACCGTACCGACCTCGTGTTGAAATTTTCATATGCCACCCCCCGCTTCACTCTCCACCAAATGAGAGGCGAGTTCATCAATGGTGACTTGGCTGGTAAAATCCACAACGGTGCTTTGCAACATGGTCCAAATCTGATGCGTCTTGCAGGCATCGGTCCTGGTGCAGTTTCGGCAGGGAACCGGCTCGAAATCACCCTCACTGGCAGAAAGCACCTCAGCGCAGGTGATGCCGCTCTTCGCAAGGCGATAGCCACCCTGTACACCGCGCTCTGCTTGCACAAGACCGGCACGGCGAAGAGGAATCATCAGTTGCTCAAGATATCCACTGCTGATACCGGTGGCCTCGCTGATACTACGTATACTGCAGTTTTCCCTACACGTGGCTAAATACACCATGGTCTGAAGGGAGTACCTACCTTTTGTCGATAATTTCATATCTAGAAGGTATCAGTACCATAGATGCACGTCAAGCTCTCTGGAAGGCTATCAATGTTTCTCTAAAGCAAATCTTGTGATACAATCAGCACCTGATAGGGGTTGCCACTGCAACAGCCTTCCTTACTCCATTTCAAATTGCAAGGATTCCTTATGAATTTACTTCTTCTTGTTCTACTGCATGTGGTGGGAGCCGTTGGTGGTTTGTTGCTCAGAAAATTCCGACTTCCTGCTGGGGCCCTTGTGGGTGCCATGCTTGCAGTCATGCTGTTCAACAGTTTTTCCACCATGCTGCCAGCCTATCCCTATACCTTGCGAATCGTAGTACAGATTATTTCCGGACTGGTCATCGGAACCCGGTTTTCACGCTCCGATGTTCAATCACTGAAGACAATGGCAGTGCCGGTCATCGTCTTGGTCACCGTCCTTTTGGCAACAAACCTGGTTTTCGCCTTCATCATGGAAGACACAACAGTGCTGAGCTTCATGACTTCGTTCTTTGCCTGCGCCCCCGGTGGAGTCTCCGACCTCGCCTTGGTGGCAACCGACTTCGGAGCGGTGATGGAGCATGTTGCCCTCCTGCAGCTCTTTAGGCTCACCTTGGTAATCATCGTATTCCCCCCGATGATCAGATCCATGCTTAAAATCAAGCATCCACCTTTTGATAGTGAACAAAAGGTAAAGCAGGGCACACAGAAACGTACAAAAACCTTGCTGCACTATATCCTGACGTTTGCCTGCGCCTTGGGCGGGGGGTTGCTTCTGTATGTGCTCAACGTTCCGGCAGGAGCAATTCTCGGTTCCATCATAGCAGTCGCCATCCTGAATATCGTCGGCCAAAATGCTTGCTATCCGAGCAAAGTCAAAGTACTGGTACAGATTTTTGCCGGCACGTACATCGGCAGTAAAATTACCGCCCAAACCTTTATGGAAGTGGATATTCTGATCGTCCCTGCCCTCATTCTTACTGTCGAACTGTTTGTCATGGCCTTTTTGAGCGCTTTCATCCTACATAAGGTGTGCAAGATGGATTGGGCCACCGCGCTTTTCTCCTCCACCCCCGGAGGCATCCAGGAGATGGGGTTGATCAGTGATGAGCTGGGATTGGAAACCCCCAAAATCGTCCTGATGCATACGTTCCGCATTTTGGCCGTTTTGGGGGTACTTCCCGTACTCGCCGGGATGTTTGGTTGAAACTACGCCGGATTGTAGAGATTCGAGGTCGGAAACCTAGGTTCACTGGTCACATTCAAAGCCAATTTCCTCAAACCCGATGAGTCACCGGAGGAAGGGATATGGGTCATGTGGACTTCGCACCCGTTCAGGGAGGGAAGAACAGCCGAGGCTTTTTTTGCATCCTCGCTGATTGCACAACTCATGGCCAAGCAAATGAGCACCTCATCGAGATTCAGGCTCACCCCCCTACCTTTCAGTACATCGCGTTTCATCGCTGTAACCGATTGCACAATGGCCGGCGGTATGAGGTCAACTTCATGATCGATGTTTGCAAGCATTTTCACTGCATTAAGAATCAGAGCCGAGGATGCATGCAAAAAAGGTGAGTTGCACCCTGTCACTATCCGTCCATCAGGCAGTTCGATTGCGGCGGCACACACAATCCCATTGAGCCCCTTGCCCCGGGAAATTCCAGATTCCAAGGCATTTTGTGCGGCAGGAACCACCATGCGATCGGTGATGGAAAGCTTGGCGCCTTCCATGATCGAGCGGCTGCGCTCCACAGTCTCCTTGCTTCCAATGCCCTGTACATATTCACAGGCTGCACGATAGTAGCGGCGGATGATCTCCTGCTGACCGGCCTTGCGGACCACTGCGTCATTGATGATGCCGAACCCGCAACGATTCACCCCCATGTCGGTAGGGCTCTTGTACACACAATCGGTTCCGGTAATCTTGCTGAGTATCCTGTTCAACAGCGGATAGGCTTCCAAGTCGCGCGAATAATTTACCGTAATGGTTGAATACGCACTCGCATGAAAATGATCGATGAGATTCTTGTCTCCCAAATCAGCAGTCGCGCTCTCATACGCGATGTTGACAGGATGGTCGATCGGCAGGTTCCAGATGGGAAAGGTCTCAAACTTTGAGTATCCGCTGTGCCTTCCATCCTTGTAGTCATGATACATCTGAGAAAGACAGGTCCCCAGCTTGCCGGAACCAGGACCGGGCCCGGTTACAATAACCACCGGACGATCAGTCTCGATGTAGGGATTGGCCCCATAGCCCTCGTCGCTTACGATCAAATCCACATCGTTTGGGTATCCACGGGTGGCTTTATGGGTATACACAGTAATTCCGCGCTGTTCGAGGATATTCTTGAAATGCACCGCCCCTGGTTCCTCATCAAAGCGGGTGATGACCACCCGGGTGACTGTCAGACCCCATTTGGAAAAATCGTCGATCATCTTAAAGACATCGGTGTCGTAGGTGATACCGAAATCACTGCGCATCTTGCGTCGCTCGATATCGCCGCTGTGAATGCAGATAATGACATCGATCTGGTCTTTCAGAGACTGGAAAACCCGCATTTTCACATTCGGATCAAAACCCGGGAGCACCCGGGCTGCATGATAATCGAAGAGCAACTTTCCCCCGCACTCGAGATACAACTTTCCGTCACTCTGCTTCACCCGTTCGAGGATGAAATGTCTCTGCTCGGAAAGGTACTTCTCGTTATCAAACCCAATCTCCATACTTTGTACCCCTAAAATTTAATTTGCTCTGCAATTGAATCTGCAGTCTTTGTATCAAACAATGCCGCGATGATGGCCAAGGAAAATTGAACGGCACTTCCTGCAGCCTGGGCTGTAATAAGCCTTCCATCGGTGATCACCCTCTCGTTCTCCAGCACCAGCCCGGGACAGTGCTCCTCAGTAGACGGATAGCCGGTTACACGCTTGCCGTCAAGCAAGCCTGTCTTTCCCAATACTACCGCCGGAGCGGCACAAATGGCGGCTACAAAGCCTTTTTGTGCAGTTTTTATCACCGCCTCAAGAACAGTGAAAGAGGAAGCAAGGTTCAAAGACCCTTTCCCACCGCCTGGCAGCACCACGCAGTCGTACGAATCATCCATGCACTCACTCAGGTGTCGGTCACACCCCACGACCAAACCATGGGAGCCCTTGACCAACAAATCATCAAGACCGGCAACGGTGACCTTGGCCCCGCTACGCCTGAGCAAATCAATCGGGGTGACCGCTTCCACTTCCTCAAAGCCCTCTGCAAGAATCACCAATACTGAAGGAACCATACTACCTCCTGTGCTATAGCGGTTGGACGCTACCGCCTTCCAGTCGAGCCTTACGAAGCAATTCGCAAGCATGCAATACTATTCGCTGAGTTTCATCCCATCCGATGCAGGCGTCGGTTACAGACACCCCATACTTGAGGTTTGACAAGTCGGAAGGAATTTTCTGGCAACCGGGTAAAAGATTGCTCTCCAGCATGAAACCACGAATGGATTTCTCTCCCCAGCAGACCTGATCGATAATCGAACGCAACACCCGCTTTTGTCGTTCATAGTTCTTACGGGAGTTGGAGTGGCTGCAATCGACGATGATCGCCGGTACAAGACCTTCCTTTTCCAAAAGAATGCGGGCACTCTCAACATCGTCCTCATAGTAATTCGGACTCTGGTCCCCCCCGCGAAGAATGAGATGGCAGCAATCGTTTCCCGTAGTACGGAAGATTGCACTGGCTCCCTTGCCGTCCATACCGATGAAAGAAGCCGGTTGGTAGGCACTCTTGATCGCATTCACCGCACTGACCAAATCTCCGCTTGTACTGTTCTTAAAGCCTACCGCCACGCTCAATCCACTGGCAAGGTTACGATGTATCTGGCTTTCGGTGGTCCTCGCCCCGATACTCGACCAGCTCATCAATTCATCGATGTACTGGGGAATGATGGGATCGAGCACCTCACAACCGACGGGAAGGCCGAGTTTGACAATCTCAAGCAACAAGGACCTGGCAAGTGCGATTCCCCCGCCGATATCGTAGCTCCCATCCATGTTTGGATCCAGAATGAGGCCTTTCCAGCCTGCCACCGTCCGAGGTTTCTCGAAATAGGTACGCATGACCACAAACATCTCATCCTCGATCTCAGATGAAAGAACCTTGAGCTTTTTCGCATAATCGATTGCTGCAACAGGGTCATGCAGAGAACAGGGACCTACGATTGCCAACAATCGCCGGTCCCTTCCTTGGATAATATCATTCACGGTCTGCCGTGTCTGGTGAATGGATTCGCTGGTTGCCTCATCCACCGGAAACTGTGTGTACAGTTCATCCGGTGTGGCCAGAGCCTCCACCTTTCGAATCCTGATGTCTACGTTTGCCATTGTTTTTCCTTTTGAAAGATATACCATACCAACGGCTCAAGACTCAAGTCTGTGGTTTCTCCTTTGACCCATCATCTTTGATTCTGGAATAGAGGAATCGCTTGATTTTCTGGGTTGGGGTACGCTGGAACGGTTCTTCCTGCAACTCAACGGCGCTGATCCTACTGAAGGCACTGAGCTCCTTGTTCACATCCTCACGCAGCTTTGCCACATACTTGAGAGCCTCGGTTTTGGCATCGTTGACATTGATTGCCATTTTTTGGGCGAACATGTCAAAGTCAATCTTAACCAGGGCGATCAAGCCTCCGTTCTCAGGAACCACCAAGGATTCAGTGACATAGCTCTGATTATTGATGACTGCCTCGATCAGCTCCGGATAAATATTCTCACCGCCGCTGCCCAGGATCATGGTCTTGGTCCTACCCTTGATGGACAGCCTTCCATGCTTGTCCAAGTGTCCCAAGTCTCCGGTCCTGAAGTACCCATCGCTGGTAAAGACCTCTGCGTTGAGTGCATCATTATCGTAGTAGCCCTGCATGACATTGGGTCCCTTGACCAGAATTTCGCCCACCCCGGTTGCGGGATCGGGATTTTCAAGCTTGACTTCCACGTGCTCCACCAATTTTCCAATGGCACCCACATAGTGCTTCTTCGGTTGGCCTCCGGCAATCAGGGGAGCTGTTTCAGTCAAACCGTAGCCGATGGCATACGGGAACTTTGCATCGCTGAGAAATTGTTCCACCTCGCGGTCCAGCGGAGCTCCGCCGATACCGAAGAACTTCAGTCTTCCACCGAAGGTCATCTTGAGCTTGCGGCCGATGACGCGGCAGATGAAACGCCTGACAACGGCATGCTTAAGCCATTTCTGCAGATTCTTGTTGTCCCTGAGCACAGGAACGACCGAACTGCGGTACACCTTCTCCATGAGCAGGGGAACAGTCATTACAATTCTGGGTCTGACTTCCTTGAGGGCGGGTAGCAGGATGGAGGGGGCTGGAGCCTTGCCAAGATAGACAATCTCACAGCCTCGCATCAGTTCCAGAATCTGACCGGTAGTGAACTCATATACATGGCTGATCGGAAGAATGGAAAGGACTTTGTCACCGGGTTTGAGATTGACATAGACATCGGTGGAGATGTCCGCATTCCAAACTAAATTCTTGTGGGTGAGCATGACTCCCTTGCTGTTTCCCGTAGTCCCGCTGGTATAGATCAAGGATGCAAGATCCTCTTCCCTGGCAAGCGAGGAGAGCCTGAGCTCTTCCGCCTTCTTGTCCAGCTTGCGCCTGCGGATATCGCGACCGGGAGCCGCCGCAAACTGTTGGCGGTCGGTCAGTTGGCTGCTGATGGGATCGGGGATGTGGAAGAGGTCTTCCATTCGAACTAAAAGGGAGGGATTATCCTTCACAAACGGAATTACCTTCTCAAAGTTCTTTGCATTGACAACAATGCCTTTCGCCTTGGAGTGCGCCAGAATCTGGCAGGCTTCCTTCGCGGAGAAATCGGGGAGAACGGGCACTGCCGTACATCCGATGCTGGTTATGCCGAAGTAGGCAATAAGCCAGGTGGGACAGCTTTCGCCCATGATGGCGATACGATCGCCTCGAACATATCCATGCTCCAAAAGAAAGACACCGATGGCATCTTTCATGGTTTTCAGCTGGGCATAGGTTACCTCGCCCTCATCCTCACCATAGGTACGCAGGGCAATGTGCTTGGCATTCCTGCTAACGGTACACTCAACCACCGATTCCATCGTGTAGCTGGTGACTGCCTTCATCGTCAGGCCGTCCTCGCGCTTGAGCTTACGAATCTTGCGATACGACCATACTTGACGTTTTTCCTTGTTTTTCTTGCTTTTCTTCATAGCGCCTCCCGTTGTGGACCATACCATTGGTTCTTATGGCACACCGTAAATGGTGTTTGGATACACCGGTGTGCTGCTTTCTCCAAGAGGGCGGGATCATTGTTCACATCTGATAAATGAATGAAATAGATATGATCGCCGGCGAAACCACTTTCTTGTAAAAAAGATAGGGCTTGCTCGTTTGAAAGATGGCCATACGAACCATCGATACGTCGTTTCAGGTAAAGGGGATACGGACCGTTTTGCAACATCTGCTTGTCATAGTTTGCTTCCAAAAAGAGAATTTTGGCATCCTTGGCAAGCATCTTGTGCTCTTCTGTGGTAAGACCGGTATCGGTGAGTACCATCAGACTTTGATCCTCATAGGTGACAAACCACCCTACCGATCCTGCACTATCATGACTGGTAGCAAAACAAAACAGGCAAAAGGGACCTATCGTAATCATCTCGAACGGAGCAACAGGGGTAACCTGGTTTTCAGGAATGCAAAGCTTTTCAAACAATTGCTTTTGTTCGCCTATCGACCGTGTGCTGATGAGAGTTTGCACGCCTTGTTTTCGACACAGGGTGCCTACCCCTTTGGCATGGTCGGGATGCAGATGGGTGACAGCTACCGCTTTCACCGTATCCAGGTCTATACCAAAACGATCGAGGCGCCGTCTCAACTCAACAACACTGTACCCTTGGTCGATGAGAATGGAGGTACAGCCATCGGAAAACACATAACTGTTTCCACTGGAACCGCTGCCAAGCACGGCATATTGCAACATTACTGTGCTCCCCACTCAGTCAAAACCTGCAGATCAAATCCTACATGTACTCGACCTTTGGACCGAAGGATAGGGGTTTTCAACAGTTGGGGATGCTCCACCAATTCCTGTTCAGCATCGAATTCTCGATACGAATACCCTTCCTTGCTATAGTAAGCGCTCTCACTGTCAACCAGTGAGAGCGGAGTATGGGTAGAAAAAAGCGACTTCCATTCACCGGCGGAGAGTTCGCGTTCTGCCAAGTCTACAAATTGGAACGTAATGGTACGCTCCTTGCAGGCACGTATGGCCTTCGCTGTCTCTTTACACTTCTTAGTGCCGATGATCTGAATCATTGCATCCCCTGAATTCCATTGTATACTCTTATAGTATAGAAGACAGGAGAAAAAAGCAATAAAGCTGACAGCAAGGCCATGGGTGTCAATTAACTGACAAATAGCTCCTGAATCTCATTTTGATAGAGCCGTTGGATCTCAAAACGCTTGAGTTCCTGCTTGGCGCTGAGCTCCTTGCCTACCTCGAAACTCTTTGCCAACAGCTTGAACTTCACAATATGCTCAAAACTCTTGAAACCTTGTTTGCTGCTGACAATCTCGCCTACTGTCTTCTCAATGAGCTCTTTCACCTCTTTCATGGAAGAAAGCTTGTCGACAAGGTAAGGAATCTGCTTCTCGGTGAGGTATTCCTCAATGCGTTTCTTATTCAGTACGATCAAAGCACCCAGATACTTCTGGTCCTGGCCGAGCACCACGGCACTTTCGATGAACTCGCTCTCGCACAACTTGGCTTCGATGGGAACCGGCTCAAGATTCTCACCACCACTGAGCACGATGGTATCCTTGGCCCGACCACGGATGGCAAACTCGCCTTTATGCGTCCACATGCCAAGGTCTCCTGTATCCAGCCAACCATCCTTTGAAAGTACGCGGTCGGTAAGGTCCTGTCGCTTGTAGTAGCCCTTCATGACCTGGGGACCTCTGACCTGGATGACGCCCTTCTGTCCGGGCTTCACTTCAATGCCCGTCTCATCAACGATCCGAACCTCAGTGCCTTCCAATGCAGTAATGGTACGCTTCACCCCATGGGACAACGGACGCACAGCGACGACCGGAGCGCTTTCAGTGAGACCGTACCCGTCAAGCAGCTTGATGCCGATCGAGGCGAAGAAAAGGTCGACGCCTTCACTGAGGGAACCACCGCCGCTGACTCCGGCAATGAAATTCTTTCCAAGCTTATGCTTCACCTTCGAGAACACAAGCTTGTTTCCAAGTTTATACAGGGGGTACAACAAGACCGTGGGCAGGAAAGAGACCAATACGTCCAAAACCCTGTTGCGTTTTTGGAAGGTTGCTACTTCTCCCAAAAGCAAATCCTTGTTATGGCTGTAGAGCCGGGCAATTTGCACAAAGAAGGCAAACAGGCCTTTTGCAATCGGACTCTTATTCTTCATACTGGCAAAGACACCAGCTTTCACCGCCTCCCAAATTCTGGGGACCGAGCCCATCCAGTGGGGATTTACCACAGCAAGGTCGGCAAGGAGAATCGAACCAAGCGGCTTGGAATAGGCAATGGTGGAAGCATTGCTGATGATGACATACTGTAAAATCCGTTCAAAAGAGTGCCAGACGGGCAATACGCTGAGCCATCTCTGGGCGGGAGCGAATTTCTGGATCAGCTTGGGAACCGCTTCCAGCTGGTAGGCAAAGTTCTTATGGGTAAGCATAACACCCTTGGGGTCGCCGGTAGTACCGCTGGTGAAGATAATGGTGGCAACTTCATCGATGGTACCCTTCTTGCGTTCATTCTCGATATAACGAGCAACGTTTCGATCATCCAGAAGGGTGCGTCCTTCCTTGACCAGGTCGCGATAGAGCAGAATCTGGACATCTTCAGGTTTCGCTACCTCTGCAGCCATTTGCATATCGAATTCCTGGTCCATGACTATCAGGTGCTTGAGCAGGGGAAGCTTGTCCAGCAGATTCACTAGCTTTCTCAGCTGTACAGCATTCTCCACAAAGCAGAAACGAGCTTCGGTGACACCGAGAATAAAGCTGATCTCGTACGGCATTGCGTCGCGGCCGCGGGGGACATCGGCGGCTCCAAGACTGAGAATGGCCAAATCACCGGCAAGCCACTCGCTTCGGTTGTCGCTGATCAAACCAACGAGATCGCCGCGCTTTACTCCGCGCTTGGAGAGGGAGGCGGCAAGACTATTTACCTCGCTGGATAGTTCCAAATAGGATGTTGAAGAAAAAACTCCATTCTTATCCTTACTCATCTGCACTGCATAGGCAGGATATTGTGCTACTATTTGCTCAAATGTTTGAGGAATGGTCTTATACATACGAGGCCTCCCTGTAGGAATATATCTATCATATATACACATTATCATAATTTGTCAATCTGTCAAAATAGAGCATAACTCGTTTTTCATTCTTATCTTATAAAACATCTTGATCAAGCATCGAAACAGCAAACTGGGACCAGCATTTCCTCCCCTCCCAAACTGTGAGGATTATTGACTCTTTAGCGGCAAAGGAATCATAATGGCTCAATACGAGAAGGAGTTTTGATCCATGAAAGAACGAATTTCAGCATTGCTCAAGAGAACACCATCCACAGAGATCGTCACCGCCGAAGGTTGGGTTAGAACCAAGCGTGACAGCAAGAATGTATGCTTCCTTGAGGTAAATGACGGATCATGCCTGAAGGGACTGCAAGTGGTCATCGACAAGGATACACTTGCCGACCAAAATATCCTTTCTGCCATTACCACCGGATGTTCGGTAATCTGCAAAGGCCCCATCGTAGAGAGTGCCGGCGGCGACCAAGCCGTGGAAATGGCCTCAAGCGACATCACCTTGGTTGGTGAATGCCCGGTTGATACCTATCCTTTGCAGAAAAAGCGACATACCATTGAATATTTGCGCGAAATTTCCCATCTCAGGGCAAGAACCAACATGTTCGGAGCAGTGGCAAGAGTGCGCAACACCTTGAGTTTTGCCGTACATCAGTTCTTCCAGGAACGCGGATTTGCCTATGTAAACACCCCGATCATCAGCGCGAGCGATGCCGAGGGGGCCGG
>Ga0172378_10001026_pt1 | contig 25337 bp, 19 predicted proteins | sample GrowelOW332metaG_FD_119755 | JGI IMG/M metagenome (GOLD analysis project Ga0172378, IMG submission 119755) | Groundwater microbial communities from an aquifer near a municipal landfill in Southern Ontario, Canada - Pumphouse #3_1 metaG | ecosystem: Environmental > Aquatic > Deep subsurface >... | reverse complement strand
CATTTTTATGGCACTAGAATAAAAATCTAAAATATAGTAGTTGTAATGGTGTATGGCTAAACGTAAAAAAAGAAATATAACAAAGAAGTCATTGATATATTCCATAGGAACTTTGGTATCGAGTGTTTCCACGATGATATTGATCCCTATGTATTCAAGATTCTTAACCCCTACTGATTATGGTAACTATGAATTGTCAATGACCTTGATGCTTCTGCTTACGATGGTCGGCTTTCTCGATATTCACACAACGATGCTTCGTTTCATGTATGGAATCGAAAGAGAAGATGATAACTCTAAAAAAAGTGCAATATTTTCAGCAGCGGTAATTCATGCTGTTTGTCTTGGTCTCTTGTTTTTGACTGTGTATATCACGCAGTTACTCACCACATTTCCTTATGCCAAGGAAGGTTTATTTTATGGTATTACCTTTACACTGAGTACCTTTTTCTTAAACTGTGCCAGAGGTATGGATAAGGAAGTTGAGTATACCACAGGTTTTTCCATCTTTCATCTCTCAAATTTGATTATCATGTCTCTGTTATTGATGGTCTTCCGTTTGGGTGCAAACGCAATCTTTATCTCATTTGGCATTGCCTATCTTATTCAAATATTTTATTTAGAATCAAAAATACATGTTCTTCGCATGTTTAGTACCAAATATATACGTCCTTCTCTGATGAAGCGAATGCTTCGTTTTACCTTTCCCCTCGCTTTTACCGCTGTGGGTACTTGGGTTATGAAGAATTATTCGAGTATTATTATTGTAAAATTGCTTGGAGCTAAAGAAAATGGATTGTATACCATGTCTTTAAACTTTGCTCGAGCTATTCCAACGATTGCAAATGGTTTGATTATTGCGTGGCAGGAGGTAGCCTTTTCTGCGCGTGGAAAGCAAAGTAGTAAACGAGAGTTTTTCCAGAACTCTCTTGAACAGGTTCTGATTATCTTTTCCTGTACCTATATGCTGTTTATTCCTGCAATTCACCTCATATTGCCTTATTATCTTGATCCTGCATATCAGAGCATTATGCCTCTTATTGCCCTGTGTACAGCTGGTTTCCTCTTTGATTGTTTTAGCCTTATCCTTGCTGGGGTATTTGGTAACTCAATAAACAGTATGCCTATTATGATTTCAACGGTTGTTGGTACCGTTACCGATCTCTTAATCATTCATTTTTTCATCAGTACCTTTGGTACGGTCGGTGCTGCAATTACCACCTGTATTGGATTCTTCCTTGTTGCTTCAATTCGTATGATTTGGTTGTCGATTGAACATCAATTTAAGATGCATGTGTTTAAGATTCTTTTTTATTTTGTCGCTGCCGCAATCATTGGCTACTATGCAACTATTGGTTCAGTGCAACTCAATGCATTGCTCATTGTTGTTTCCTTAGCCTTGAGTCTCCCTTATATTAGACCAATGGTCGCCGACCATAGGAAAAAAAGCCGAGCCGAAAAAGAAGAAAGAAAAGAGGCTGAAGAAAAAGAAGAAAACGAAGAATAATCGCCTCTTTTATCATCTTCTTGTAGAGTAGTACTTCCTTTATTGGAAGATACTACTTTTTTTTAGGTCTGGTGAGTTTTCTTCTTCTCTATGATTTTTCGTAAGTTTTTCCTTTCGGAGTTTGCAAGATGGGTGTATAATTTTTTTAAAAATACATGCAATAAAAGATTGTATAGAGCATTATATGCATATATCGGTAAAAAGGAATTTCACATAAATATATCATCTATTCAACACATACTTTAGGACAAAACAAGCGTAAGCGTTTTTTATTGTTGTGCTCTTTTGTATGTAATTGCATAAAAAATAAAAGTTCAAAAAAGGGGAAATTGGATGGGAAATAGGATTTTACAGATGCAATATCCAGCATCATTTTATTCGGAACGATGGAGGGAAGCGTTTCCTTTAGGAAATGGCATTCTTGGGGCCAGTGTGTATGGCAGTGTGCATGATGAGACAATTATGCTCACGCATAGTGATCTCTACTGGGAAAATTCAACAGATGAGCTTCCTGATGTATCCTCATGTCTTCCACGCTTAAGGAAGGATCTTCTCTCTGATAACCTTGAGTCTGCTGCGGGTATGATGGTCGATGCACTGAGAGAAGCAGGGTATTATCCTCATATGGGCTATCCACTTCCTTTAGCAGATCTTCGCTTATCTTTCGATCTTGTTGGGGGTTTTGAAAATTATAAAAGGACGCTCGATCTTGATTCAGGCGAGTGTTGTGTGAGCTGGGATGATCATGGTTCTTCCGTTCAGCGACGTTGTTTTGTTTCGTATCCGGATAATCTTTTTGCGTGTAAGTTTGCTTCAGAGACCCCACTTTCCTTGACGCTTTCTCTTGCTGTTCATCAGTCGAAAGAAACTTTTCCTCGACCACAAGATCACTGTCAAATCAGTGCAGAGGATTTTCATATTATCTTTACCTGTCAAAATGATGATGGTACTTATTTTGGTGCAGTGTGTGAGCTTTCTCAGTGTGATGGAACGGTTACGGTTCTTCCTGAAGGTTTGCAACTAGAAGGGGTAAAAAAGGGTGAATTCGTCGTTAAAATCTTTGTTAAAGAAGCTTCTCTTCAAGAAGCTGTCGATAGAACAACACAAGAATTATCCCGTGCTCTCCAATCTTATGATACCTTGTTTTTACGACATCAAGAAGTCTTTGCTCAGAAAATGCATTCAGCATCATTGTCTCTTGATACCTCTTGGGATAGTTCGAATGAACAATTACTCTTATCAGCATATGGCGGAAAAATACCTTTAGAATTAGTTGAAAAGCTCTGGTATTATGGTCGATATTTGTTGGTTTCTGGTTCTTCAGTCTCTAATCCTATGAGTCTTTGTGGTCTCTGGAATGGCCATTATCATGGGTTCTGGACCTTTAATATGGTTAATGAAAACCTTGAGATGATATATTGGCATGCTTTTTCTGGTAATCTCACAGAGACGATTCTTCCTGTTTTTGATTATATGGAACGATACCTCGATGATTTTAAAACAAATGCACGAAATCTTTATGGATGTAGAGGTATTTATATTCCAGGGCCTACCGTACCAGGTTCAGGGTTATTGAAGCAAATTTCTCCCCATATTATCTATTGGACCGGTGGTGCTGGTTGGGTTGCACAACTTTTTTATGATTATTATCTCTTTACGCAAGATGAGACATTCCTTCAAGAAAGGGCTATCCCTTTCTTACAAGAGGTTGCGCTTTTTTATGAAGATTTCTTTGTCACTGGAGAGGATGGCATGTTTATGACCATTCCTTCTCATTCTCCTGAAAATACACCTGTTACTGACCGATGGAAAGAGGGTGGAAGTGAACTCTATCGAGAAACTTCCATGAATGCGACAATGGACTTTGCTATTGCAAAAGAAGTGTTTACGCATCTTATTCAAGGTTGTGAAAAGTTAGGCATTGAAGAAGAAAAGGTCGGTAAGTGGAAAGAGATGTTAACCCATATCCCTCCGTATCAAATCAATGAAGATGGGGCTTTGAAAGAATGGATGCATCCATTCTTTGCTGATAATTATCAACATCGTCATGAATCGCATGTGTATCCATTGTTCCCTGGTAATGAAATACATAAGGAAGATTCTTCACCTTATTATCAAGCCTGTGTGACGGCTATTGATAAACGCCTTGCTATTGGTATTCATCAGCAGACAGGGTGGTCTCTCTCTCATATGGCAAATAATAGAGCACGAATGGAAGATGGAGACCAAGCACTTGATTGTCTTTCTCTGATGGCTCGTTCGTGTTTGTTGAATAATTTCTACACCGTTCATAATGATTGGAGAGAAATGGGTATTGGCGTAGACATGCCAGGCTCTCCTGTCCAGCTGGATGCAAATATGGGCGTGTGCTCTGCAATCAATGAAATGTTTGTTCAATCGTACGATCAAAGCGTTAAAGTCTTTCCTGCGCTTCCTCAGCGGTTTAAAAAAGGAAGTTGTGAACATTTACTCACCAGACAGGGATTGGATATTTCTTTGGCTTGGAATCAAATTGAAGCAACGTATTCAGTGGTTATTAAAAATCCACAAAAAACGCAAAAGGTGCATATTATTTGTCCTTCTTGTTATTTCTTTGATGAGTCTTTGGAAAGTTCTGTCGTAAAAGAAATTGAAGCACAAGACTCTGTGCATCTCACCCTACAAAAACGTCCTCTGCTTTCGTAAAGGAAACGGAATCGTTTTGCATTGAATGAAAAAAACAGCGCTGTTTTTCAAGTTTCTCGAGAGAGAAAAAGAAGAACAGCGCTGTTTTTGATGAGAAAATAGGTTATTTCTCTAGCCCTTCACCATCTTTCCACCATACTGAGTGACCGGTATGCATAGTTGTTTGTTTTTCCGGAGGAGGAGGGGTCATATAGTCACCATACCAATCGGTGAGAATTTCATCATATCCACTTGGACATGGCATCATGGTGTCTTCAAAGGGTACTTGAATGACTTTTAATCCTTCTTTCTTCATTGGTGCATTCCCTAAGGAACCTGAGAGGATAACAGAATATTCTGCAGTTTCATAATCATCGAGTTTTCGTGCATTTTTAATCATTTTTTTCATAGCTTTTGGTGTTGATGTCCAAAAAGAGATGAGATGACAGAAGAATGTTTGTATATTTTCTTTCAATGCATGTTTTTTATAGGTGAGATCATGGGCCCAACTGAAGAATCTTAATACTCGGTTTTTGCGAATGAGGTATTTGTTTTTCTTTGAATAGCCATCCATTGGAAAAATATCGACATAGGCACCGAGGAGGAAATTTGATTTAAAGTGTTCATCAACAACTGTTCTGTTGTCCATAAGTTTTCCAAAAGGCAGATAGTATCGATGATCTGTTTCATAGGAGACAAAGCTATATGTACCTGTTGGGTCGGTGTAGTTCTTCATGAATTTATCATAATCTGCACGAGGCATCATGACATCAATATCATCATCCCATGGAATAAAACCGTGATGTCGTATTGCTCCAATGAGGGTTCCATACGAGAGGTAAAATCTCAGGTTTTCTTTTTCACAATATTGTTGGAAATGTTTTAAGATATCCAATTCTATTTTTTTTAAATCTTCTAATTCAATATATCTTTTATCCATAAAAGAATGACTCCATACTGTGTTCCCTCGCGACAATAAAATGATGCAGAGGAAAATTCTTTATTTATTGCATATGATGTGTTCTATTTGTGAGTGTGAGAGCAAGAGAAATGCATATGCGTTCTATTTTATAGCAAATATTTCATTAAAATGATATCAAATAAAGCTTTTTATCATGAATAATCTCTCTTTTATTGCAGAGGTGACTGTTTGTTGCTATTCCGTTTTATGTTTCCCATAGATTGTCTTCAAAGTTAATCTCACTGAATTCAACCAAGTCAGGATATCCCAATTCTTGAAGTATGAGATGATGCTTTTTGCTGATGCGGCCAACTTTGATGGTTCCATCTAAGAGTTCATAGGCTTCTATTTTTTTAAATTCTTTGAGAAGCGATGCAACGGTATATCCTTGAAGTAGACTCTTTTTTCCATTTTCTTGTATGGCAAGTGTAATCGCTCGATTGAGCTCATTACAGATAATTAAAGAAATGAAGCTTAAGAACGTGGCTTTTTCAAGAATTTTTTCTCTGTCTTCTTCAATCCATCGACTTCCTAAAACTTCAAAAAAAGAATCGAAAAAAAATGCAATTTTTTTTGTCTTTTCCGATGTATTGATTTCTTGTATTTGTTTTTTGGTAAAACTCTTCTGTCGGCGAATGCTCTTTGGCACTTTACTCATTGCACTGTAACCAAGCGTGAAATACAGTTCATTGTCTTGTAATGCTTCTGTTTCAAAATTTCGGTAGCGTATGGCATTAATTGCTTTGTTCGTTGAGAGTAGTGAGATGAAATTAATATGACAGGTTTCTTCTCTACTACTGAATATATTCCAATAGGCATAGAATTCATTGAGTCGTTTGGTATAGTTGAGTTTGATGTTTTTAATGATGTCTTCAAGAGATATTGTCTTGCTAAAACCATTGCAGGTGGTATTCATCCAGTTGTCAAAGGAATCAAGACTTTGATGAAATTCAGAACAGAGGAAGAAACAAATCACAAGAACACCGTAAAAATCTTTATGAAAAGCTTCTCGAAGGATTTTTTCAATTTGAGAATTTTTCGCTGCAATTTCCATTAAATAATTACTGCCATAGATTCTTCTTTGTGGAAATTCTTCAATGATCGTGGGAAGAGGTGGCGTTTTTTTCTTTTCTTGTTTGACGTGTTCTTGTATGGCTTTTTCAATGAGACTTTCTTCGGGGTTTTTTTCAAGGCCCAATGCAAGTTTTTCTTTTTTGCTTAAGAGTTCATACGTTTTATTTGGATAAAAAATATCATCCTTGTATTTTCCATAGTAGATGCGAATATCTTTACTGAGTTTGCCATTACTGAGTCGATGTCGTGGTTTTGTGGAATAAACATATTTCGTTCCTTTGTTCATCAAGTAATGAATTGTACCCATAATCTTTTTCTCCTTCGTTCGATAAATTATCGTGATAAAGAAGTTTCTTGTCAATGCGAGGATATTTTGTGCATTGTTGGACTAAAAAGGATAGAAAAAGAAGACCTGTCCATAGAAGCGAGAGACGAGACTTGCAAGTAAGAGAAGTGAAACGAGGAAAAGAACAAAGATATCTTTTTTCTTCAGTTTTTTTGCGTAGTACCACGTGCGTTTTTTCTGCTTGCAGAATCCTCTGAGAATCATTGCATTGGTAATGGTATCAATGCGGTCAAGGGATGAGAGAAGCAGAGGTGAAAGTATATGGGTAAGATTTTTAATACGTTCTTTTAACGGTGCGTTGGGAGAAATATCAACCCCACGACTTTGCTGAGAATTGGAGATATTGGTATAATCTTGAATTACTTCAGGAAGATAGCGGAGCATTAAACTGACCGAATAACAAACTTTGTAGTTAATCTTCATTCGATTGAGTGAAGAGGCAAATTCACTTGGGTTTGTCGTACTGACAAAGACTAAGGCAATAGGGAAGATGGTTAAATATTTGAGACAAACAACGAGGAGATACCATAAGGTTTCTTTTGTGATGGCATATTTCATCGAGTCCAGACCATAGAGGATAGTTTTGGTACCAATATATTTTTGTCCTTGATCGGGAGAGAAGAGAAAGATGAATATGGCATTCATGATGATCAAAAAAAGCATGGCAAACATAAAGGGTCTAAAATGTTTGAAAGGGATGCGTGAAAGTTTCATGGCAAAAAATCCAAGAATCATGGAAGGAATGAGGAATCGAATATCAAAAGTGGTGAGGCAAAGGACTATCCATGCAATGAAAAAGTAGAATTTGGTAAACCCGGTGAGGCTGTTGATAGGAGAAGGTTTATCGATGTAGGACAGACCCCCACCCAATTTATTGACACTTTTATCTTGATTTTCTTCTTGTTTGATTTTTCTCTTACTCTTTTTGTTTCCATTGAGCTGAAGAGAGGGAAGAGGTGAATCATCCTTTTCTTCTTGTTCTATTGTACTGTGAATACTCGTATCTTTTTCACTGTAAATAAAGCCTTCAATAAAGCCTGGTATATTGATAATCCCTGCTTTTTTTGCAAGGGCATAGAGACTGGTTTGTTTGAGGTTTGCATCAAATAATAATTTTTCATCACTAAAGATACGGGATGTTGCATCATCTCGTAAAAGTTTTCCATCAGCCATAACGATAGCTCGAGGTGTGTACTCGAGTGCTAAATGCATATCATGAGTGATAAATAAGATGGTTATTCCTGTTTTTTGATTTAAACTGCTTAAAAATTCCATCAGCAGTTTATAGCGTTGATAATCCTGTCCTGCAGTCGGTTCATCCAACATGAGAATTTGAGGTCTCATAACAAGGATTGAGGCAATCGTGACTCGTTTCTTTTGTCCATAGGAGAGGGCACTTATTGGCCATTTAATGAATTCTTTTAAACTACAGAGAGCAAGGGCGCTTTCCACTCGGTTCTTGATTTCCTCTTCTGCAACACCTCTGATTCTGAGTCCAAAAGCGACTTCATCATAAATCATCGTATGGGAAATCATATGGTTTGGATTTTGCATGACATACCCGATGTTGGTACTTCGGGACGAGATGGTGTCTCCTTTTCCATCTTGATGATTGATTATGAGATGGCCCTTATCTGGAGTGAGGAGTCCCATGATAATCTTTGCTAAGGTACTTTTTCCAGCTCCATTTTTTCCAAGGACACTGACCATTTCGCCTTTTCTTAGGCGGAATGAAATATCATCTAAGGCTTTGATGGTTCTTCCTGGATAGGTGAAGGAGAGCTGATTGACGTCTAGGATGACTTCTTCAGTTGAAACTTCAGCTTGTCTTTCATGACTAATAGCCCATTTATTAAGCTGTGCTTTATAGCAATCGAGGTTAATATTTTCGATATGAGAGAGGTCTGTGTTGGAGAGATCACAGTGAGCTTTTTTGAGTGCGGCAATGTAGAGTGGTTCTCTAATGCCTTTTTCTTTGAGTAAGGAACCTTGGAGGAGCTTTTCTGTTGTCGTGTTGAGGACAATCTCACCCTTATCGATGAGTATAATTCTATCCACGTCACAAATGAGAACATCTTCCAATCTATGTTCAATAATAATACAGGTTTTTCCCGTTTCTTTGTTAATTTTATCAATGAGCCGAATGGCTTTTTCACCTGTACTTGGATCTAAGTTTGCCAAAGGTTCATCAAAGAGAAGAATCGATACGTCATCAACTAAGACCCCAGCAAGTGATACTCGCTGTTTTTGGCCACCAGAGAGTTTTATTGGGCTTGATTTGAGATAATCTTGCATCGAGACAACGTGCGAAATCTCTTTGACTTTTTGTATCATGGAGTCTTGTTTTTCTTCTTGATTTTCAAGAGCAAAAGCAATGTCTTCTCCTACAGTGAGTCCGACAAATTGGGCATCACTATCTTGGAGAACGGTGCCAATTTTTTTATTCAGTTTATAGATATCACTCGAGGCAAGATCGATGCCCTCAATGGTTGCAGAGCCTTCAATCTTGCCGGTAAAAGCATGGGGGATTAAACCATTGATGCAATTACCAAGAGTAGATTTACCAGACCCTGAAGGGCCAATTATTAATACCTTCTCACCATCATTAATTGTCAAATTAATATTTTTCAATGTTGGTTTTCTTTGTATTTTGTAGGTAAAACTAAAGTTGTTAAACTGTATCATGTGTATCTCCCATGGGATTCCTCATTTTAATCGAGTATTTGTGAATTTGTCTTATTTCTGTTTGCAACAAGTTTCATCAAAGGACCGCCAATCACTGCGATACAAAGAGTGTTACTAATTGCTACTAATATCTGCTGAGTCATCACTTTGTTTAATGGTTCAGTAAAGATGAGATAGTCGAGTATTGCGCTGATGAGATACCCAAGGAAGTTTGAAATAAAGGCAAGAATCACAAAAGTGACAAAGTTTTTTGTGGAAAAAATACCTTCATCAAATGAATGATTGGTAAGTTTTGGATATAATCCAATACCAATACCTACTAATCCAGATCCGAGCATCCATGTTGGCCATACTCCCCAGCCCATAAAGAGGTCGGTAATGCCATGACCGAGAAATCCTACAAGGAATCCTACGACAGGTCCCCAAGCTCCAGCAAAGAGTGCAAGAATAGCCATTGCAGGTTTAAAGGTAGTGTTAGCAAAGATTGGAATACCAATCATACCACCTAATCCGTAAAGAGCCGCACCAATTGCAACGAGTACCACCATTTTAACTGCGTTGATACTTTGTTTTTTTTCTTCCATAATTTCCTCCTGAAATTGCCTAGTTAATTTTATGTAATGAAACAGACCAGCCTTCACCGGTTCCAATTCTATACGTCTTAGCAAAACTTCCTTGGTTTATTGCAAAAGCCAAGTTGAGTAAACTGTTGATATATGCTAGATCTTCTCCCTTTTTTACATCGGCAAAACTTTTTCCCAGTAGCACTTTATACCCATAGACTACTCGTTCTTTATGTGAAATGGTTACTTGAATATAATCACCATAGGTGATGCCATTTTGTTGTAATAAAGAATGAGGAATATTGGTCCATGCAGAGCCATATCGTATATCTAAGATATCAATTGATCCGACAAGTTCTTTCCCTTTTACTTGTGGTTCTTGGAAATCGAGGGCAACAATAGTATTGTCTAAGCGTGGTCCAACATCTTCAAATGTAATGACTCCAGCAGCTAATTTTGCTCCTGTATAGGCATAGACATCTCTTCCGTGGAAGGTGTAGCTATCATAGCTTCCTTCGAGGCGATTCACTTTTTCAGATATTTCTCTTCGTTCAACAATTCCAATTTTTTTGGCAATATGGGTGAGGGTTCCATTATCTGGCGTTACAATGTAGTGACCTGATTTCGTTTTAACCACGACACTTTTTCGGTTGCTCCCAACTCCTGGATCAATGACACAGACAAAAACGGTGCCTTTTTCCCAAAATGAGATGGCTTGAAAAAGACGGTATGAAGCTTCCCAAATATTGAATGGTGGTATTTCATGGGTAAGGTCTTCTATTTTTAAATCACGGCTTACACTATCTGCTACCCCATGCATTGCTGATACTGCAGAATCAACTAATCCAAAGTCACTCATGAATACGACGCATTTACGATCTGTAATTTCACTCATACAAAGCCTCCCAAAAAGAACATAGAGAATATATCATAGAATTATGAATATTTATAGTCGGTATGAAAGAGATAATACCATTTCTTTTCACCGATTAATAATGCATTAATGAATTAAATTGTCACCCGAGTAAGAGCCTTTGTCAATAGGGTATGTGTGGAATCTTTTTATGTCATTTATTTTGAGTGTTACATATTTATTAGTTGGTTCGATTTGCCTTCGATTGGTACTTTTCCTCTTCTTTTGGCCTTTTGCTGGTGCATTTCATGCTCTTTTTGCCATTTTTAGATTGACGAAGAAGGGTTCTTTTGGATATTTTTTGTTGTGAATAAGGTAAAAATTGTGAGCTGAATGATATAAGACGTATGTATTGTATAAGAGGGCTCTGTTTTTTGAGCAAGCAAACTTGACGAATAACGTATCAATGGCTACTATAAATAGAAACATACATACAAAAATGTGTGAAGATCCTACCCCCTAGGAGGGAAACATGGAAAAAGCTGAAGAAGATTTAATATCTATATTTGCTCAAACGACGAGTACTCAGGATATGAAGCGCTTATTTAATGATATATTTACCCCTAATGAACAAAAGGATTTTATTCTGAGGTGGCAACTGATGAATGAGTTATATCAAGGAATTCCTCAAAGGAAGATTGCTTCAGAACACAAAATTAGTTTGTGTAAAATTACTCGTGGTAGCAAAATACTTAAAGACAAAGAATCTATTGCCAAACAGATTCTCAGTGATCGTTATGATGATCACTTGCATCTTTAAAGAAGAGCAAAAAAATGAGAGTAGAATTTTTTCTACTCTTTTTTTTTGTCTTCATGCGATGAATGAGGTGGTAAATTTTGACTTTTTTAATCAGTTTTTTGATTTTTGTGCTGTGTGAATACTGTTTACGAGTTTCAAAATAGTGCCACAGCGTTCCTTCGTTTTTCATTAAAATTATTGCTAGCAGGTACGCTGAACCCTTTTTTAAATTGATACCTTTTGTGGTTTGGTTTTTCCTTTTGCCGAAAAAAATACCACCTGCAAATTACTTTGCAAGTGGCTGTATTTGAAAAGATATTTAACTATCTTCTTTTATTACTTTTTCTGCTTGAGCTGTTTGAACGTCTGCCTCTTGAAGAATCAGATTTTTCATCATCCCAAGAAATAGCAGGTCTTTCGCTTCTTGCTTCGTCACGGCCATAAGGCTGTTCATCGAAGTTACTTCGGCTTTCGCTTCTTCTTCCACGATCACCACCACGACCACCATCACGACGACTTCCGCCACCATCACGACGACCATAATTTCTTCTCTCTCCGCCACCATCTCGACGACGATCACCACCACGGCCACCGCCACGGTTCATGTTCCTATCGTTTGGATTGTCGCTTTTAGCTTTAGAAACTACAGGACGATCACCATCACTTGCTGCATTGAGGACAGAAATAATTTCTTCTGCAACCTTAAATGGAGCTGTTACGAAAGAGAAAGCATCTCTTACTGCAACATCTTGGATATCAGAATCACTTGCACCAACTTTTTCTTTTAAGTAAGCAACAAGTTCTTTTGGATCAAGACCATCTTTTCGGCCTCGTGCAATAAAGAGACGAGTGTGTTCACCATCTTCAGCAAGTCTACCCTGTCTGTTACCTCTATCATCTCTATAGCTACGATCATCTCTTGAACCACGATCATTACGATCTCGGTCACTAAATGAACCAATGTTTCTATAGCGTGAAGAATCAAGGTCTTCTTTGTAGAAATGGGAGAGGAGTGCTGCAAGAACAGCTGAAGCATCATTGTCCACAAGCATTTCATTTGCAAGAGGAAGGAACTGTTCATAGGTTTCATCGCCGGCAATAAGTGCCATTAATTTATCATGAATACGGTCTTTTTTGATGTTAATAACGTCTTCTGCAGCTGGAACTTCTTCCTTTCTGATATCTGCATTAGAAACACGCTTGATGTTCTTAAACTTTCTGAATTCCTGAGGAGTAATAAATGTTACAGCAGTACCCATTTTACCAGCTCTACCTGTTCGTCCAACTCTATGGATGTACGCTTCAGGGTCTTGTGGAATAGAGAAGTTAATTACATGGGAGAGGTCATTAATATCGATACCACGAGCAGCAACATCGGTAGCAACAACGATACTTAAGAGATGATCTTTCATCCTTTTAAGAATCTTTTCTCTCTGAGACTGTGAAAGGTCACCGTGAAGTGCTTCAGCGTCAAAACCTCTTTCTTGGAGTCTTCGACCAACTTCATCACATTGAACCTTTGTTCTACAGAAAATTAAACCATAGAAATCTTCTTCCATGTCAATAAGTCTACATAATGCTTCAAACTTATCTCTTTCTCTGACTTCAAAGTAAATCTGATCAGTAAGACTACTGGTGAGATCTTTCTTTTCAACTCGAACAATCTGAGGATTGTTCATGAATTTTTGAGCCATTCTCATAATTGGAGCTGGCATTGTTGCAGAGAAACAAAGCATTCTCTTTTCATCAGGGGTATCACTGAGGATTGTTTCGATATCATCGATGAAACCCATATCGAGCATTTCATCAGCTTCATCAAGAACAGCAAACTTAAGATTATCAAGTTTTAAGGTCTTTCTGCGTAAATGGTCTAAGATTCTTCCTGGTGTTCCAACAACAATCTGAGCGCCACGACGGAGCTTTCTGAGCTGTTGGTCCATTGATGCACCACCATAGATGGACATAATTTCAATGCGTCTGTTTCCCTTAAGGGAATTAATCTCATCTGCAACCTGGATTGCAAGTTCTCTGGTAGGTGCGAGAATAAGAGCTTGTACTCTTTTATCTTCTTCATCTACAATTTCTAGTATTGGTAGGCCAAAGGCTGCGGTTTTACCGGTACCTGTTTGTGCTTGGCCAATGACGTCTGCCTGATCCTTTAATAACAATGGAATACATTGTGTCTGGATCGCAGATGGTTCTTCGAACCCTTTTTTTTCAAGGGCAACTAAGGTCTTTTCGCTAAGACCTAATTCAGCAAATTTTGTTAAATCTGACATGGGACTCCTATTCTTGAGTGGCTCGTATCTTGTTGCGTCTATATTGAGTTATTGGTAGTAAGACATGCTCTAAAAAGAAATTATCGTAGATGTCATTTATTAAGATACTTGGATATTTTATCCTTCATCCACTAGCTCGTAAAACCACTCATCGCAATATAATTAAGTTGCAATGTCAATCGAACCATAGGGATGTTCTCACTCAAATCTTCCCTAGCATACAGAAATGAGAGGGCAGTTACAAGTCAAAATTCAATTTTTTTTTAAATGTTTTTAAAAAACATGATAAAATACGAACATAAAAGTCTCTTTTATTGCCTGTTTAGGAATTTTTCCGTAAATCCAAGTATATTGGTAAAGGTAAATTTTTTCTGTTGCTGTACCATAATGAAGCCGGAAAATGCTCCATATTGTTTGGTGTCTTCAGAATAACCAATTTGTGATTGCATATGAGAATTTTTGGTGACAATCGGTGTGAAGGTCATACTCAGTTGCTCACCACTATCGATAGACCATTTTTCTTTTGTTGGGTCTTTGGGAATTTTTACTTCAAGCGTATCTAATTTAAAAATAGTCGTATTGACGAAGATGGCATTTTCTCCGGAAAAGGAGGTGTCTTCTTCACTGTAGCTTAAATCGAGACCTAAAGGGATACTTCCCTGCATAAATGAGAGACTAATCCAATACCAAAATCCATGGTAATTCCCATTACCTCGTCCCCTATCCATGACGGCAAAGGTTGTATTCTTTTCAATGATTTCCTTTTTTAATCCTCGTCTGATGATTCCGGAACAACGTAAACCATTGGCTTTTTTTGTGAGAAAGAACTGTTTTTTATGGTCATAAAACTTGGTTGCAATATTTAAGGTTTCCATATGTTCGGGTTTTCTCAGTTCGAGATTTACATCTAAACCTTTTCGTCCATCAGGAAGAATAAGGGATGAATCTGCAAATATGATGCGAAAAATATCGCCTTTACTAATGAACGAGGCGCGAAGAGGTGGTTTTGAAACAGCAATACCATGATCTTTGCCCCAGTTGTATCCAAGGTTTGAGCGTTTAAAGATATAGCTCCATGTTTTATGGGCATGATTGATAAATTGTTGATTAAAGTCAACGTAGGAAACATAGACAACATTGCTCAGTCCCACTCGTCCAATACCCGCACTGACTGCATACTTTTTGCTTTGGTTGATGATGGTGTAAAAATCCCATTCTTTGAGCTTTACTTTATTGAGTTTTGCGAGTTTTGAATCATATTGCCAATGAGGATGACGAGCCCAACCTTCTTTGATGATTTGGCCTCGCTGATCAAGTAGTGGTAAATCTTTAATAATTTCTTCTCTCATGATATTCCTCTGATTTATTGTATCGTTAATAGCAGATAATGCAAGAGGGAAAAGAGGATGAGGGGAGCGTTTCATCTTTTTTGGTGGTTGTGTAAGAGATGAGAGAATAAAACTGGTTTTTCCTCTGAAAAACCAGTTTTACGTGCTCTATGTTTGGTTTCGTTTTAGATAAAGTCTACTTTATCCCACATAATTTCGCCTTTTTCATCGAGTAATGCTTCATCTGCATGTACTTTTTCAATTTTACATGCAAACATTTCATGAGAACCGGTAAGCATAGAATCAACAACTGTCAGTTCAATATTGACTGGGCAATCGGTTAAGAGAGGAGCATTCACTTGAGCAGCATTCGCTGTCTTAATATGCATGTTTTTCAATTTATCTTCATCTCTTCCGCTCACGCTTCCTAAATACTTAAACTCTTTTGTATAGCTTTTTGTAGGAATATTCACGACCATACATCCTGTCTCTTTGATGATGTGATGTGAAAATCTGCTAGGTACAATACCCACCATGAGCATGGGTGGATCAAAACTGCAGTTACAACAATATGCTACGGCAAGAGCATTTTCTCTTCCCTTTTTATCACGGCATGAAACTAAAATTTTGGGTTGAGGTTGGAAACAACCTTTCAACGGTGCATCTTTTTTCATTTTTGTCTCCTATTGATGAGAAATAATATACTCTATCATAGCATTTTTTGTATTAAAATAAAGAGGTAACTAATGAAAAAAAGCATGAAAATGAAAATAATTTGCATTTTTGTGATGAAAAAATTCAGAGCCTCAAAAAGACTCTGAATCGGAAGTAATATAGTTTTTTTACAAGGTATCTGTGGTGTTTACTCTTCTGTTGAAGTGCTTTCACCTAAGATAGTTTTGAGATATTGACTATAGAAGTTATTAACGAAGAGAGGATTGTCCTCACTTAAGATAGCTTCTTGCATATCACTTTCAAGCATTTGACCGGCAAATGAAGGATAGAACTGTTGAATGTATTGTCCCATTCCACTTGCTACTTTGTCATCAGCTGGTTTTACAACTTTGGTAACAACATAGCTGCCATTATACTTAATTGGGTCCATAATTGAACCTTCAGGAGCACTGAAGAGCTTTTTCATGTTACTTTCATCGTTGCTAATACCAAGGAGATATTTTGCTGAATCACTGTAACTGAAACCACCCATCATTGAACTTCCGCCAATATTTTCAGGAGTATCGGTTACGGTATTGACGGTATAACCTGCAGTTTTTGCAACATCATCAAAATCACCATCTTGAGCTTGTGAGATGAAATCATTTGCTTTTTGTGTGAGGTAGTCATCCATAAGAGATGAATCTTTTGATGAGATATAACTCTTCACTTCTGCAAGTATTGTTGCATCGGTGTAATCAGCAGCAGTAGCAGCACTATCAATCTTATATAAGGTAAAGCTACCATTTGCAGTTTCATAAGGACCAACAACATCACCAGTTTTTGCACTGAGAAGAACTGATGCAGCATCTGCATCTTTGAAGTTTGGTTGAATACTGTAGTAAGGAAGAACGCCTAAGCTTCCACCATTGCTAGCATATGCATCTTCACTATCTGTTTTTGCAACTTCTGCAAAATCCTTACCACCGGTAATGGTTGCAAGTGTTGCATTTGCATCTTCTTCATTTGCTCGTGAGATAACTGAAATACCAATCTGAGAGAACAACTGTGAATTTGCTGTTGCATATTGAGCTGCTTGATCATCTGGGTACAATGAAGGACTAATGACAACATACTCAAAAGATCGTGTGTTATCTGCCATATCTGCAACGTACTGTGCTTCAGCATCACTGATTACATTACCAGAGATATCGGTAAGCACGGTAGTAGGTAACAATGTTTCTTCAACAGAATTCTTGATAGAATCTTTCTGTGTCTGAGAGGTGCTCTGATACAGAGAAGTATCAAATTTACCATCTTGATCATTGTAATAACCTGCAGCTTTAATCGTTTCATTAATCGTATGATCGGTTGTGATAACGCCTGCTTTTTGAGCAATTTCAGTTAAGGCTGTATATAATACAGTACTTTGGAAAGCAGATTGCCACGTTTGGAATTGAGCTAACTTTGTATCAGTTGTACCAGATTGACTCTTACTATATTTCTCATATTGTTGTGCGAAATAATTATCTCCTGGTAAATATGAAATATCTTTTCCGTCATATTCACCGAATTTTATTCCGTTTCCATTATTTCTCGCTACAAGAGCCTCTACTCCTGGGGCAGCGGCAAAAGTAAGTGAAATGAGAATAAGTATTACCATTCCAAAAATCCAGCCTAGACCTTTTTTCTCGGTTGTCTTCTTCTTCTTCGAATCAATCGAAGTTACTTTAGCATCCTCACCATTCTTTGTGGTGTTTTCATTCTTTTTGTCTTTAGAAGGCATTCGTGATATTACCTCGCTCTCTTAATTGCTTGTCGGGAATTTTATCTCGACATATCTTGATAAAAGTACCATTTAAGCATAGTGCTGTCAATAAAAATAGTCGATATGGCGCATAATAGCCTTGTCAAATCAGATAAAACCAAATTATCTGAGGTAAAAAGGAAGTTCTTTTTGTTTAGGCCTGTGAAAAATGCTCCTCTTAATCCTTTTGTAGTAAGAAAGAGGAGGAAAAAAATGCTTTCTCTGTATTTTTTTTGCAGTTTTTTATGTTTCCCCGATGAGGAAACCTTGTTTCATTATTTTGTAAATCTTAAACCATCTCTCTTGTTTTACTCCATCTGTAATGCTATTATTTTAGCATTCAAGTTATGGAGGAAAAAGTGGAATATATTAGTGTAAAACAAGCTAGCCAAAAGTGGGGTATTTCAGAGAGAAGAATTAGAATACTCTGCAGTGAAGGACGGGTCGATGGTGTAACTCGTTCAAGCTGGGCCTGGAATATTCCTTCCTCTGCACCAAAGCCCGCAGATGGTCGAACACTTCGTCATATTAAAAATTTTGATTTAAGAACCGGTGGATTGGATTTGAGAGATTTAGAGGAGTTTCACTCAGAGCTCAAAAACATTCATCTTTCTCAAGATATAATGCTCCATCGTACACAAATAAATTTTCATCGGTTTCTGTATATTGCTTTTGCCGAAGAAGGGATTCCTATTGATGTGATTGATACTGTTCTGAGTGGAAAAATTCCAGAAGGGACTTCTCTTGAACAGATACTTCTTATTAAGAATGCTTTTGCCATTCTTGCAGATTTCCATCATCAGACTGGTCTTGGAAGTTTTCAAGGAAATGGTGAGATTCGCGTTCCCTATTTTAGTGAACAGAGAATCAATGCAACCTATGCACTCCTTCATCGGGGAATAGATGATTTCCTCTTTCCTGCATATCGTAATATTTCAATTCCTGTTGCGGGAACGTGGAGTGGGGATGAGCGAAGTTTTTCTGTTGATGTTCAAATGAAAACACTGCTTGTGCAGTATGAAAAGGAATGGTCTTATCTCAATCCTTTAGTACGCGCTACTTTTATGTTTGGTGAACTTTTGAGAATTACACCTTTTTCTTCTCATACCTATTTATTTGCCTTCCTTATTTTTGCCGGTAATTTACTCTCTGGAGGGTATCCACTTCCTTCTGTTGCTCCAGATAGGATTGATGAATTGAAGGCTGACCTAGTTATGACGCTCAAAAGAGGTCATTACAATAAAATCCTCAAGATGTTTGAAGATGGTCTCTTTAATGAATTCCCTTTGTTGTTACGCAATCCAAACGAACATTAAAGCAAGAAAGAAAAAACTTTGTCTATGCTCTTTTGTGCATCAGCTCCCCTATATAAGAGGGAGTGTATTTTTATATTTCCTGCAGTAATTCTGTTCTCTTCGCTGCTTCCAATAAAATAAGCTCTTTCTCCTGCAATTTTTTCTTGTTCTAAGATTGCGTTAAAAAAGGCTGTTTGGGGAAGATGCACACCCAGGTGACAGCTGGAATAGACGTGATCAAATAAAGCGCATATTTCTTGATTTTGATATCTTTCTTCAAAAGGTGAAAAGGTGTTACGCGCAAGCACAACACGTTTGTGGTGAGCTTTTAATGCTTTGATTACGTGGATGATGTGGGCAGGAAGGAGTGGGGTACTTTTGGATAATACTCGGGCAGTTTGTAGGGTCTTGCCACTTAATTTTTCTCTGTGTTGAAGATATTGCTGAAACGAGATGGTTCCATCAAGGAGGGGTGCGCTGTAGGAGCGATAGTCTTCTTTGCCTGCTCTGAGCTCTTCTTCGTTTTCATTGAGCGAAGAGAATAAGGACAGAACGTGGTCTTCATTTTCTTCCATAATGTCATTGAGTTCAAAAATATAGAGATCTTTATCGCGTGCATCTTCTTCTATTTGATCATAGAGACCAAGGTAACTGCGTGGGTCCTCAAGACTTTTGAGACTTCTCTCTCCTTTTTGTCCGACACCAATGGCAAACATACCACCATCACGTGCTGCTTGCACGCCCTGCTTTGCATCTTCATAGACGACACAGTCTTTTGGCTTTTGCGAGAGTGCTGCAGCAGCACATAAAAAGATTTCTGGGTTTGGTTTTCCTTGTATTACTTTTGCTGCATCGACAATGTATGAAAAATAGTGAGTCAGACCTGTTTTTTCGATGACTCGTGTCGCATTTGCACTTGCTGATGCAACGGCAAGAGGTATGTTATTGCGGTGTAATTTGTTGAGCAGAGGAATAATGCCGGGAAGGAGCAAGGATGGGCCTTTTTCTTTGATCTTAGCCAGATATCGCGCATTTTTTTCTTCACCTGTTTGTTTGATGAGTGCTGCAGTTGGTGTGATACCCATCTCTTTGAGAAACAGAGAGGCTACTTCTTTTCGAATGAGCCCTTCAAATTTTTTACAGGTTTCCCCTTCAAGTACTTTGCCATATTTTTCCTTGGCTATTTCTTGGTAACACAGGTTATGCAGTGTTTGGGTATTGCAGATAACCCCATCCATATCAAATAATGCTGCTTTCATCGTATCTCCTCTTGCAGGCAATCATACAAAAAGTAAGAAATTTAAAATAGTCTGCTTTGTGATGAAGGTGTGGTTCTTTTCTTATTCGCTTGACTGTCATATCCGAGAAAAGTATAGTAAAAAGAGCTTTAAGGCGCTCAAATGGATAGAAAACGAGACGCTTTGATTATCTGAGAGGTAATCTGTAATCGAAGTGAATCTCTTTACTCTCTCTTTTATTTTACTGGATGAAGAGAGAGAAAACGTTTGCTTTCTGTGATTGCAGTCTTCTTTTCTTTTTCCATACTATATTTACAACAAGAGGGTAAGGAAAACTTTATTTCCTACAACACATGAAACAAAACGATGACACGATTCTCAGTGAATTTCTTAATTATTTTTGGATTATTCTTACTATTTATACCATAATGGATCCATTAATCGGTCTTACGGGACAAAATGCATTATTATTACAGGCTCTTTTTGCCGTGATGCTTCTTCCCTCCTATTTAAAAGCCTTGTTTGCTATCAAACGGAATAAAATAATATTATTTTTGAATGCCGAAATTTTTATGGGGTTACTCTTCTTAGGGAGTATTATGCGCTACAATCACTTCGATATTGCCAAGTACATGCTCCTGAATATGTTTGTGTGCGTTCCTCTTTTCTTTTGTTTTCTGTGCATGACCGATCTGAAAACGTATGAAAAATTATTTGATAAATTTTCTCTTTATGTTTTCTATATTTCACTCTCCATTATTGTGGTAAAAATCGTACATCCTTCTTTTACTTATTCCTCGTTGTACGCATACAATCTGCTTTGGGCGCTGTTATGGCATAGTCGTAAAATCATTGAAAATGACAAGAGAAAAATGTTTATTCCTATTGTGGTTATAGAGTTGCTTCTATTGTACTTCTTTGGTACTCGAAGTGCGCTTATCTGTTTTGCTGTGTATTTCATCATGGCATCGTTTCCCTCCCATAAAAAACTTTTTGTTGTTTCTCTTCTCCTCTTTGTCGCTCTTGGTGTTGCCATCTTTGCTGCATATTCCTCTTCTTCTTCTACTTCTTCTTTGCGGTTTTTCTTCTTAAACCTCAGTGAGAGTCGAGGACTGATAGAGCTTTGGAAAGAATCAATACCTTTGATTGGCAAAAATGTTATCTGGGGGCTTGGTCTTGCCGGTGAGGCTCAATATCTGCAAGGTGGTATCAGTAAGAACTTTATCATCGAAATATTGATAGATTATGGTGCTATTTTTGGTTTGACGGTATTGGCTTTATTTGGCTATGGTGTGGTTAAATTGCTCAAAGAAAATAAGAGGTTTCCTCTTCTTTTAGTCTCTTTATGTGCAGGATGGCTTCCTTTGTTCAGTTATAGTACCTATCTCTATAATCCTTATTTCTATTTCATGATTGGTATTTTTGTTTTTATCATTATCAATGATAAGGGAATGAGCGATCTTTTAGGGAATAAAGCAACGTCGGTAAATGTAAATAAGAAAGTTCCTTTAGACGATTCTCAGTGGAGATTTTGATATTTTCTGTGCTGTAACAGACAAAAAAGGTCAAAAAAAGCAAAAGTATTTTTTTGCCTTTCTTTTTGTCTGCTTATTTGAATTGCTATAGCAAAATGCTTCAAGCGCATTATCACAAATAGTCCTTGCTTTAAGCATTAACTTCCTATAACATAATGGCGACAGGATAAGTATAATGTATGACTTGAGTCCATCTGATACGCATATATATGAATCGATATCACGATAATGATACTTCTCATGACATTTACACTGAATTTTTTGCTTTATTGTCTTGTCAAAGGGTAATAAGATTATTACTTTTAAGTAATCTCATTGACATTATATTGATTGATTACACTCCCCAAAGCAAATGATTAAAAAAGGAAAGAAATTTATATGGCAGAAAACGAAAATACCTATGAAAATGATGCAAATAAATCTGGAGAAGATTACCTTGAAGCTATTCTTGTCATTGAAATGGAAAGAGGCAAGGTAAGAAGTGTCGATATTAGTCGTCAATTGAGTGTATCCAGACCAAGTGTGAACCGAGCTGTAAACGTTTTGGTAAGTAAAGGTTATCTTGAACACGAAACCTACGGTAATGTTATTTTAACTAAAACAGGAAGAGCGTACGCAGAGAAGGTCTATGGAAGACATACCGCTCTTACCCGCTTCCTGCATGAAGTGCTTGGCGTGAGTGATAAAACAAGCAGAAAAGATGCCTGCTTAATTGAGCATGATGTTTCTGTTGAAACAATGGATAAAATTAGAGAAAAACTCAAAGAGTTTGATGCTGAAAACTAGCATTGAATGAGTACGTGTGATAAACCATTAAGGCATGAGAAAATCTCATGCCTTAATCAATGTTATGTCATTGATATGAATCTACTGGTACATAACAGAGATTCATGATGGTATAAAACGGAGAATCGTTTATAATAAAAGAATACGAGAACTCAGAGAATTGGGAGAGAAACATGAATATAGCACTCATCTTTGCAGGTGGCACAGGATGTCGTATGCATAGCAATGGCACGCCAAAACAATTTATACTGATGCATGGAAAGCCTATCATTATTCATACGATAGAGAAGTTTGAATATAATAAGAATATTGATGCGATTGTCATTGTATGCATTGAAAATTGGATACCTTATTTGCACAATTTGTTGAAAAAATACAATATCACCAAAGTTGTTCAGGTAGTAAAAGGTGGTTCTAATGGACAAGAGTCCATTTACTGTGGTTTAGTAGCAGCAAAAAGTATCGCAAAGAGTAAGGATGATATTGTGCTCATTCATGATGGAGTGAGACCGATGATTAGTGATCAAGTCATTGATGATAATATTATCTCAGTGAAAAAGTATGGCTCGGCAATTACCTCTATTCCTGTCACAGAAACCGTTATTTTAGTCGGAGAAGGCAAGAGTATTCGTTCCATTCCTTCTCGAACAAAAACGCGATTGGCCCGTGCTCCTCAAAGTTTTTATTTGGATAACATCTTTGCTTCTCATACCAAGGCAATGAGTGAAGGTATTCATGATTTCATCGATAGTTGTTCAATGATGCAACATTACGGGTATAAACTTAATTGGATTGATGGTCCTGAAGAAAATATCAAAATTACCACGCCAAAAGATTTGTATATTATGCGCGCTTTTATTGATATGCAGGAAGATTTTCAACTGTTTGAAATAAATACAGAAAAAGGAAACAAGTAAAGTGACTTCTGATGAAATAATACAAAGAAACAATACTCGTGTCGGTGAAGCATTGGTTGCTTTGCATCTCACCCATACGTCATTTCTTATTACCGGTGTGACAGGGTTAATTGGCTCATTTCTCGTTCGCTCAATTTTAGAAGCAAATAAAACTTTTGGTTGTCATAATACCATCATTGCCTTTGCTCGCAATAGAGCAAAAGTGGATGCTATGTTTGCCCCATATTTGACTCTTGATTCCATTCGTTTTGTCTTTCAAGACATCACGGAACCGCTTGAAGCGGTGAAGGCCGACTATATTATCCATTGTGCAGGGAATACCGATTCTCTGGTGATGATTGAAAAACCCGTTGAAACGGGACTTGATATTGTCAAAGGTTTGCAAAATATCCTCAGCTTTTCGCTCGCAACAAAACCGAAAAAGATTGTTAATCTTTCCTCAATGGAAGTGTATGGAAAAAAAGATAATCCAGAGGCTTTTTCCGTTTTATCAGAAACAGCACTTGGCGGTACTGATCCTTCTTGTGTGAGAAATTGTTATCCCGTCGCAAAATTAATGGGTGAATCGCTGTGTGCTTCCTATGCTTCAGAATATGATGTACCAGTTGTCACTGCACGTCTTGCCCAAACGTTTGGTTATGGAATGAATCCCCAAGATCATCGTATTTTTGCTCAGATTATTAAATCTGCACAAAATAAGGATGATATTATTCTTCGGACAAAAGGGGACAAAGTCTACAATTTTTGCTATCTCAGTGATGTCGCAACCGCTCTTTTAACGCTGTTACATGATGGGGTTGCCGGAGAATCATACAACATAGTGAATGCCGATGAGCAGTACACCATTGCAAGTATGGCTCACATGGTCGCTTCACAGATTATGCATGATGAAATAAAGGTTGTTGTTGAAGAAGACGAAGTAATTTCATCACGATATCCTTCATCAACCCATTGGGCTTTAAGCGATAAAAAACTCAAATCTTTAGGATGGCAGGCTCATGTGGGACTTGAAGAAGCCATGAGAGAAAATATCCTTTAGGGTGCATTTTGTCTGCTATTATCTTGATTGAATAAGGCTGAGCGGTGTAGAACACGGCTCAGCCTTTATTGATTATAGCCCAACAAATGTACTATTTTTCTATGAGATTTGTTCGGTATACACTCGGGGTCAATCCACAAAAACGTTTGAATATTCTCGCGAAATAACCGGGGGTGGGAAAGCCACTGAGTTCTGCAATCTTTTTAATTGAGAGCTTTTTATTAAACATGAGCTCAATACTTCTATTTACTCTCCAAGCATTCAAATACTGAAGAAAATTCATTCCTGAATGAAGACGGAAGATGCGAGAAAGATGACTTTCACTCACATTCAGCGTAGCCGCTGCTTCTTGGAGGCCAACTCTCTGATCATAGTTATCCCGAATATACTCAATAGCTTTATTGGTTAACTTGTTTTCAGAGGTAGATAGAAGCGGAATTGCATCATCTGCGGTGAGTGCATTGACCACAGAATCAACTTGACAATCTCGAATCTTATCTAATTTGTTAATTAAGGCTAGGAGTACCTTTTCCATAAGATGATAATCTACTGGTGGGTTAATTGTTCTAAATGCATCATTCACCTCAATATTGCCAATGGCAATGGTTTGGGGTAAGTTGCAAATAGAAATGAAAGGAAAACCATCGGCACTTTCGAGATTTGTATCTGTGATGGTAATATCACAGTCTAAAAGTTTTGATAATTTTGCCCCAATTGTCGCGTCTCCAGTGCTTCCTGCCAGCTCGAGGTTTAGACTTTCCCATTTAATATGGTCTGCTAAGCCCTGACGTAGACTTTCATCTGAAAGTACTATCAATACTGTGTGATGTCTCATTCTTTCCCTCTTTCGGTATCGGAGTGTTTGCATCAGGTGTTCTTCAATTCTTTTTAAGGCATTTGAAACCTGTTATTTAGAACATCAAATTCACTTCTGCTTTACATCAAATTTATGACAGATTAAAAAGAAAATGTCAATATTTATGCATAAAATAAGAATAACTATGCAT
>Ga0172378_10001025_pt1 | contig 25344 bp, 23 predicted proteins | sample GrowelOW332metaG_FD_119755 | JGI IMG/M metagenome (GOLD analysis project Ga0172378, IMG submission 119755) | Groundwater microbial communities from an aquifer near a municipal landfill in Southern Ontario, Canada - Pumphouse #3_1 metaG | ecosystem: Environmental > Aquatic > Deep subsurface >... | reverse complement strand
ATTCCAAATTTCATTCAGAATAAAGAATTAAACAATGAAATAATGATGATTATTGTTATTTCGGTAAATATCGCTATTCTTTTAATTATAGTTGCTTATATATTATCCGAATTGATTTCAAAAAAATTAACAAAACCTTTGAAATTAATATATAGGAAGATGCAAATTGTTAAAGTTGGAGGTATAAATGAAAAGATAAATTATACTGTAGATGATGAAGTTGGAAGTCTCGTTAAGGAATATAATCATATGGTGGATAAACTTGGCGAAAGTGCTAAGCAATTAGCTAAATCTGAAAAAGAAGTAGCTTGGAGAAGTATGGCAAATCAGATCGCTCATGAAATAAAAAATCCTCTAACTCCAATGAAACTTAATATACAATTTATGCAAAGAGCTCTTCTATCTGATGATTATGGTAAATTTAAATTAAGATTTAGAAAAATATCTGCTATGCTTATAGAGCAGATAGACGATTTAGCTAATACAGCTACTACTTTTTCTCATTTTGCAAAGATGGAAGCACCCAAGATGGAAAAAGTTGATATCGGAGAATTACTTAAAAATAAAATTATTTTATTTAGGCGAGATTTTGATAGCATTGAAACAGATATAGAAGATAACATTGTTGTATCCTCTGATAGAAATCTATTGAGCCGAGTAATTATAAATATTATTAAAAATGCTAGACAGAGCATGGAAGATAGGACTAATTGTAAATTGAAAATTTCTTTAAAAAATATTTTAAATGAGGAAGGTTTCCCATGTGTAGAAATTCGTATAAAAGATTTTGGTTGTGGTATTTCTGAAGAGTTAAGAGATAAAATATTTGAACCTAATTTTACTACCAAATGTACTGGAATGGGAATGGGATTAGCAATTTCAAAACGTTTGATAACTAGCTTAAATGGGGATATGTATTTTGAAACTGAATTAGGAGTTGGTTCTGAGTTTATAATTGTCTTAAATTCATAATTTGTAGCCAATCTTAAACATTAGCTAATTTTAGTTGTAGATTGTTTTAAAATATGTGTTATATTTGCATTCATAATTAAAACATTAACGATAATGAAGAAACATATTCCAAATTTAATAACCTCAATGAATGCCTTGTGTGGTACTGCAGCAATTATATTTGCTACTATGTATAATGATATAAGGTTAGCATCTTTACTCATTATTTTTGCAATGATTTTTGACTTCTTTGATGGTATGTCTGCAAGATTATTACACGTAAAATCGGAGATTGGTAAAGAACTTGATTCCTTGTCAGATGTTATAAGCTTTGGTATAGCACCAGCAGTGCTTGCGTTTATCTTACTAGAAAATGAAATGAATTCTGGTGAATATTCTGGAGTATTTTATGATGTTATAAAATTTTTGCCATTAATAATAGCTCCATTTTCGGCCTATAGACTTGCTAAATTTAATTTAGATTCAAGGCAAACGACTTCTTTCATAGGTATGCCAACACCGGCAAATGCTTTATTTTGGATAGGTTTAGTTGCACTATCACTTATGAATCCTATTTTATATGATAGTATATTTGGGAATATATGGATATTATCTTTCTGTATTATAATTACATCTGTATTATTGATTTCAGAGATTCCCATGTTTTCCTTGAAAATAAGTAACTTTTCATGGATAGATAATAAAATAAGGTATATTTATTTATTTTCTTTAATTATACTCTTCTTTATATTTGGATTCTCAGCAATATCTCTTATAATACCTTTATATATAATTTACTCATTAATTTTCAGAAAGAGTTAATAACATATCTATTTAGATTTTAAGATAAGGTAGTAAATATTTATTTTGATATTAAATTACTAGCAGGATCATAATCTAAGTAATCATAGTTGGGAGAAATAATTTCGTGACACTTATCTTCTACATCTGTCTTAGGGTAGAATGGGATTTCTGGTTTAAGAGATGTCATTGACGGATTAATCCAATTTAGGTCTTTATACTTTGTTCCCGAGAAAAGAGTGTGCGCTATAGCAACAAATCCTAGTGTAATACATACTGCAATAGCATAACGAACTTTTTTTAGATATTTTTTTCCACCTCCAAGTGCTACTAGAGATTTTATTGGTGCTAACTCCAAATTATCATAACAAAAACTATTAATCAAAAAGTTAGTTTTTGCAGATTCAAAATGGATATTGTCATTATTAGCAATACTCAAAAAACCCACATTATTTATTTTGACAGTTTCGCCTCTATAAAGTTTACTCTTGATTTCTTCACTATATAGAACAATAAGTTTTTGAGCTTTTTTAAAGGATATACCCTTCTTTTGGGATAACTTTTGCGCGAGAAGTCCATCGTTATTTGTAATATTTTTATTAAAAATAACAGTTTTAGTTGGAGCAACTATAGATCTCTGGTCATTACTGATCTCTGCACTATTATAATTACATATAAATGCACCTAATCCTGGTAAGGTGACACAATCATATTTATACAATAATTCATATATAGATTCATAAACTTGTTTCATTTGACTTGCTCCTATATTTTATTAATCTTACAAATATTATCCTAAAGAATGTTTACCGCTTTACGACATAACAAAGAGTTATCATATACAAAGTTATAAAAAATATCTGTAACTTCAATTTTTTTTATACCCTAATTTATATTATTAACATAATCTTATATTTGCATTAGACAAAGAAATTTGCTAATATTGTATATTATAAATTAAAAATATTCCAAATGAAAGTGTTTGTAACTGGAGGAACTGGATATATCGGTTCTCATACTGTGGTTGAATTGCAAAATTCAGGATTTGAGGTTATTATTGTAGATGATTTATCGAATTCAAATATTAAAGTTCTAGATGGTATTGAAGCCATTACAGGAATACGTCCTGAGTTTGAAAAATTTGATTTGGCTGATAGAGTATTAGTCCACAATTTTTTTGAGAGACATAATGATATTGATGCTATAATTCATTTTGCAGCTTTAAAGGCGGTAGGTGAATCTGTTCATAAACCACTTGAATATTATAGAACAAATTTATGTTCAATAATGAACTTACTTGAAGGGATGAAAGAATTTAATATTAAAAACTTTGTTTTTTCATCTAGTTGTACTGTTTATGGTCAACCTAAATCATTGCCTGTTACAGAAAATACCGCACGTCAGAAAGCTGAGTCTCCCTATGGTAATACAAAATCTATTTCTGAAGATATTATGAGAGATTTTGCAAAAGTTCAAAAAGATTTAAATTTATTAGCTTTGAGGTATTTCAATCCCATTGGTGCTCATCCATCTGCAGAAATAGGAGAACTTCCCAATGGAATTCCTCAGAATTTAATACCTTATTTGACTCAGGTTGTATCGGGTATAAGAGAGGAATTGAATATTTTTGGAGATGATTATAACACCCCTGATGGGACTGCTATTAGAGATTACATAGATGTTGTTGATCTAGCTAAGGCTCATGTTGTAGCCATAAAACGACTTTTAGAGAACAATAATGAAACAAACTACGAGTATTTTAATGTTGGAACTGGTCGAGGAGTTTCTGTATTAGAACTTGTACATTCTTTTGAAAAAGCCACCGGTAAAAAAGTTAATTATAAGATTGTAGGTCGTCGTGAAGGAGATATAGAAAAAATATGGGCCGATACTAGTTTGGCCAATATAAAACTAGGCTGGAAAGCTCAAGTGCCACTTGAAGAAACTTTAAGAAACACTTGGCGTTGGCAACAAAAGTGTATGTAATATATAAAAAAAGGAACTCATTACTGAATTCCTTTTTTTTTGTAACTTATAACGATTATTTTTCAAGCATCTTATCAAAAAAGTTATCATATTCATTTATATACTCTTCTTCAGAGGAATATGATATATTCATAGGGTTAGATTTTTTTGCATAATCCTTTAATTCTTCTTTAACATCTTTATGATTGATTATTATAGCATCTGAATAATCCATAGCTAACTTACATATATTATCATAAGTTGGATTGGATAATAATTCAACGTCTGAAGGTACTATGTTTTCTGTTAATATTTTTTCCTTTAACTTTAAATCTAATGTTTCATCGAAACTATCATTACAACAAGAAAAAACAACTTTTGAATTGGCAAATATAGGATCATCCTTATATTCTTTTTTAAGCATCAAAGGAACCATAGAGGTAAACCATCCTTGACAGTATATAATGTCTGGACTCCATCTTAGTTTCTTGACCGTTTCGAATACACCTTTTGCAAAGAATGTCATTCTTTCGTCATTATCCTTACTAAAATCTCCGTTTTCGTCAACTAAATTTTTTCTTTTTGTAAAATAATCATCATTATCAATAAAATATATTTGCATTCTAGCAGCTTGTATTGAAGCAACTTTTATAAGTAGTGGGTGATCCCTATTGTCTATGATAAGATTCATTCCAGATAAACGAATAACTTCATGTAATTGGTGACGTCTTTCATTAATAGTGCCAAAACGTGGCATAAATGTTCGAATTTCTTTTCCCTTTTCTTGTATACCTTGTGGTAAATATCTCCCGATGTGAGCATTATCTGACTCAGATGTATAAGGCTCAATTTCTTGAGATATAAATAGAATTTTTTTATTTGTCATAATAGATATATATTTCGCTAAAAATGCATTTTATTTCAATACAACTATACAAAGGTAACAAATTTGCATGAATTTTCAAAATTTACGTCCAAAGAGTTGTTTTAATGCAAAAAAAATATTTATTTTAGCCCGTTAAAGCGTTTTTGTTTTTTGGAAACATTTAATTGTTTTGAGAATATTTTACTTATAGTTATTTCGTTATATGGCAAGGCATAATGACAAAGGGAAATATGGAGAGAAATTAGCCGTAGAATGGCTTACAAATCATGGCTACAGAATACTAGAACAAAATTGGTATTTTTCTCACAAAGAGATAGATATAATTTGTACTGACGAGAAATATATTATTATTGTTGAGGTGAAATATAGAAATGGTGTTTGTGAAAGGCCTTATGAAATATTAGATAATAAAAAGAAAAGAAATTTACTTCAAGCTGGCGCCGCCTATTTGCATTTCTCAGGATTAAATAAAGAATTGAGATTTGACTTAATTTTGATAAATGGGAAAACTGATGAAGTGCTTCATATACAAGATGCAATTTTGGTTATTGATTGAAAAAAAACTACTTTTGCATAAAAATATTTGAACAATCGTAAATAAATTAAAATAATAAATATGAGTCACCCTTTACTAGAAAAATTGGAGACATTCAGAATCCGATTTTCTGAAGTTGGTCAATTGATTACTGACCCTGAAGTTATTCAGGATATGAAACGTTACGTAAAATTGACAAAAGAATATAAAGACTTAGAGTCAATTGTAAATGCTGCCGATAAACTTAAGGGGTATATTTCTGTTTTAGATGAATCTCAAGCTATACTAAGAGATGAGACTGACCCTGAACTTAGGGAAATGGCTCAACTGGAGATAGAGGATCTTAGCGATAAAATACCTGTTTTGGAACATGAAATAAAGATGATGCTTATACCAGAGGATCCCGCTGATTCTAAGAATGTAATATTGGAAATTAGAGCTGGAGCTGGAGGAGATGAAGCTTCAATATTTGCTGGTGATCTTTTTAGAATGTATAGTAGGTTTTGCGAGAAAAAAGGTTGGAGTTTTAATGTTTCTAATACAAATGATGGAACATCTGGAGGATTTAAAGAAGTAATTGTAGATGTTCAAGGCAAAGGAGCTTATGGAATATTGAAGTTCGAGTCAGGTGTTCATCGTGTTCAAAGAGTTCCAGTAACAGATACTCAAGGGCGTATTCAGACATCAGCAGCTACTGTTGCAGTATTACCAGAGGCTCAAGAATTTGAAGTTGATATAAATGAAGGTGAGATAAAGTGGGATACTTTTCGTTCAGGTGGAGCTGGAGGACAGAACGTAAATAAAGTTGAATCAGGAGTACGTTTGAGATATATGTGGAAAAATCCAAGTACTGGTGAATCTGAAGAAATATTGATAGAATGTACAGAAACAAGAGATCAGCCTAAGAATAAGATACGTGCCTTAGCTAGATTGAGAACATTTATATATGATAAGGAACATCAAAAATATATGGATGATATTGCATCTAAGCGTAAGAGTATGGTTTCTACGGGAGATAGGTCTGCTAAGATTAGAACATATAATTATCCTCAAGGAAGAGTAACAGATCATAGGATTAACTTAACTCTTTATAATTTAGCTGCTGTAATGGATGGTGACTTGGATGAGATTATTGAAAAACTAAGAATAGAAGAAAATACTGAAAAACTCAAAGAATCAGGACTTTAATATTTGAAACATAGTTTTAAAGTTAGTTTTATACGATTATATTATACGAGAAGAATAAAAAATAATAAAATGAATTACTTAGATTTATATAAACAAATTAAAATTAAGAAATCTTTTTTGTGTGTTGGATTAGATAGTGATATAGAAAAAATACCAGAATTTTTACTCAAAGAGGAAGATCCTGTTTATTCTTTTAACAAAGCTATTGTAGATGCTACTTCAAAATATGTTATTGCTTACAAACCCAATATAGCTTTTTATGAAAGTAGAGGATTAGAAGGATGGAAAAGTCTTGAGAAAACGGTTAATTATATAAAAGAAAATTATCCAGAGATATTTGTAATTGCAGATGCTAAGAGAGGAGATATAGGAAATACTTCCAAAATGTATGCTAAAGCTTTTCTTGATACTTTAAACTTTGATTCTATTACTGTTGCTCCTTATATGGGAGAAGATTCTATTGTACCTTTTACTAAATATGAAGGTAAATGGGTTATTCTTTTAGCTCTAACGTCTAATAAAGGGGCATTTGACTTCCAGTTTTTCAATGATGGTAAGGAGAATTTGTATGAAAAAGTTCTTACTAAATCTCAGAATTGGGGAAGCAAAGAGAATATGATGTATGTTGTGGGGGCTACAAAGGCAGAGATGTTGAGTAACATAAGAAAAATTGTACCAAATCATTTTTTACTTGTTCCAGGAGTTGGAGCTCAGGGTGGAAGCTTAGAAGAAGTTGTTAAATATGGTATGAATTCCCATTGTGGTTTAATTGTTAATTCTTCTAGAGGAATTATTTTTGCAGATAGTACAGAAAAATTTGCAGAAAGGTCTGGAGAAGAAGCAAAAAAACTGCAGATTAAAATGCAAGAACTACTATTGCCAATATTATAATTAATGAAAAAGATAGTTGCTATTCATGATATGTCATGTTTTGGAAGAGCATCATTAACCGTTGTTATTCCAATCATATCTTCTATGGGAATTCAGGTATGTCCTATCCCTACTGCTATTTTATCTGCTCATACACAGTATGAGGGTTTTGAGTCTATTGATTTGACCTCATTTATACCCAAGGTTGTAGAACATTGGAAAAAGTTGGATTTAACTTTTGAGGCAGTATATTCAGGATTTTTAGCTTCTACACAGCAGATGAGTATAGTAGTAGATATTATTAATAATTTTAAATCAAAAGATGGTTTTGTACTTATAGACCCCGTATTAGGTGATCATGGTAAGTTATATCATGGTTTTGATGAGGATATGGTATGTGGTATGCGTAATCTATGCGAAAATGCAGATATAATAACTCCTAATATAACAGAAGCGTCTTTTTTGTTAAATCATAAATTGGAAAATACAATATCTATTAGTACAGCTGTTCTTTGGTGTAAAGAACTTAGTAAGCATGGTCCTAATTATGTTATAATAACCTCTGCTCCTTCTAAGATGACAAATATGGTAGCAACCATTACCTATGACAGAATTAAAGACAAGATATGGTTTGTCGAATGCCCAAAGGTTTCAGCATCATATCCTGGAACGGGGGATGGTTTTGCAAGTGTTGTTGTTGGTTCAATGTTAAATGGAGATAGTATTGAAAAAGCTGTTAGTAGAGCTGCATATTTTATTGATGCTGGTATAAATTTAACTTACGACAATTCAGGAAAGGATATAGATGGAATCTTTCAAGAGGAAGTTATTCCTTTACTAAGAAAGGAAGTACCCACTAAGTATAAATGTAAAGAATTTTTCGATTAAAAGAAGAAAACACCCCTAAGAAAGAGGGGTATTTTGTTAAAAAACACATATTTTAGTAGAATGCCCCCCTATTTTTATAGGGTATAATTTGGATAAAACATAATTTTGTGTATTTTTGTGCCATATTTTAAAATTAAAGATTATGGCAAAAGTAAGATTTTCAGCACTTAATGAGATTAATTCTCGTCCCTACATTAAAAGAAAAATTTATCCTAGAGTAACTTCAGTTTTTGGAGAATGTGTTTTTACTCATAATAAAATGAGACAATACCTTTCAAAAGAAGCTTTTAAGAAATTAGAAAAAGTATTGCAGGAAAATGGTATAATTGACATTGAATTAGCAGATCAAGTTGCTTCAGGAATGAGAGCATGGGCTACTGAACATGGAGCGACGCATTATACCCATTGGTTTCATCCTTTGAATGGTTCTACTGCTGAAAAGCACGATAGTTTTCTAGAAAATTTTGATAATGATAATATAATAGAAGCTTTTGATGGGAAATTACTTATTCAACAAGAACCAGATGCTTCTAGTTTACCTAATGGAGGTATAAGGAATACTTTTGAGGCTAGGGGTTATACTGCTTGGGATCCTGCTTCGCCAGCATTTATCAATAATCATACGCTTTGTATTCCTACAATATTTGTAGCTTACACTGGAGAAGCTTTAGACTTCAAAACACCTTTATTAAAATCTCTTAATTTTGTAGAGAAGGCTGCTGTAGATATATGTCAATATTTTGACAAGGATGTAAATAAAGTGAATGCTACCTTAGGATGGGAACAAGAATATTTCTTGATAGATGAAGCTTTGTTTAATGCTCGTCCAGATCTTAAACTGTGTGGAAGGACTTTAATGGGACATTCTGCTGCTAAAGATCAACAACTTGAAGATCATTATTTCGGAGCAATTCCTGAGAGAGTAGATATTTTTATGGATGAATTAGAATATGAATGCCAAAAATTAGGGATTCCAGCTAAAACTCGTCATAATGAGTGTGCTCCAAATCAATTTGAGCTTGCTCCAATATTTGAAGAAGTTAATTTAGCTGTAGATCATAATCAACTTTTAATGTCTACAATGAAGAGAGTTGCTAAACATCATAAATATAGAGTACTTCTTCACGAAAAACCTTACGATGGAATTAATGGATCTGGAAAACATAATAATTGGTCGCTTGCTACAAATACTGGTGTAAATTTATTATCTCCAGGTAAAAATCCAAAATCTAATATGCAATTTTTAGTGTTTTTAGTTGCTACAGTTAAAGCTGTACAAGAACATGAAGATTTATTAAAGGCAAGTATTGCTTCTTTAGGTAATGAATTTAGACTTGGTGGGTCTGAGGCACCTCCTATGATAATGTCTGTTTTCTTAGGAAGAAAGCTTGCAAGTGTGCTTGACGATATTGAAAAGAAAGTAACAGATAAAAAAATGAGTCCTGACGAAAAGACAGAACTAAAATTGAATGTTGGAAAAATTCCTGAAATAATACTTGATAATACAGATAGAAATAGAACATCTCCATTTGCTTTTACAGGAAATAGATTTGAATTTCGTGGTGTAGGTTCCACTGCAAATTGTGCTTCCCCTATGATTGCTCTCAACACAGCTGTGGGAGAACAACTTATTAACTTCAAAAAAGAAACTGATGAATTGATAGTTAAAGGAGTTAAGAAAGATGAGGCTATTTTCCAAATATTGAGAAAATATATTAGTGAGACTCATAAAATTCGTTTTGAGGGTAATGGTTATTCTAAGGAATGGATTAAGGAGGCTCAAAAAAGAGGTTTGTCAACTAATAGTAGTTGTGTATCTGTTTATGAATCTTATATGTCTGATAAAACTAAGAGTCTTTTAATAGGAAATAATATACTATCTGAGAGAGAATTAGAAGCACGTTTTGAAATTAATTATGAAATATACTTAAAGAAATTACAAATTGAATCTAGAGTATTAGGAGATTTAGCTCTTAATCATATTATTCCAACAGCTATTACTTATCAAAATATACTTATACAGAATGTACAAGGTTTAAAAGATATTCTAGATGGTGATTTTGTAGAGAATGCAGAAGTTCAATTAGACAATATAAAGAAAATATCAATGCATATTAAAACTATCAAGAATGAAGTGCATGAAATGATAGCTGCTAGAAAATTAGCAAATAACACAATTGATGATATAGTGGAGAGAACTAAAGTTTATTTTAGTACTGTCCGTCCTTATCTTGATTCTATACGTTATCATATAGATAAACTTGAATTTCTTGTTGATGATGAAGTTTGGCCATTGCCAAAATACAGAGAAATGCTATTTATAAGGTAGTATTAATCCTTATTCATCTCAAGTAATTGAGAAATATGTGTGCGGTCATTCCAAAGTCTAGGTACTTTGTTTTGGCCGCCTAACTTTCCATTACTTTTTAGCCAATCGTTAAATAGATTTGTTTTGGCAATATGTAACTTGAGATTTTTTAGTGAAAGTAATCTTTTTGCATCATAATCCGAATTGATTTTCCTCAAATTCTTATCTAATAATTCAGCAAATTTTCCTATGTCTTTAGGTTTTTCTATAAACTCTATAATCCATTCATGAGCTCCTTTCTTACCATTATTCATAAATATAGGTGCAGCTGTAAATTCAAAGACTTTAGAGTTAGTAGCTCTACAAGTTAAATCTAAAGCTTTCATTGCATTATCAATAATGAGTTCTTCACCAAAGGCATTAATAAATAACTTGGTTCTTCCTGTGATTACAAATTTGTATGGAAATGTAGAAGTAAATTTGATAGTATCTCCTATTATATATCTCCATAGACCTCCATTAGTGGAAATTACCATGGCATAATTAACTCCTTTTTTCACATCCTTTAAGCCAATAGTAGATGGATTCTTTTTGCCTATTTCTGTATCTGGAATAAATTCATAATATATTCCATAATCTAGCATTAATAATAGAGATGTATTATTAGGATCATCTTGTATCCCAAAGAATCCTTCAGAGGCATTATATGTTTCCATATATTTCATATTAGAATTGGGTATAAGTTTCTTATATTGTTCTCTATAGGGATCAAAACTAATACCTCCGTGCACAAATAATTCTAAGTTTGGCCATACTTCTGTCAAATCTTTCTTCCCTGTCTTTTCTAGTATCTTATTTATTAATGTTAAGAACCACGATGGAACTCCAGCAAGAGTTCTAACATCCTTTTTTAATGTTGTTTCTATTATCTTATCAATTTTTAAATCCCAATTATCCATTAGCATAATAGAAGCGTTGGGTACTTTTATTAAGTTGGCCCAAAATGGGGTATTACTAATTAGAATAGCTGATAAATCTCCAAATCTACTATCTGAATCATTAGTGTTAATTTCACTTGAACCTCCTAGACCTAGAGTTTTTCCTAAAAAAACTTTAGAATCTGGATAATTATTATTAAAAATAGTTAGTACATCCTTTGCTCCTTGAAAATGACATTTTTCTAAGGAAGTTTGAGATACTGGAATAAACTTGCTTCTAGCATTTGTTGTTCCCGAAGATTTTGCATACCACTTTATTTTTTCATTCCATAGCAGATTGTCCTCTCCGTGCATACTTTTTTCTATATAACCTTGAAGGTCATTATAATCAATACAAGGGACTTTTTGAGAAAATTCAGCCTCAGAGCTAATGGAACTAAAATCGTATTTTTCGCCATATTCTGTATTTGCAGCATTTTGTAATAAATCAATTAAAGTTTTTCTCTGAACTTCGAAGGGATTATTTTTGAAATACTCAATTTCGCTTAAACGTTTTTGTGTAAATATAGATAGGATATTATTTATTAGTGCCATCTTTTTATAAATTAAAATTTATTTTAAGTTGTTGTTCAGTAAGATTAAAACTTCTCCTATGATATTTGCTAATACCTGATTTTCGTATAGCTTCTCTGTGCTTTTGAGTGGGGTAGCCTTTATTTTCAGACCAATAATATTGGGGAAATTCTTTGTTTAAGCTGTTCATATAATCATCTCTATATGTTTTTGCTAATATAGATGCAGCTGCAATAGACATGTATTTCGAATCGCCTTTTACAATTGTCGTACTTGGGATTTCTTTATATTTCTTAAAACGATTGCCATCTACTATTATTTGTTCAGGTCTAACTTCTAATTTGTCCAGAGCCTTGTGCATAGCTCGTATAGAAGCATTAAGAATATTTATTTTGTCAATTTCATTATTATCACAAATTCCAATAGCCCATGCTATTGCTTTATTCTCAATAATATCTCTGAGTTCTCGTCTTTTTTTGTCAGATAATTGTTTAGAGTCATTGATAATATTGTTATCAAAATTATCAGGTAATATAACGGCTGCTGCAAATACAGGCCCAGCAATGCATCCTCTTCCTGCTTCATCACATCCGACTTCAATACATGAATTATTATATTTAAGTTTAAGACTAGTACTCATACATTATTATCTTTTTATTTCTTTAATTCTTTCTATAATGAGATCTTTATACTCCCAATATAAATCCTCTAATATAATCATTTTTTCAATAAAAAAAGCATATATCTTATTCCAATCTGATTTTCTTAGTATATTTACACCATCTAGTTTAAAATATATAGCACTTATGGGTCTATTATCTATTCCTATATAATCTTCATCCCATTTTAAGTCTGTATTTGTTTGCATAAATAGCTTCTTATAGGGTAGAAAGGTTTCATATATCTCATATCTTCTGAGGTCATTTTTATGGTCTATCTGGAAGAGTACAAGAGCTTTATTATTGTCCGCATGAAACTTAAGCTGTGTAGATTTTATTTTTACACCAGTAAGTACCCATTTTCTATAATTTCTATTTTTTATGCAGTAATTTTTAAAATTACTCCAAAACATAAGTCGTAATTCTTTTTCTTCTTCTTTGGTAAACATATATTCTAGTATTTAAAAAAAAGGATGACAATATCTTAATATAGTCATCCTTATCTTCACAGTTTGTTGGTTAGTTTAGTATTATATAGCTTTAAAGCTTTTGTATTACTTCAATATTATCCATTCCTGTTTTAACAGCTTCAAGATTCATAGGAATCAATTTATGGTGGCGTTCAGGAAGAGAGTGTTCAAGTCCTTGTTTAACATATTGCATGTCAATAACTGGTTTTACTTTTAAGTAAGCTCCCAAAACAATCATATTAAAAATTTTAGGATTACCTCCTTCTGCTGCTAGATGAGCACCTGCTATACTACAGATGTTAATATCCTTACGAGTTGAAGTACGAATAATTCCGTTTGGATCGAAAAGTAATAAACCACCTGGTTTTACAAGACTTTCAAATTTGTCCATTGATTGTTGATTTAAAACAATTGCTGTATCAAATTTTGTCAAGATAGGTGAACTTATTTCTTCATCACTAATAATTACTGTTACATTTGCTGTACCACCTCTCATTTCTGGGCCATATGAAGGCATCCATGAAACTTCTTTATCTTGCATGATTCCTGAATATGCAAGTATCTTTCCCATAGAAAGAACTCCTTGTCCTCCGAATCCTGCTATAATTAATTCTTCTGTCATAACTCAGTATTTACTTATTAAATATCTTTGATAACTCCAATAGGATATTTTTTAAACATATTTTCTCTCATCCATTCATTTGCTTTTACAGGACTTACTTTCCATCCAGAATTACATGTTGAAACTACTTCTACAACAGAAACACCTTTTTCAAGTCTTGTGTTTTGGAAAGCTTTAGTAATTGCTTTTTTAGTTTTACGAATTGATCCTGGAGTATCAGCGCTTTGACGAGTAACATAGCATGTACCATCAAGTTGAGCTAATAATTCAGTAATCTTCAATGGGAAACCGTTAAGTTTAGCATCTCTACCATAGGGAGTAGTTGCAGTTTTTTGTCCTAATAAAGTTGTAGGAGCCATTTGGCCACCTGTCATACCATAAATTGCATTATTTATAAATATAACAACTATATTTTCACCACGACTACAAGCATGCATAATTTCAGCGCAACCAATTGAAGCAAGGTCACCATCACCTTGATATGTAAATACATATTTTTCTGGTTTTAAACGACTAATTGCTGTAGCTACAGCAGGAGCACGTCCATGAGCTGCTTCAGCCCAATCAATATCTATGTAGTTGTATGCAAATACACTACATCCAACTGGGGATACTCCTATTGTATCTTCTTGAATACCAAGTTCATCGATAACCTCGGCTACTAATTTATGAACTACTCCATGGGTACAACCAGGGCAATAGTGCATTACATTATCTGTTAGAACAGGGCTCTTTTTTAGAACGATGTTCTCATCATTTATTATATCATTAAGTTCAGACATATTCAAACACTTTTCTTAGATTGTTTTTTTAAATTCGTCAACAATTTCCTCTGGAGTTGGGATAACACCACCCATACGTCCATAAAAATTAACATCTACTTTACCATTTACTGCTAATCTCACGTCTTCAACCATTTGTCCGGCACTCATTTCTATAGCCATAAAACTTTTAACTTTATCAGCAAATTTAGCAATTATCTTTGTTGGGAAAGGATAAAGAGTAATAGGACGAATTAGACCAACTTTTATACCTTCTTTTCTTGCTTCTTGTATAGATTTTTTACAAATACGAGCACATGTACCATAAGCTACGAAGATATATTCAGCATCTTCTGTCATATATTCTTCATAACGAACTTCGTTTTCTTCTATAGCTCTATATTTCTTTTGAAGTTTTATATTGAAGTCTTCTTGTCTACTAGCTTCAAGTTCAAGAGATGTAATTATATTACGTTCTCTATTTTTTGTTTTACCTGTAAGAGCCCAATCTCCATTAGTTTCTTTAACTTTTTGTTCACTCCATCTAGGTTGTTGTTCAGACAACTCTACTTTTTCCATCATTTGACCTGTAGCACCATCTGCAAGTATCATTGCTGGATTTCTATATTTGAAGGCTAAGTCGAAACCAAGTCCAACAAAGTCGTTCATCTCTTGAACTGTAGCTGGAGCTAATACTATTAAATGATAGTCACCATGTCCACCACCTTTTACTGCTTGAAAGTAATCACTTTGTGAAGGTTGTATAGTTCCTAAACCAGGACCACCTCTCATTACATCAACAATTAAGCAAGGAAGCTCTGCTCCTGCAATGTATGTAAGACCTTCTTGCATAAGACTAACGCCAGGACTAGAAGAAGAGGTTAATATCTTTTTACCTGTTGCAGCTCCACCATATACCATATTAATAGATGCAACTTCACTCTCTGCCTGTAAAACGACCATTCCTGTTGTTTCCCATGGTTTCTTTGCCATAAGAGTTTCCATTACTTCTGATTGAGGAGTAATAGGATATCCGAAATAACCATCGGCACCGCAACGAATTGCTGCTTCAGCTATAACTTCGTTGCCTTTCATTAATTTAACTTCTGCCATAATCTTTAGATTGTTTACTAATTAACACTTTTTTTTATAGACAGTTATAACTGAATCCGGACAAACAAGTCCGCAACTAGCACAACCTATACATGCGTCTGGGTTTTTCATATAACTATAATGATAACCTTTACTATTTACTTCATCGTTTAGAGCCAGAACATCACATGGACATGCAACAACGCATAAATTACATCCTTTGCAGTGTTCTTCGTCAACTACGATTGCACCTTTGAATTTTGCCATAATACTATATATAAAGTTTCTAAAATATGCTCCCTTTTTTGTATTGAGCGTTTAAAGTTATAAATTAAAAGAATAAATCCAAAATTTGTTATGAATTTTATTCATTCCTATTAGATATATATCTATTCCTAACTAAATTTTTCACATTTTATTTTTAACTGTGTATTAAAATGTGATAGTTTCTATATTTTGTGATCTGCTTTAAAATTTTCTATTCTTTGTTTCAATATGTCCATGTCCTCTTGATTTATTTGAGAAACACAAGCACGTAAACCCTCTTTTTGACTACCGCATCCCTTTAATGTTATAGATGAAATTCCATAACTTAATAATTCTTGAGCAAGTTCAGATCCGCTAAATCCTGTATATCCAATTGTAAAATAAAATCCATCTCCTACTTTTTCTTCTCCATCCTTATCATATACTATATGAAATCCCCCATCAGTAAATATATTTTTTGCTATAGAAGCTCTTTTACCATACTCGTGGGCGTCTTTTAAAAGATTCATTTTTCCTTCATTTACAGCTTTGAAAATTGCGGCCACAGCATATTGAGGGGTATGTGCTGTACCTGAAGATAAGGTGTATATTATCTTGTATACCAAAGCATACATCAAGGTGCTAGCATTAAATCTAGTATCTAAATCATTATAGTGTTTATTAGCAATAGAATCTGAAACGCATAGTAAACCTAGACGTTGTCCAGCATAGTTAAATACCTTGGAACTAGATATTAAAAGAATGTAGTTGTCTGTATATTTGGCAACTGAGGGAACAAATGGAGCTTTTCCTGGTTGTGAATAATCTTTGCGAAAATCCATTCCAAAATAAGCTAAATCTTCAATAACTATAACACCATATTCAGTAGCTAATTCTCCAATGATTTTTAATTCTTCATCTGTAAGACATACCCAAGTTGGATTATTAGGATTACTATATACAATACTTGCTATATCACCTTTATCTAAGAAGCTCTTAAGTTTATCTCTAAGTCTTTCTCCTCTATAATCATATATGTCAAAGGCATAGTAAGGCTTGCCTATTACTTGCATTTGAGTTTTTTGGACAGGGAATCCGGGATCAATAAATAGTACAGCGTCCTTTCCTTTATGACAAGCTGTAACTGCCATGAATGCAGCATAAGCTCCTTGCATAGAACCTACTGTTGGTGCAATGTTATTAGGACTTAAATCTACATCCATGAAGTTTTTTATTAAAAGAGATGTTTGAATACTTAGTTCTTTTTCTCCTTCAAGCATGGGATAAAATTGGGCTGCATGATTTTTGCAAGCAACTATCTCGGCATCTATACCAATTTGAGATGGAGCAAGTCCTGGTACACCCATTTCCATTCTGACAAATTTAATTTTATTTTCATCTTGAAGTTCATTAGCTATTCTAACAACGTCACGAATAGTAGCAGAATCCAAATTTTGAACTCCACATTCTTTCATTTTCAAACTAACTTTTTCTTTTGATATTAGTTCATTACTCATTTCTTGTAGGTTTAATAGTTATTTGTAAATTACAATATGTAACAAAATCACTTGTTTTATTGAATAATTTAATCTTCTATGCAAAAATAACTTTTAATTATGAAATTTAAAACGTTTGTACTGTTTTTTTTGAATGTTTAATATTTTTTATGATTCTAAATTTATTTACATCTTATGGGAGATATGATATGAATAATTTATAGCTTTATTTAGATGCTATAGAGAAATTATATATTATTATTAATTCCAATTGTTTTTAGAATTATTTCTAAATAATGATAGCTCTCTTGCTAAACTTGAATTATTTCAGTTATTTTGTATAAAAATAGAAAATGGCAAATTTAGAATTTTATTTAGCTAAGAGAATATTAAATAGTGAAGGCTCTGGAAAGTCCGCTGGTCCCATAGTAAAGGTTGCTACTTTAGGGGTTGCTATTGGTATGTGCGTAATGTTGCTATCTGTTTTTATTATTACAGGTTTTAAAAATGAGGTTACTAATAAAGTTATGGGATTTTCCTCAGCCATTAATATTATTGCAGGATCTAGTACCGTTGAGGGTGATGAAGTTGGTATAAAACCTACTAAGCCTTTAATAGATACCTTGAAATCAATAGATGGGGTAACAGATGTTTATGATTATATACAAAAACCAGCCATATTTAAGGTAGGCAAAGAAATACATGGTGTATTATTAAAAGGAATGTCCTCAAAATATAATGGAGATTTTTTTAGTAATTACATGATAAGTGGTCATTATCCTGACTATTCTTCTTTAAATACCTCAGATAGTATTGTTATTTCAGATTTAATTGCTTCATATTTAAACGTAAAAGTAGGGGATAAAATTGTATCTCATTTTGTCCAAAATCCCCCTCGTGTTAGAGTTTTTAGAGTTGCAGGAATATATTCAACAGGAGTAAAGGAATTTGATAGTTCTATTGTCATTTGTGATTTGCGTCATCTGAGAAAGCTATATGCTTGGAAGGAGCATGAAGTTACTGGTTTATCTATAAATATAGATAATATTTCTAATTTAGAAAAAGTAGAGAGCAATATAGAAAATGTCATTGAAGATATTAAATGGGGAGAGTTTATGATGCTTGTTGACTTAAGGGAAAACTCTTATCAAATTTTTGATTGGTTAAATTTACTTAATATGAATGTATGGATTATACTAATATTAGTTACTATAGTTGCAGGATTTAATATGGTATCAGGATTATTAATACTTATATTAGATAAGAGTACTATGATAGGAATTCTTAAATCTTTTGGATATAGAAATATTCGTCTAAAAAAATTATTTTTGTATGTAGCAATGGGCTTAGTAGGTAAGGGGATGTTATATGGAAATTTATTAGCACTTCTATTATCTGGAATTCAACATTATTTTCAGCCCATTAGTTTGAATCCAGATGTTTATTATATGAATACTGTTCCAATTAATATTAGTATCCCCTATATAATAGCCTTAAATATTGGGGTATTATTTTTTACAATGTTAATGTTGATATTGCCCACAACCTTAGTCTCCAAAATAGACCCAATAAAAATAATTTCTTTTGGTGAAAGTTAATAATATTGTTTTAAATACAGCATAAAATATAGAAGAGTTATGGATAAAATTTATGATTATATATTTAAACATAGAAAAGGTGTAATGGGTACTGTGATATTTCATTTACTAATTCTGATTGCTTTATTTGCTTTTAAATTATCGTATGTTTCTGAACATAAAGAGAAGGATATTGAAGTTGAACTAAAAGAGTTAGATGCCGTAAATAAAATTAAACAACTAAAAAAAGATATTAAGGAAAATAGAGAAAAACTTTATAACTCCTCCATGAGAAGAGCTATAATTTCAAATGAAAATGCCAAAAATACTAAAGTTGAGGAACTAAATATAAATAAGCTTGTAAGTGAAATTAAGAGGGATATAGATAAATCATATCCTAACAAAAAATACAAGGCCTTAAAAGACAAAAACTATAAAAAAGATAGTTTAAAAAGCCAAATAAATAAAAGTAAATTAGATTCATTGGTTTCTACATATTATTCAGGGGAAAGTAGTGTCTCTTATAACTTAGATGGAAGATATGCTACAAAGATGCCTATTCCAGTATTTCAATGTTATAATGGAGGTAAAGTAGTTGTAAATATTATAGTAAATAGAAGTGGAGAAGTTATAGTCGCAGAGTTAGATGGGGGTAAATCTACTGATGACAAATCTCTCTGTGAAACGGCGTTAAAAGCTGCTTACAGTGCTTTTTTTAATCCTAAAAATTCTGCACCTCAAAAACAAGAAGGAACTATAACCTATCATTTTGTAAGTCAATAATGTGAATTAACTTTATGCTTACTATTTATAAATAAGGTATTTTTGACGAATTTCCTGGAATTTTTTCAATTCTGGTTGCCAGTCCTTTTTTATTTGGTCTTCACTTTTACCAGATTTGATTTTTTCTTCCAAATTGCTATTACCTGCTAACTTTTTAAAATAAGAATTAAAAAATGGTTTATCTCCTTTATAATTGTTAAATGCTTTAATTAACCATTTTATATTTAAGGAGCTAGAATTCTTTATAGAATCATATTGATTTGTTAGATTTTCACCGTAACATATTAATCCTTCATTCTTGGGATATTTACTTTTACCAGGCATAGAAATAGGAGTAAAACTATAAGGCATATTTAGCAAATCTGGATGCCCATAACATTGAAATGGTATATTAGTACCTCTCCCTGCACTTACAACAGTACCCTCAAAAAAACATAAAGAAGGGTAGAGCATGACGGAAACAGAATCTGGTAGATTAGGAGAAGGTTGACAAACTATTGCATATCTCATATCCCTATCCCAATTGCTTACGGGTATTACTTTAAGATGAGGTTGAACTCCGTTTAATAAATATTTTTCACCTACAAGTAACTTAGCATATTCTCCTATTGTCATTCCATATATAATGGGTACAGGGTCTAGTCCGACAAAAGAACGACAATCTTCTTGCATAATTGGACCATCTATATAGTTTGCATGGGGATTAGGTCTATCCATAACTAATAGTGGAATATTATTTTCTCCACAAGCTTCCAATACGTAGTGTAGGGTTGAAAGATAAGTATAGAATCTAACTCCTACATCTTGTATGTCAAAAACAACTATATCTACATTTTCTAAATCTTCTTTTGTAGGTTTATGTTTTTTTCCATAAAGGGAAATAATAGAGAGTTTTGTTGTAACATCTATATCGTCATCTAATTCCTCACCGGCATCATTGTTTACTTTAAATCCATGTTCGGGAGCAAATATTTTAACAATATTTATTCCCTTAGTAAGTAAAAAATCCAATGATGATTGACCCAAACTAGTTTTGGATGTGTTGTTAACAACTAATGCAACTCTCTTGGAATCAAGTAGATTAGCATAGGAATTGAAATTTTCTATTCCATATAGAACTCTACTGTTACCCTTTTTAGAACTTTTATGATTTTTAGAAGTTACTTTTTTTTTATATTGATATGATTAGATTTTTTAGTTTTCTTTTCTACTTTCTTAGCTGTTTCAACAATTTCCCAATCTATATCAGGGTCGTTTACTATTGCATCTATTTCAGTTACCATATTACGTTTGTTCTCATCAGGAGCGTAAACATAGCCCATAAAATATAACAATCTATTTGTTCTAGTATCTAATACCACATTTATTTCAAAAGGTCCACCCATAAAGTCATTTTCTACCATCCATAAGCCTTTTATCAATACAGAATAATATTTCCCTTGATAATTTCTTTTGGTGACAGATACAGGAATATTATCATCTATCTTCATCCATGTACTATCTACAGGGCCAGGGATGTATTTCTTTAATTGTTCATTTATGTTATCTATTATGATATTGTAATCAAATTGATACTCAGATACATATTTTTCTTGATAAAAAATTAATCCTCTACTGTTGCGTGGGGTTTCTAAAGATGTCCATACAAAATTATTACAGGTGTCTTTGTTTATCTTAAAACCTGTGGGGAGATAAAGTTTAAGATCGTATTTATTAAAGAATTTATAATAAATATCTGAAACTGCTCTTTTTTTGATTAATGTAATTAATCTATCTTGCTCCGCTTTTAGATAGACATTCATTATTTTTTGCTTGTTTTTATTAAATATTTTATAAAAAGATGTAGTGTCTGGAGCTACTATTTTGAAATATTTTTGTGTTGAGGCCCAAGGGCTTTCAGAAAAACCTATTTCGGCTTTTTTTACATCTTCTGATATCTTAATCTGAAGTAGATTTCTATGTTGTTTTATGTTTTTTCTAAAATGACTATGAGGTAGGCATACCAATGAAAAAGTAGGTTCTGCCTGAGGGAGATTCAATTTTGGTTGTCTAAAGAAATCTTTTATAGTATCTCCGACGTTGCTATCCCATAAATTAGATGGCATAATAACCATTATTTCGTTAATAGATCCATTCACAGCTGCTTTCTTTATGCCCCCACGATCTTTACATGAAATAAAAAAAAGTCCTACCACTATGGTTAATAATATTTGTTTCATAATCTTGAATTTTTATGCTTTACTATTAGTATATACTTTTAGATAATTGTAATTCTCCCTTTAAAGAACCTACTAAGACCTTTGCTTCGACCAAGATAGGTAGTTTATTTTCGTCATCACTTATCCATATTTTCATATCTTCTCCACCTCTAAAAACAGAACCTTTTAATAGGACAGGAGTAAAAAGAAAACATCTATATTTAACTCCCTTTACTCTTTGCGTATCCCTTCCTCTATATCTTATATAAAGTTTGTGTATTTCTCTATCTATAATAGCTTTAATTGGGATGATTTCCCCTTTTTTTAATTTGGTGTAATCCAAAGTTCTCAAAAATCGAACTAAAGTCATCATGTCATAAAATTTAGGTACTAATTCTATTGTGTCTTTAGCTCTATATTTATTATATTTATGAACATTACATATAGATACATTTTTCTTGTAATCGAAATCGTAGTCAAAAGTTTTATCATAACCACCTTCATGAGCATTCCTTTGGAACTTATATGTTTTTAGTATATCTTTATCATGGTGTGAAATTAAAGTGTCTCTCAATTTGAAAACTAGATCAGCTGCATTGCCTGTTTGAGCTATCATTATCATCTTATTTGAATTAGGATACAAATCACTACTACTTGTTTCCAAGGTACAATAGCCCCCCTTTATCCATATAAAACCTAAATTATAATATCCATTATATACAAGTTTTTCTATCACTTTTGTCCCATTCTTTTTTTGGGAAAAAAGTGAAAAAGGCAATATAAATAATAATATAAATAATAAAATCTGTTTCATATACTCTAGTTTAATAATTCCTATTAAAACACGTTTATTTTAAAATCTTGTTCTATATCAAAGTTTTGTTTAACATTTAACTCTAGAGGTAAATATATTATATCTTCTGGTTGAATATGTTTAAGTAAACAACCTGTGTCCCATTTCCCATTTGCATTTCTATCAATGATGGCACGTATCATGTAACTACCCTCTTTTATAAGTTTAAATTTAATTTTTCCATCTTGGGATATTTCTTTAGTATATAGTACATTAATATCTTTTTCCTCTTTATCGTCTTTTTTCTCCATAAAGACTTTCTTTTTTATTTTTTTATCTTTTTTATCATCAACAGCTAATGAACCGTCTGACTTATATATTTGAATAATAACATTTTGGGAATTAACTCCTATTACATTTAATATTATGTTTCCATAAAAATCTTCATTCCTTATAGTAAAATCCTGTTCAACTTTATTATTAAATTTTCCATAATAACTATAAATAGAAGCAGAATCTATACTCAAACGATAGGTACTATCTGGTACTAATTCAGCATCTATAGTATACTTTCGGATATTAATAGAATCTTGAATTATTTTAAAAGGTATATCTTTGTATGTGGAATCAACCTTTACTTGTAATTTAATATTATTATTGTTTTGTAAAGCTACTATGGGCTTCTCAAAAAGGAGATTAATATTTTGTCCAATATCTAAATCTTTAGAAGATGGAGAAACTGTTAGTACTAAATATTCTATTTGAGCTTCTTCTTTTTTAATACTATCTTGATTTAAGTTAAGGTTGGAATCTGCTTTTACATGCTTAATAGAATCTCTAGGAACTGAGTCCGTAACAATGTTTTTGGCTTGTTTAGAACTAGTATCTATAACAATATTCTTTTTTGCCATCCTTAGAGCTTTTCTTTCAGCTTTTCTCTTGGCTTTCTCAGCTTTCCTTTTGATACGTTTAGATTTTTTGGCTTCTGCTCTTTTAATTTTTTTGAGATTTTCTTGTTGTTTCTTGACATTTACCTTTTTGTCTTTAAAAGTAAATCTTAAAGTATCACTTACGAGTCCTCTATTACCTGTACTATCTGTTTTAAGATAATCTACTTTCACCCTCAATGTATCTTTCTTATAAATCATAGAATCAATCATCCAAAGTTTTATAGTATCCTTGGTCATATTGATTTCTGGTAAGTACCAATCTGTGGCAACAGTATCTAGTAGTTTGATTGCGAATTTATTATCTCCAGGAACACTAAAGGTGAAATTTAGAACTTCTCTCTCATCTCTAGAATTGTCTGTCATATACAATTGTGTTCTAGTTTCATCAAACATTTTGATGACTAAATCTGAAGGTCCATAAGCAATAACTCCCTTATTTACAATGGAGTCGACCATTATAGTGTCATTATTTATGATTTTATCAATTTTTCTAAATGTATCTTGTTTTGTAGCAGGAAAACAATAAGGTTGAACTAGAGAATCAATATAGCCTACATATTCTCCTTGGGGAGTAAATTTATAATTTTTGTCATTATCAACAATTGCTATTATTTTATAGGAAGTATTTTTAATATTAGTTACCCTGAAAAAACCTGAACTATCTGTTTTGGCAATATAACTTGGCAATTCATTAATACAAGCAGAATCACTGTGATTTTCATAAATAAAAACAGATGCTCCGAGTACGGGTATGTTCTTTTTGGCATCTATAACCTTTCCTCCTAATTGTAAAGAGTCTATATTTTCACCAGTAGAAAAAACATATCTATAGAAACCTAGTGGATTTCCTTCATTATTGTCTACAATAGCATTTGCAAAATCAATATTATAGGTGGTATTTTTCTTTAAAGTATCCCCAGATAGTTCAACCAATATATATTTAGGTCGTAAATAGACTTTAGGCATCTTTTTAAGTGGAGGTGATATTACAAACTTATTTGCCATATCTTTTAGTTGTACAAATTCGTTAAAGTATATCTTTATATTCTTTTTATCAAAATTTGTAACGAATGATATAGGATCTTCTTTAACAACAATAGGAGGTGTGACATCTTTTGGACCTCCTTCTGGTACTCCTTTATTTGCACAAGAATATATTAGTAATCCTATTAATACGGCAGTTAAAAATATACTATATTGATTTTTTTCTTTATTCATTATTAAATTTTTTATTTATTGAATTTATTTATAGAGACATAAATAAAATAACTCATGCCTACAAAAATAATGATTTTTTTCCATCATAAAAATATAAACAGATAAAAATAGATTTTATTACTTATAAATAATTATAATACCTAATATGCTCGAGCTAAACATGAAAGAGAGAATCTAATATTCTTTATCTCAGACATTTGTTTTACGCATGCATGAATTGTAGCTCCTGTTGTTATAACATCATCTATAATTAGAAGATGTAAACCTTTTGCTTGTTCAGGATCTTTTATATAAAAGGCATTTTCTACGTTCTTACGTCTTTCTTCAGTACTTAATCCTGTTTGACTAATTGTATATTTACTTCTAAATATGAGTCTATCTAGAATTGGAATATTTAGTACTTTAGATAGACCCAAAGCTATTTGTAATGACTGGTTAAAACCTCTTTCTCTTTCTTTTCGAGGATGTAATGGAATAGGGACTAAGGCATCAGCAGAACATTCTTCCTTTATATACTCTCCCAGCATGCTACCCAAATAAGTTGCTAGTTCTCCATTGGAATGATACTTTATAGCT
>Ga0172378_10001024_pt1 | contig 25363 bp, 22 predicted proteins | sample GrowelOW332metaG_FD_119755 | JGI IMG/M metagenome (GOLD analysis project Ga0172378, IMG submission 119755) | Groundwater microbial communities from an aquifer near a municipal landfill in Southern Ontario, Canada - Pumphouse #3_1 metaG | ecosystem: Environmental > Aquatic > Deep subsurface >... | reverse complement strand
GGAGTAAAACTATTTCGGGAACTACTGGGAGAAAAATTTCCTATCATTGGTTGGGTAGAAGGACCACTTGCTGAGGCTGCTGATTTAGCAGGTATGACCGAAATATTAATGAATATGATGATTGAACCGGAAATGGTTCATAAACTCGCAGACAAATGTCTGACTACTGCTAAAGATTTCGCATTAGCTCAGATAAATGCAGGTGCCAATATTATTGGCGTAGGTGATGCTATTTGCTCGCAAATTTCTGAAGAACTTTATGAAGAATTTGCTTTCTCTCGTCATAAAGAATTAATCGATTTTATTCATAGTCATGGAGCACTTGTGAAGTTACATATTTGTGGAGATATTAAACATCTACTTCCTTTAATTGCTCAAGAGGATATTGATATAATTGATGTTGATTGGATGGTAGACATGGCTGATACTCACCAAGTACTGGGAAAGAATGTGGTGCTCTGTGGAAACCTTGATCCTGTTGCCGTAATAATGGCTGGAAGTAAAGAACTTATCAAAGAAAAGTATGATGCTATAAAAACATCAATCCCATCTGAAAATTGGATATTGATGGGTGGGTGTGAGATTCCAATGAATACTCCTACAGAGAACATGACTTTTTTAAGAGAAATTTCTAAATAATGAGAATATATCTTGTGAAAAACATTTTTTCTTCAAATTTCAAATTCTATTTTTTAACAATATCCTTATGAATAATAAAAAAAATGCGTTACCATTATTAATGATGTTTTTACTCTTTTTTGTTATTGCTTTTGCTACAAATTTGAATGGTCCATTTGGTAAAATCCTGAAAGAACAATTCGAGTTTAGCAATATGCAATCTCAATTAGGAACAATGATTTTTTTCTTATCATATCTCTTTATGGGAATTCCTTCATCATGGTTAATTCGTGCTCAAGGTTATAAGAAAGCAGCCATTATAGCCTTAATAATTGCTGCGGTTGCCACCTTAGGTATTTATATGGTAGGCATTATTGCATTAAAAGACCCCGTTTCTAATAAAAATTTAGCTATTTATTTATATTTGGCTTGTAATTTTATATTGGGTGCTGCTATGTGCATTCTTAATAATGTTGTAAATCCAATGCTTACTGTATTAGGTTCTAAAAAAGGAGCAAATCAGCGCCTCAATTTTGGGGGTGCATTAAACTCCTTTGGTGGAACTTTGGCACCTGCTATTGCAGGATTATTAATAGGTTCAGCAGCATCAGGTCAAATATCTATTTCTGCTGTAAATCCACTATTATTCTTAGCGCTTAGTATTTTTATTTTAGTAAGTATAGGACTATTCTTTGTTGAAATTCCTGAACCTATTATTGCGAAAAAAATCAAAGGAGAAAAGGATCAACACAGTGCTTTAAGTTTTCGCCATCTAAAATTTGGCATTATTGCAATCTTTTTTTACGTAGGTTTAGAAGTATCAATACCGAATATCGCTTTTCTTTATATGACTGACCCTGTTTCTAGTTCAGGGCTTGCAATTCAAAATGGAGTGGCTGGTGTTATTGTAGGAACTTATTGGCTACTCATGTTAATTGGCCGACTGATTGGGGGTGCGTTAGGTAAAATATTTTCAAGTCGTCAAATGATAATCACAGTTTCTTCTGTAGCAATATTTTTAATAACAGTTGCAATTCTGATCCCCGAAAATATTTTAGTTAAAATGCCGGCAATAAACGGCAGTTTTGGAGTTGAATTTTATCTTGTTCCATTTAGTATATTATTGCTTACACTCACTGGTTTGTGTACTTCTGTAATGTGGCCGGGTATTTTTAATTTAGCAGTTGATGGATTAGGTAAATACACGAATCAAGGTTCGGGGCTGTTTATGACTATGGCTTTTGGAGGTGGAATAATCCCCTTACTTCAAGGTAGGATAGCGGACATAATTGGATTTCAACAAAGTTATATTGTTCCCTTAGCTGCTGCTATAATTATTTTTTTATTTGGTTTTTGGGGATATAAGAATATAAATTTAAATATACCCATTGAATGATAATGATACAAGCAAATGATTACTCACTCTGATTTATCACTTAGTTCACCAAGTAAGAAAATGAAAATCTGTTAGGTGAGTTCATGTGTTAACTAGAAAACAATTATTTCGGTATTTAATGATAATTAAAACCGATTAAATTAAACAGTTTTTTCTGTTGTACGTATAAACTATTAATAAAAACAAATCACAAAATCTAAAATGAACGAATTATTAGAAAAACTTCTCGAAGTAGTAGAGTTAGGCAAAGCAGATCAAAAATCACCATTTCCACCACAACTCAAGGGTCAGGATGGTGCAATGGAAATTACTATTAAAGCTATTGAAACCGGTGTATCACCTCAGGAAATTTTAGAATTAGCTCTTATTCCGGCAATGGATAAGGTTGGCAAGAAATTTTCGGAGAATAAGATATTTGTACCCCAAATGCTTATGTCAGCACGTGCAATGGGTGCATCTATGCTGCAACTGAAACCATTTTTCACTTCAGGTGAAATCAAAACAAAAGGAACATTCATTATTGGTACCGTAAAAGGTGATTTACATGATATTGGGAAAAATTTGGTAGCCATGATGGTTGAAGGTTCAGGCTGGTCGGTAATTGACCTTGGTGTTGATGTCCCTGCTGAAAAATATATTCAGGCAGTTAAAGAAAATCCGGGTGCAATAGTGGCTCTGTCAGCTTTGCTGACAACAACCATGGTAAATATGGGTCAGATTGTTGCCGATATTAAAGCTGAATCTCCTGATACGTTTGTATTTATTGGTGGTGCTCCGGTTAACAACGAATTTTGCAAAAAGATTGGAGCTGATGCTTACAGACCGGATCCACAAGGTGTGGTTGAATACCTGAATAAAATGGCCTCATAAACTCACTTTCTCCTTTAATTTTTTATATAAATATTCCATGGCCTTGTTTTCAAAGTCATGGGATATTTTATCTGAATTGAATAAAAAAAGACTCATATATTTGTATTTCAATATAATAAAATAAATAGTTATAAATGATTAATATGAAAAGTTGGATTAACCAACAATTATCCAACAAAACAAGAATAAGTATACCAATTATGACCCATCCGGGAATTGAACTAATTGGTAAAAAAGTAATAGACGCAGTTAAGGATGGTGAAGTTCATGCACAAGCTATCAAAAAATTGGCTGAAGTTTATCCTTCTGCCGCCACAACAGTAATTATGGATCTGACACTCGAAGCCGAGGCATTTGGCTGTCAAATTGAATTTCAGGAAAACGATATGCCTCACATTCTGGGTCGATTGCTTACATGTGCCGAAGATATTGAAAATTTGAAAGTTCCTGATTTGTATGCAGGTCGTATGCAAGAGTATCTGAAAGCAAATAAGTTGACGGTAGAGTTAGGCATTGACAAACCTGTCTTGGCCGGCGTAATAGGACCATTTTCCTTAGCAGGACGGCTTTACGATGTGTCTGAAATTATGATGGCTTGTTACATTGAGCCTGATTCTATCATGTTGTTACTCGATAAATGCACCGAATTTATTATAAATTATTGTCGCGAACTAAAACGGATTGGTTGTTCGGGAGTTGTTGTTGCAGAGCCGGCTGCCGGACTATTGGCCAATGACGATTGCCAGATGTTTTCGTCGGAATATGTAAAACGGTTGGTAGATGAATTGCAGGATGAAACATTCACAATAGTACTTCACAACTGTGGTAATAGAGGTCATTGTACCGATGCCATGTTGTATACAGGAGCCAATGCCTATCACTTTGGAAATGCTATTGATATGGTTGAAACACTGAAGTACTGCCCGAAGGATAAACTAATAATGGGAAATGTGGATCCGGTAGGAGTTATGAAGATGCAGTCCCCCACTGAAATCAAGGCTTATATCTCGGATTTATTGAAAAGAACATCTGGATTCGATAATTTTGTTCTTTCAACCGGTTGTGATTTACCACCTCACGTTCCTGCCGAAAATGTTCAGGCATTTTTTGGAGCATTGGATGAATACAACCAAAATTAAAGTTCTCATTTGCTTGATTTCCTAGTTTGTTAAAATCAATAATATGAAATACAAAAGTCTAATTATCAACAATCCCGAAGATTTAATGTTTGGGAAAGCACCAAAACCGGTAAAAACCCGTCGTGGTCTGGAAATTGGTGGCGGTCAGGTATATGCCGAACTTAATTTCACATTACCCATAATGAGTATTAATGAGAGCACCTTGAAAGAAGTTTACGAACATTACCGCGGAATTGCTGAAGGTGCGTTGGAACGAGCATTGCATTTGGAATCGAAAGGTGTGGTACTGGAACTGGAAACATTATTGGAAATGACAAAAACGCCTTCCATTGGTATAGAAATCGTGAAAGTAATGAACGAAATTTGCGAAAACTACTACCAGAAATACGGATTGAGGTCTGAGATCCGCTTAACACCAAACGATTTGCGTGAGTTTGAGCGTCCGGCTAAACAACGGACGTCGCAATATCTTGAACCTATGTTTGAGCTTTTCGAAAAAGGTGCATTGGTAGGTGGCGATTTATTGTCCATTGAAAGTACAGGTGGTAAAGAAGTTTCGGATGATGCGTTGATGAACTGCGACATAAAAACCATTATGTTTGCTTTGTCAGTACTTGGAGTACGTGATATGCAGTTTTTGTGGAAGAAAATTGTCGACGTAGCAAACAAAAACGGTAAAATTGCAGCCGGAGATTCAGCCTGCGGCTTTGCAAATACGGCAATGGTATTGGCAGAAAAGAAATATATTCCGAAGGTTTTTGCAGCTTTGGTTCGTGTTATTTCAGTTGTTCGTTCAATCGTTGCTATGGAAGAAGGTGCCATTGGTCCGGATAAAGATTGTGGTTACGAAGGTCCATTCATGAAAGCCATCACAGGCATTCCAATTTCTATGGAAGGAAAAACGGCGGCCTGTGCACATTTGAGTCCAATTGGAAACATTGCTTCAGCTTGTGCCGATTTGTGGAGCAACGAATCGGTTCAAAACATCAAATTATTGTCAGGCATGGCTCCAACAGCCTATTTGGAACAATTGGAATATGATGCCCGATTGATGAATGAAGCATTGCGTGCCGGTAAACTGCATTGTAATATTCTACAACAATTATTAGTTTCATCGGATATTTATACCGATCCGCAAGCTTTAATTTTGGCACCAGAAAACGTTATTCGCATTTCGCGTGAATTGATTAAAGGAGATTCGTATGTGGCAAATGCTAAAAATGGAGCATTGGTGACAATTGATATTATTGAAGAAGCAGTTGCATCAGGAAAATTGAAGCTTTCGGAGATGGAAATTGGCTACCTTCCTTATATGCGGGAAGAATTGGAAAGTATTCCCGAAAGCGAAAGTGATTTCGTGGAAATGATGTTACCACTGGTGGATCAAAGTAAATTTACATTAGCCGAATACGGATTATAAAACACAAGTGGCAGATAAAGCAATGATTAGAAAAGTTCACAATAGGAATAAGTTCTGTTTCTATTGTGAACTATTGTGTTTAAAAAGTCTATTAACTAAATCTTATGAAAAAAATACCCGTAAATATAATCACAGGATTTTTGGGTGCCGGCAAAACAACTGCTATTATCCGGCTGCTCAAGCAGAAAACATCTGACGAACAATGGGCAGTGATTGTTAATGAATTTGGCAAGATTTCTATCGATAGTCAAACACTAAAATCTTTCGCAGAAAAAGGAAGCATTTATAACATTTCGGGTGGTTGTATTTGTTGCTCCGCAAAAGCTTATTTTCGTGAGAATCTTACAGAAATAATAAATTCAGGCAATTTTTCCAGAATTATTATCGAGCCAAGCGGTTTGGGTGGAATAGATATGGTTTCTGAAGCTGTAGAATCGAATCCAAATTTAGTTTTAATGCCTAAAATATGTTTGGTGGATATTCACATGGTAGATATTGTTCGAATTCACGAATTGCCTATCTATCGGATTCAAATTATCAAATCTGAGATTATTGTATTTACTAAATGTGATTTATTGCTCGATAAATTTCGTGAGGCTGCACTAAAGAGCAAATTTAGTGAATTATACCCCGGCAAAGAAATTCGAGAGTACTCAACTATTTCCACGCTATTAAATGTTTATAATGCTATTTACCAACAAAAAAGTCATTTCCGACTGGCTACTTTGGCAAGTGAAGAATTTGAGGATAGTAATTTTCATAAAAAGATATTTGTTTTTGATTTCGAAACTACTTTTAATCCTGAAAAATTAACGGGTATTTTCAGTAAATATCCCGAAATCCTAAGAGCTAAAGGGCACATTAGAAGCAAGAATAATTGGCTGAGGATTAATTATACGCTATCTTATTCAAATTATGAGCTTTGTAAGATCAAGGAGCAAAATGAGATTGTCGTAATTACAGAAAAAGTACCCGATTATTTTTTTGAGCAACTTAATATGGGAATTCAAAATGCCATTATTAAATAGATTTCACAACTTATATTTATAAACAAATTCCTCACTCCTTCAATGAAAAGACACAATATCAGTCTACAACCTTTAGGTAAAGAATTGCAAGTAAATGATAAAACACCCTTGATTGATGTTTTACATGAATTTGGAATTGAATTTCCATGTGGCGGCAAAGGAGCATGTGGAAAGTGTAAAGTTAAATTGCTTAATGGTTGCATAGAAGTTTCTGAAATTCATCAACAAAAAATAGATCAATTAGGTCTTTCACCTGAATGGCGATTGGCTTGTTACAGCAATTGTACCAGCGATATCACATTAGAAATTGACCAGTTTAACCATTTGATTTTAGCAGATGAAAGCGAATTTGAATTTGTTCAGGAATCAGGATTTGGTATTGCAATTGATTTAGGCACAACAACTTTAGTTGCTCAATTGGTAGATTTATCCACTTCAAAAGTATTAGCTGTGGAAACCGCGCTTAATCCGCAGGTAAAATTTGGTGCTGATCTGATTTCTCGTATTCAGGCTTGTCTGGATGGACATGCAGCCGAAATGACCCGGCTTATTCGTTTCTCAATTGGAAATATGATTGAATTGCTGTTGCAAAAACAAAATATTGAAATAAAACGGATTTCTATAGTTGGAAATACCGTTATGCAACTTATTTTCAGTAATTGTGATGTCAGTCCATTAGCACAATATCCGTTTAACACAAGTAATCTCGGTCCCAAGTTGTTTAGTGCGGAGTACCTTGGTTGGAATTTTCAAGTTGCTGAAAATGTAATGTTCTATCCTTCCATTGGTAGTTTTGTGGGTAGTGATATTTTAGCTGGCATAGCGGCTACAGGACTACATCTGAGCGAGAATTATACGGCACTGATTGATTTAGGTACAAACGGTGAAATTGTGTTGGGTAACAAAAAACAGATAGTTTGTGCATCTACTGCTGCAGGACCGGCATTTGAAGGCACCAATATTTCAATGGGAATGCGGGCGGTGACCGGCGCCATCTCGTCAATAGAACTAATTGACAATGAATTATCTGCCAATGTAATTGGGAATGTTGCACCAAAAGGAATCTGCGGCAGCGCGTTGGTGGACGCTATTGCAATTTTCAGGGAACTGGATTTAATAGGACTGTTTGGCGAAATTAATTCAGGGGAAACCAGTCTTTGTATTAATGCAAATATTAGTTTGACACAAAAAGACATCAATGAATTTCAACTGGCTAAAGCCGCTATTGCAGCCGGATTAAAGATTTTATGCAAGATTATTTTCATTCAGTTATCTGATATACAGACAATTTATATCGCCGGAGGTTTTGGTAATTATATCAATGTTCATAACATTGTGCAAACAGGAATGATAGAATTGCCTAAAGAAAAAATTCGTAAAATGGGTAATACTGCTTTAATAGGTGCTAAAATGTTCTTATTTTCCAATGATGAAACAGTGAAAGACATTCTTTCTAAAACAGAACACATTAATCTGGAAAGTGACCCGAATTTTCAGGATATTTACGTTGACAAAATGCTTTTCAATTAGGAGTTATTTATACAGAATCAATTAAAATGAAAACATATATTCTCCAATTTTCCGATTTAACTCTAAACAAAGACGAGATATATCTTAATCTCGGATATGGCGGTCAAACTCCGGATCAGCAATTTGTTGAGATGATTGATCAAATGCTTGAATATATTAGCGGTTTTTGTGCTCCACAAGCTGGATATACTATGCTGTCAGGAAATATTCCTGACAAAAATTATTTAGAAATAAACGATATTCGAATAAAGGTTGGTCCGGTTATTACCAGATACCTTAATAATTCCACCCAATTTGCTGTATTTCTTGCCTCTGCTGGTATTGAATTTGATCAATATCTGGAGCAGCTCAAAGCTATTGGCGATATTGTTTCAGAGTTTTTGGCATACTCAATTGGAACAGAAATAGCCGAAGCGACCGTTCGTTTTGTTACGGATAGAATCACTGAAGAGGCGGATAAATCTGGATTTAAAATAACGCATTCGTACAGTCCGGGGCATTGTAGTTGGCATGTGCGGGAGCAACAACACCTATTCTCACTTTTACCCCTAAAATCATGTGGAGTGGTATTGAATGAATCAAGTTTGATGCATCCAGTCAAATCAGTTAGTGGTATTATCGGATTGGGGAAAAATATAAAACTAACTCCTCATGGCTGCGAAATATGTGGATTGAAAACTTGTTTTAAAAGGAATGAAGGTATGAAAACGCACGCTAAATTAATCATATAGACTGAAAAATCATGATTAGTTAAGGAATAAATATACTCTACCGATAGTGACTTGAATTTAGTTTAATACCGAAAAAACGGGTTGATAATTTTATAGTACTTTATATAAACTGTAAATGTTTGAAAAGCAACTTTTATTAGTCTACTAAATCGGTAAAAGCTATTTTGTAAATGCTAAAGTATTATTCTCCTAGCGATTTTAATAGTGTTTTAGACAAGACAGACTACAACAAAAAATATGTTAATATTGCGAAAGGTTTAATAAAGATAAATGTTTATTATGACTGTTCAAGAATTAAAATCAGCTTTCACTTTTGAATATAATATCGAACCTGATAGTATTTACTTTGCCTCTGGACGCATTAACCTTATCGGTGAATGTATTGCTAGGTTAGACGATTCAATTTTTCCAACTGTCTTAAGTTATGGTATCTATTTATTGCTTCGCAAGAACAACGATAAATGTATCAAATTTTGGTCATTAAATGAACCGGAAGCAATTAATTTGGAGGTAAATAAACTAATACAGAGGCCTGTTAATTCTTGGATAAAACACCCACTTAATGTTTTTAATCAGCTAATAAACAGAGGAATTGAGCTGACCTATGGATACGATATGCTTTTCTGGGGCAATATACCAACTGGGGTGGAATTATCAGCAACAGAAGGGTTGGAGTTAATAACCACTTTCGCACTAAGGGATCAACTTAATGAGTCCAATGAAAACAAAACCTCATCAAATTTCATTCATAATAACAAACATTATTTTTCTTTTATAAACTGGGATATCATACAGTTGAATCCGCCAATAGAGATACATGAAAGGATTACGTCAGAGATGATTGATGTCAAAATTGTCATATCAAATACGCACACACCTCATAGATTTAATACAGCTCCTTATTATCAACGTATATCAGAATGCAAATTGGTCTTTGAATATCTGGACAAAATCAAGCCGTTACACGACTTGGATGAATTATCTGAAGATGAATTTAATTCTATGGTCGTGACCATTGACAATCCAACAGCTATAAAAGCTGTTTATCATATTATTAGTGAAGTACATCGGACAAAAAAAGCTGCAATAGCATTGAAGGAAGGTAACTTAACGTTATTTGGAATGCTAATGAATGCTTCACACGAGTCTTTACGTGAGAATTTAGAGATTGTAAGTCCTGAAGTAGATTACATGGTTGCACAAGCATGGAGTATTGATGGAGTAATTGGCTCGCGTATGACTGGTTGCGGTTTAGGAGGTTGTACGATTTCGTTAGTAAAAGAAGAAGCAATTGATATATTTATAGAAAAGGTAGGTGCAGCCTATGAATCACAAACAGGTATCAAACCTGAATTCTATATCGCAGAAATTGGGGATAGTGCTTGTAAGCTAAAATAATATATTATTGATTCTTAATGATAATTGCAAAAAAAAAGACACTGATGAAAATCTACAAATCAAAGTTGCCTGAGAAATCAGCATTAAATGTCAAAAAAAATACATTCAACTTCATTGATAGTTTTGAGGGCTTGTATATTGACAAAAACATAAGTATTACTTCGACTGATATTGGAAAAGCTTTTTTTGCTTCATGTCCAAAATGGGTTGAAAAATTGTTCTTACTTCGTAACAAAATTGCAGCACTCTTTGGATTAAAAATTTCAGGAAGTGTTGCTGAGATGAAGAAGAAATTGGAGACATTCAACTGTAGATATGGAGAACAATTAGGTTTATTTAGGGTGTATGTGAAATCAAAGTATGAAGTGGTTTTGGGAGAAGATGATAAGCATTTAAACTTCAGAGTATCCTTATTCTCCGATAAGCAATTGAAAGAAAACTCTTTTAGAAAATTGACAATAACTACAACCGTTGAATTTAATAATTGGTTTGGACGATTGTATTTTTTACCTGTAAGATTATTTCATAAACTTATAGTTCCGACAATGCTAAAAGGGATAATTGTAGAACTTCAAAATAGAAAAAATGAAAATATTTAAGATTGGTGCAAGGGCATTTATAGTACTTGGTGCATTACATTTATTAGCTCACATATTCAGTAGCCCTGAAGATCCTATGTCGATTAAGCTTCTTCAAGATATGGAGAACTGTAAAATCAATATCTTAGGTGAACATAATTTCTTGAAGTTCTATAATGGATTCAGTATTTCGATGGGTGTTTTGCTTTCTGCTTTTGGATTGCAATGCCTTATTTTGTCCGAGTTTATTCTAGAAAACAGAAAAGCGCTCTATACCACAATTATCATAACAGCTATCGTTTTTGCACTTTCTATAGCTTATTTTCACATTGTCGCTTATGGTTTTACATTCTTCTCGCTGATTTGCTTTTTATATGCATTAGTAAAAACCGAAATATTGATTAACACAAAAATATCGAACCGTTAACACACCCTTTTTTATTTTTTAATTGAGTCTATGTTCACTATCTCCATGTATTAGTTTTAAGGTTAGAAAGAATATCTGACAATTTAAAAAGTCGGGTATTCTTTCTTTTAATTTACATTTTAAAAGTTCAAGTTCACTATACTCTCTCAATTAGTTTTTTAAGTTAGAAAGAATGTTTGCACTCAGCAATGAGCGAGACATTCTTTCTTTTTTGCGGGATGAAAGAGTTACGACTTTGTCAAATATCTAAATTTGTCAACCATGTCCCCATAGTCCACTTTAATCCAGAATTAACGGTTAACATTATTTGACTGCGATAATATCCGAATATCGGTTATTATCGCAGTCATTTTATTGCTCGCAAGATATATTACTCTCTTCTTTACCTGGTACTCAACATGCCAACTTCACATATTTAATTCGTCAGTACATGTTTTCGTTTATATTTTTCTGTATTTTTGAAAAAAATCATATTTTGACTGCAATAGTATCCGAAAAGTGATTATATTTGCAGTCAGAATATATCAAACATGTAAAATGAATACTGCTTCTACCATAAAAGAATGGATAAATAAGCTCCAACAAAATGGCAAGCTTTACTTTTCTATGGAGCAAGTTACAGAAGCCTTTCCGAACTTGCAGTCTACAGGTATTCGTAGCGCACTCACCCGACTTTCATCAAAAAACAGCATTGTCTCTGTTTGGAAAGGATTTTATGTGATTGTACCAACATCATATACCGCCAAAGGTATACTACCTCCGGTTATGTATATCGACCATTTAATGAAGCATATCCAACGTCCTTATTACGTTGGATTACTCAATGCTGCTGCATTCTATGGCGCTGCCCTTCAGCAGCCGCAGGTATTCTCGGTAATTATTCAACAGCCCACGCTTCGCGACAATAACAAAAAAAATGTTCGGTTACAATTTGTGGCACGTCGGAATTTTCCGGTAGAAGAATTACTCGAAACACGAAAAACTCAAACCGGCTACGTCAAAATATCCTCCCCTACTCTTACGGCCGCAGATATTATTCAATATGAGAAAGAAATTGGAGGATTAAATAGAGCATGTACAGTATTGAACGACCTGACAGAGTTGCTTGATTTTACAAAAACTCCGGATAGCTTTTTCGACACTGTTAGTACCGCAACAATTCAACGTCTGGGCTACTTGTTGGAAAATGTCGTGGAGTCTCCTGATGTAGCAAATCAGCTATACGAAAAAGCACTAAAAGCCAACTGTAGTTTTCAGACCATTCCCCTCAAAATTGGCAAATTGGTCGAAGAAAAAACAACAGATAAAAAGTGGAAAATTATAATTAATACTGAAATTGAAATTGATGAGTGAGTTGAGAAGTCGAGTAATAAAAAATCAACTATTTAAAATAAACAAATGATACCGGTATCAGCTATTGAAGAGTGGAGAAATAAAGTGCCATGGCAAACAAACGAACAAGTCGAACAAGACTTGATTATTTGTCGTGGACTAACAGAAATATTTAAAGATGAATTCCTGGCACAATCCTTGGCATTCCGTGGAGGTACAGCTCTGCACAAGCTATATCTTTCACCTCAACCACGTTATTCCGAGGATATCGATTTAGTGCAAATCAGTGCCGGACCAATAAAACCAATCATAGATAAACTCCGTGATGAAGTATTATCTTTCCTTGGTGTTCCGGTTGTAAAGCAAAAGGCCAACAACAATACATTAATTTTCCGCTTTGAATCCGAAATTGCTCCGGTTATGCCTATTCGGTTAAAGGTTGAAACAAATTGCAGGGAGCATTTTTCGATATTAGGCTGGTCAAAATTCCCATTTTCCGTAGAGAGCGAATGGTACAACGATGCTTGCGAAATCACCACCTATCCGCTAGAAGAATTGTTGGGCACAAAACTCCGGGCACTCTACCAACGTCGTAAAGGGCGTGACCTATTCGACCTGTACACAGCCATAACTCAAAAGGACTTGAATTTCGACCAAATACTTACTTGTTATCGCGAATACATGAACTTTGTTGTCGGCAGCAATGTACCCACACAAAAAGAGTTCCTGATGAATATGGAAGAAAAAATGTTAGATACTGAATTCCTGGGCGACACTCAATTATTGCTACGCAATGGGGAAGGATATAATCCGCAAATTGCATATCAAGTAGTAAAAGAAAATTTGTTGGAGAAAATCTAGTTAACACTAGTGTATTACATAAAACGGGATTCTATATTTCACATGAACTGAATAGATTTCACTGAGATTTTAAAATGGAAAAGAAAATTAATACACATAAATTGCCTTCAGGATGGCTTCTTGTAAAATTAGAAGATATCTCAAAACAAATTACAGATGGTTCACATAATCCACCAAGGAATATGGGGTCTGGTATTCCCATGCTTAGTGCCCGAAATATTGAAAACAATAGAATTTCATTTGAAGAAGTTAGATATATAGGTGAAGAGGATTTTAAGTATGAAAACCAAAAAACCAAAATTGAAGTAGGTGATGTTTTATTGACAATAGTTGGCACAATAGGTAGGTGCGCTTATATTTCTGAGAACATTGACACAAAATTCACTTTACAGAGAAGTGTTGCTGCTATAAAGCCGTTAATTAGTGGAAAGTATTTGATGTACTACATCCAATCTCCAAACTTTCAAAAACAACTAATAGACAATGCAAAAGGGACAGCTCAAAAAGGGATATATTTAAAAAAATTAAGTAGTTTAGAATTACCACTTCCTCCTTTAAATGAACAAAATCGTATCGTATCTAAAATAGAAGAACTTTTCAGTGAATTAGACCATGCTGAATTAGGATTAAAGAAAGCTCAAATACAATTAGATATTAATAGGCAAGTTTTATTGAAAAATGCATTTATAGGAAAATTATTATCAAAAGATTCAGATTTAAAATATAATTGGAGAAGAATAAATTTAGGAGATGTTGTTGTCAAAAAGAGTCAAAAGGCAAAACCAGATAATAATTCTGAATTAAAGTTTATAGGGCTAGAATGTATTAATGCTAATAGTCTTAAGTTAAGTTCAACTTTTTTATTCAAAAATTATTCTAGTACTGCCAGTTACTTTAAAAAAGGCGATATTATCTATTCTAGGATGAGACCTAATCTAAACAAAGTATATAAAGTTGAATTTGATGGGGTATGTTCAGGTGAATTTTTTGTTTTGGAGGGTCTCGATATTATAAATACGGATTTCCTAAAATACTTGCTGCATTCAAGTGAATTTGTCAGGTACGCAACAAAAAAAGCTGCTGGAGATAGACCTCGCTTATCATTTAAAGATTTTTGCGATTATCAATTTTATATTCCCAAAATTGAAGAGCAAAACTTAATTGTCCAAGAGATAGAATCACGTATAACCTTAATGGATAATTTAAATGATTCAATTACTATTGGACTTAAGAAAATTGTAACATTACAAGATGCTATTCTCAAAAATGCTTTTGAGGGAAGTCTCATACCTCAAAATTCCAATGATGAGTCTGCATTCAATTTGTTAAGGAAAATTACGACACAAAAGGATGTTTATTTAACAAAAAGGGACAGTGATTTAAAAAATAAAATAAAACCTAATATGAAGCAAAACTTGATCAATACTATTGAAAATAACTTTTCAGAGACTCCATTTACTTTTGAAGAACTCTCAAAAGTAACTTCAATGTCTTACGATGACATAAAAGAACAATTATATGAGCTTCTTGACAAAGAAAGCAAATTAACTTCTATTTTTTCTAAAGATGCTAAATGTATTATTTTTAAATATAAAAAATGAAAATACAAAATCTTACTATTGGAACAATAGACCATCGTCCATTACTTAATGGACTTGATATTCAGTTCTATGAGAACAACATTTCTAAATTAAAAATAAATACTTTAATCGGTATAAATGGATCTGGTAAATCTCAAGTACTTGAAACAATTGCAGATATATTTTTATGGGTTGATTGCTTCTATAGAACAGAAAATATCGAAACGACATATAAAAATGCAATATTACCTTTCACCTTTGAGATTCTTTATTCCATTGAAATTAGTAAAAAAAACTATTCTGTAAAAATATCTAATGATAAAGTTACAAAGAAAGTCCCAATCCCATTAGTCGAAGTCTATGATGAAAAAGATAATGTAATAGTTGTCAACCATGAATCAATTAAGAATTATCTACCAGAGAAGGTTGTTGGTTATTCATCAGGAGAAAATGAAACAATAAGTACTCCATTTTACTTGTATTATGATGATTACGCTGAATATACTGGCAAAAGAGCAAATCCAGAAAATGTTGAGTTAGTTGATTATGAACCTAAATTCTATTTTATGAATTATAGTACGAATCTAGGCATAGCAATAAGTAATTTAATATTTGATGATGTAGACGGAATCAATGAAATAAAAGATACATTAAATATAAAACGCATTAAAAGTTTTCAGTTAATAATACAAACAAAACAAACAGGAGCACCAAGTGGTGAGGTTAAACTGACAACTGAATTAATTGAATGTAGAAATTTTTTATTTAAATCTGCAACATGCTATTCATACGACCAAACCAATGAGTCTTATATTCTTGATTTCTACAACAATAAAGCGACTATTGAAGCACTGAAATATTTTTTTAAAACTTCGTATTCTTTTTATACAGCAATATATAAGCTTGAGTTACTTAATAACTTGATGATATCAAAAAATGTAAGAGAAGATATTAAACGAAAAAGAAAAAAAAGAAAATTAGAAACTAAAATGCCAACAGTCCCAGATAGGGATAAAGTATTACATTACTCTGAATTAAAATTAGAACTTAATAATAATCAAATAGTTGATTATTTAAGTTTAAGTGATGGCGAGCATCAATTTATGAATATCTTTGGAACAATCTTAATGGTAAATCAAGACAATTCTCTTTTTTTATTAGATGAACCTGAGACTCACTTTAATCCTCAATGGAGAAGACTATTTATTCATCATTTAAATAATATTGCAGGTCTACGGAGTCAAGAAATTTTCATTACTTCACATTCACCATTTATTGTTTCAGATTCGAAAAGGGAATCTGTTTATATTTTTAAAAGAGAATCAAGAGATATAATATCTGTAAATCCTCCAAGACAAGAAACTTTTGGTGCATCATTTGATCATATTCTTAAAATGGCATTTAACTTAGATGATACTTTATCAAAAGATGCATCAGATCTTATTAAAGAGCTACGAAATGAAGATAATCCACAAACGATTGAAGATAAATTGAATGAGCTAGGAGATTCACCTTTGTTAATGGCATTATATAGCAGAATTGACATGCTAAAAAACAGAAGTAAATAAATATGCTGTACACTTATCAATATATACATAAACACAAGATTCATGAGTTAAATAAGCATTTGCTTATTTTTTTTAGACGAATCAAAAATGTAAAGAGTTCAAGTAAATTTGTTTTAGAAACATATTTCCACAAAGACTTTATCACAGTAATTGAAGGTACACAATTAGAAGTTCAGTTTAGAACTTTTTTCAATACTTACAAAAAACTAAGTGCAAATAATAAGAACTTGTTTTACAATGTCATTATAGATAGCCAATCTATACAATATTTATTTGAAGATATATCAATTGATTGCAATCGATTTAGTAACACTGAGCTTGAAAAAATAATTGGACATAGCTCTATGTTAAAAAATTTAATGTCAACTCTTTATAAATCGATGAGTGCAAAAAATGGACATTGGAAAATATACGATCATTATAGTAATATCTATAATGGCAGAAAATCTCCAAAAGTTTGTCCTTTTTGTGGTGTAGAATTATTACATTCTTCATTTCGTGAGGATTATGATCATCTTGCTCCCAAAGGAGTTTATCCATTATTTTCAATAAATATGAGAAATTTGGCTCCAATGTGTACTTTTTGTAATGAGAAGTGTAAAGGAGAAAAAGATGTTTTTTATGAGGATAGAAACAAAACAAAAAGAAGGCGCTTTGCTTATCCTTACAATATGATGGTTGAAATAGCTCTTGATTATTCAGAAAGTATATTACCTGAAACCGATTATAAATATCCAGAAGGCTATTGGAAAATTAAATTCAACCCAGATATTGATTATGTAAAAACATGGTTGGATATTTTTCAAATTGAAAATAGGTATGTAACTGATTATATTATTCCTAACTATTTTGAATGGCTTGATCAGTTTATTTTTACAATTTCAGATAAAGAACTAATTATTAATGAGAAAAACCTTCTTAGAACCGAATTAAGTAGATATTCAAATCGTTTATTTAAACAACCTTTTTTGGATACAAATATTATCAAGGCTCCATTATTCAAGTACTTTGCAGACTGTGAAAATGAAAGCTTTTACACTTCCCTATTAAGACGTATTAAAACAAAAATATCAGCATGACAACAAACACGCTAATAGCAAAAATTTGGTCGTTTTGCGACACTCTAAGAGATGATGGTTTAGGATATAATGACTATCTTGAGCAGTTAACGTACCTATTATTTCTCAAAATGGCAGATGAGAATCTAAATGAGTTCAATTTGCCTGCAGGTTGCAATTGGCAATCCCTGAAAAGTCAGAGCAAACTTGAAATTGGGGGCTATTATGAAGAAATTTTAAATAAGCTTGCAGAATCTGGTGGTATGCTTAAAAGAATTTTCGCAGGGGCTCAAAATAAAATTCATGATTCGGCTAAGTTGGAAAAACTTATTACTCTTATTGATGCTGAAGACTGGACTTCTAAAGATGTTGATATCAAAGGAGAAATATACGAGTCTTTATTACAGAAAAATGCTGAAAGCAGCGGAGCCGGTCAGTATTTTACTCCTCGTCCTGTAATTGCAGCAATGGTTGAATGTACCCAACCAAAGCCGAATGAGACTATATCTGACCCATCGTGTGGTACCGGAGGTTTCTTTCTGGGTACTATAAATTACATAAACCAACAAAAACTAACTGAGACCCAAAAAAAGTTTCTGAAATTTGATGCTTTTCATGGTTGGGAAATTGAAAAATCAACAGCTAGATTGTGTCTAATGAACTTGTTTCTTCATGGAATTGGGGATTTAAAAGAAACTCCTGATATTGAAGTTACAGATAGCCTAAAAGCTGGTGTCAAGAAAAAAGTTGATTTGGTTTTGGCAAATCCTCCATTTGGCATTAGTAGTAGCGACATCCCTACTAATGATAAGAAACAAGCCGATAAAGAAGGCTATTTCTTAAGGGATGATTTTTGGGTTACTACCAGTAACAAACAACTTGCATTTTTGCAACACATTGTATCAATGCTCAATCAAAATGGTCGTGCTGCGGTAGTACTCCCAGACAATGTTCTTTTCGAGGGTGGAGCTGGTGAAACAATTCGGAAGAAACTATTGGAAGAAACAAACTTACATACGATTTTACGCCTGCCTACAGGTATTTTTTATGCTCAGGGAGTGAAAGCCAATGTCCTCTTTCTTGAAAAGAAACCCAAAACAGATGATCCAGCTACAAAAGAAATTTGGTTTTACGATTATCGTACAAATATCAGACATACTCCAAAGAAAAATCCACTTCGTTCTGAACATTTGAAAGATTTTGTCGAATGTTATCAACCTAATAATATCAGTAAAAGAGTAGAAACATGGAGTGAGAGCAATAAAAATGGCCGTTGGAAAAAATTTACATACGAAGAAATAATTTCCCGCGACAAGACAAACTTGGATATTTTTTGGTTGAGAGATGATAATTTAATTGATTTAGATAATCTGCCGGAACCAGATGAACTAATTGATGAAATAATTGAAAATATTCAAAGTGCTTTGGATAGTTTCAAGACAATAAAGGGAAACTTAGAGTTGAATTTATAACGTTATTTTATTGATTTTAAATCTAGCATGATGGATAAATTTACATGGACAAATACTTACAAAGAAATTTCTAACTGGTTATTGACTAAGAGAAGCGAACAACAATACTTAATTGAAATTCTCAAGAAAATAGGAGTTGAAGGTTTTAAAGATGTAAATGAAGATAAAGAAGAGTTTCAATTAAATGAGATAGATCCTTTTTCATTCTTTTCCTATCTCAACAAATACAAATTAGACTCAAAGCGAATAGAGATACTTCAAAAAATCCATTCAGAGCTAAAATTTAAATGCGAAATGCCAAAAGATGTTTTAGGTATTCCAACTTCACACCCTTTGAAAGTAAGATTATTTCCATACAAATATGCTCGCAAAAACAATGAAATTGAAAAATTATGGAATCTCTTTGAACAAGTCATAACAAAAAAAATAGACAATGATCTATTTCAAAAGGTTCTTGAGATTAAGAGTGTTGGAAAAGGGAAAATCAGTATTTCCTTTTTCTACTCCATGCCAGATTATTATTTACCATTAGATTCAAAGACAACTAACTATCTTAGAAAGACAAAATTAAAATATTCATTCTCCACAATTAGTGAGTATCTATCTTTGATAGACGAAACAAAGAAAGCATTTAAACTAACTCCATTTGAAATTTCATATAAAGCATTTCTATCGCAAGACAATAATTCAGATAAGACAAAAATTGGAAGTGTAAAAACATTATTAGATATCCTTGATAAACTGAGTGATGATTCGTATGATGATAATGTTTCAATATTTTATAGAGGACACTCTAGTCTTAAATTTGAATTAAAACCATCTATTTACAGAGACAAAGAATTGATAAAGAATGAAAATAGGCTTTTCAAAGATATTATTGCTCGAAGTCCATCAGACTTTAAAGACTGTAATTCTACATTTGAGAAACTGGTTAAGATGCAGCATTACTCTTTACCAACAAGATTATTGGATATAACATCTAATCCATTAGTTGCACTTTTCTTTGCATGTAAGGATGAAAAACAAATGAATGAAGATGGTGAATTGTATCGTTTTGAAATAACAGAAGAAGATTTAAAATATTATGATAGTGATACTGTTAGCGTTGTATCCAATATTGCTCGTAGACCACATGATTTTTCTATTCAATCAATTAAGGGTTTACCCAAGTCAACTTTTAATAAAAAAGGAGAAATACAATATTTACTTCATGAAATTCGTTCCGAGAAATCTCATTTTTCTGCAGTAATTGATCCATTGCATCTTGAAATGGTTTTTTGTGTTAGACCTAAATTAGATAATCCAAGGATAATAAGACAAGAGGGGGCATTTTTTGTTTTTGGGATTGAAGATGACAAATCACATTGTGCAAAATTTGATTTTGAATATCAATCATTTATAATAAACAAATCTGAAAAACCCAAAATTCTTAAACAACTTGATATATTAGGGATAAATGAATCAACACTTTTCCCTGAAATTGAACACGTTGCTAAACACTTAAAAGACAAGTATTTTTAAATCACAATATAGAAATCGCTTGGTTGCGGTCAAAATTCGCTGAAACCTTTTTACAGTATACCTTTCAGAAGAAATGCACCGCAACCAAAATAGAATTTCCCGAAAAATAAAAATTAGTTTAGTTGCGGTGAAAAATCGATATAATCATTTATGGTAAAGGCTTTGATGCCCTCCGCAACCGCAACTCCGCAACCAAGGTATGTTTTCTGAAATTCAAATGTAAAAATCTGGTTTATCTGAGAGATAGGTATAAAATCCAAAAGGAAAAAGTTCGGTTGAAAGCGGTCAGGTTTCACCTGATAGATAATAACGGGCAGCTCCGCCGGGCAATCCCCAGCCACAAAAAATCCCCACCATTCGTTCCTCATGGCTTGCACGGTCTTTTTTGTGGCTTCCGCACAATCCACCCTTCTGTTGTTTTTTTCTGTCACACTTTTTGCAATCCACCCTACATTCACAGTGTTGTTTTTTCAAAACCACTGTTTCAATCCCGCCAAAAGAGCAAAAAGACACTGTGCATTCCAACCGCCACCACCATGCACGCTTGCGCCAGAAAAAAAACAACACAAAGCTATTATACATAACATGTAGTTATATTCGAGCCCTTACCTGACGGCAAATCAATAGGGCTAAATATAACCTAATTATGTATAATAGCCGCACAAAATCAACGCTTTGCCCCGCTGCGCTGCCCGAAGACCTCAAGATTTCCCCACCACCCATCAGTGGTTGCAGTAAGAAAAAATATATCGAGTTTTATTTCCATGTGCTTGCGGTAGGTGAATTTTATAACCATTCTGCGATTTGGAATATTTTCTTCACTATGAACTATCAACTGCAAACTATCAACTGTATTCACCCACCTCAGCACCGCACAGCATAGGTGGTTTAGTCGCTCCATTCCACAATCCACGCAGTCATTCCATTTCGCTTCCCGGCTGTAATCCACACACAAATAAATCCACACACAAACAGCCAGTAAAGCTCCATTTCATTCCCCAACGCCTGTTTCATTACACGCCTAATCCACCCATGCCCTTTTCCAACGCATTTCCAACGGTCTATTTTTCATACTGCGGCGAGTCCACCCCATTAAGCGCCTTTCAGGCAGAGCGGAAAATTTATTACACCTAACCGGTGCGTTGTTCAGGCTTCGCCAACCCGAGAACAATGCCCCGAAAACCACTTGTAATTTTTATTGATATTGTTTGTTTTTTTCGGGTAGCAATAAAAAATTATAAAAGGTTTTCAAAATATGGGGACAGTTGTCAAGCTCCTTTTCAAGCAGCTTGTAAGTTATTCAGCACTTCGTGCATTTCCTCAATATTTCCCCACCGCCCATTAGTAGTGCAGTAAATTAAAAACATTCCGAATTGATTCTCTACGTGCTTGCGGTAAGTGCACACATTACGTCTCCATTACGTTCCGGGTTCTTCGTTCATTTCGCAACACTCATGAACTACGATTCCCTACACTCCATTTTGCCTACATTTAGTGCATTCACCTCAGCACCACACAGCTTAGGTAGTTTCCTTCCTTTCCATTCCGCAAGCTCCATTCATCAGTCAGTCACTACCCAAGCCCTTTCCCACGCATTTCCAGCGGTATGTTTCCATTTCCTGCAGCGAGTTTGCCCCAAAGAATAGAGAGCCTCAATATCTCCCCACCGCCCTTTAGTTGTTGCAGTCATTTCAGGCAATCGTTTACTATTCATGCGCTTGCGGTCGGTGCATTCATTCCGGCTCCATTGCGCTCCGGGACTACGTTCGTATCTCACTCCGAACCCCTACGCTCCCTACATTCGTGCATCCACCTCAGCACCCCGCGGCATAAGTATTCCTTTACTCACTCCATATATTCTGTTCCCTCAGTCATACCCATGCCATTTTCCCTCGCATTTCCAGCGGTTGCCTTCGTTCCTGCGGCGAGTATGCCCCAATGAAGAAAATCCAATAGGTATGAATGGTATCTTTTCCCAAAAGGATTCAAAAAACAAATACAGAATCAAATTCCAAAAAGACAAATACAACAAGGACTTTTTGAGTATAATATTTACCGACAAAAAAATAAAAAATCCAGCAAAGATAAGGCGGTCGACACAAATCCACGCTTTGGGCAGTAAAGGTCGGTGCCCTTCGGGTTTTTGTCACAATCTCCACACCTCGTTACACTTCGGGTAGTATTCTGACAAAAAAACCTTGACAGCCCAATCCGTCCGCCTAATAAGATGGCTATATTTTTCTTTTTTTTCTACTTCTTTTTTTCTTCTCTTTTCTGGGGGTAAAAATTATTTACGGGCGCAGCAGCTCTAAGTCATTTTTAATCATTTAATCCCCCTATTTATGAGTAGTTTCAGTATCAAATCACATCGTCCGGGCGTTGTTTATACCATGCCCCATTTCTTCATTTTAAACAAAGGAAATAACAGCGGAAAGCCGCTTGCCGTTCCATGTACAAATTGTTTTGTAATTCAATTTCAAAGCGAAGAAGAAAAGGAACAAATTTACTGGCTGTTGTATAGCTTATGGCAGTCAAAAGTCTTTTATCCGTTTTTGCGTGGTTCGGTTATTCCGTTTGTTGTGCTCAGGGATGTAAAGTCCTGCCTTTTGGATAGCTTAAACAAGGTGGATGAGAATCCGGCTCAGTTTGAAAAAGCAGTGGCAGCTCTCCGCAGTCTGGAAGCCATGGAAAAGCAATACAAACAAAACCTGCTTTTAATCGCCAATGCCAAGCGGATGCTCTTTTACAAATACATTAGTTGAGTATGGGTGGAGTTGGTTGCCTTTGATGACCAGCTCCATTTTCGCAATAGTTAGCTTTGGCGGAAAAACGAGAATAACTTTTTTCGGGCTCGATGGGACGGCCCCAAAAGTTATTTCCCATTTTCCGAGTGATGGGTGCAAATAATCAAACTATACTCAAGCAATAGATAAGTCCTACAAAAGCCATACATAAAGGCTACATAAGTGCACTCATGATATATCAACCATAAATTCACCTTAATTGCCAGGAATGAAAAAGGGCGATCCATTCGGAACGCCCTTTCGCTAATTAATACCAAGTACTGGTTTTAGTAAGTGCTTTGAATCTTCAGTGCATGGCCTGCATTCAGCAAGTAATAATCATTACCGGCTTTTTGATAGAATTCAATACCAACAGAATTCAACACAGTTACATCGTCATTCATTTCAGGTGCTCCCGGAAGAGCGCTGACAATGACAGTCTCAGCTGCAATATCTAGTTTTAAATCCAGATAATCTGAATACACCACGTTTGACTTTTGGTTCAGCTCGGGCTGAATTGGTTCATAAATACCGGTTGTGGCGTTAAAGGCAAAATCGGAAATTACTGAAACAGCATTAATCAATCGGAAATGAGTTGCACCAGCAGGAGCAATCACTGATTTTGCCGGATTAAATGCCGGAACTGTCAGAGTTGAACTGTTGCGGTCCACATTTCCTGTTAATTCAAATGGAGCAATGAACGAACTGTCAAAGCTGAAATTTCTGTTGAAATTCAAACCAAGCAAATATTTGCTTTGGGTTGAAATCAAAATTGCCCGATAACCACGAGCTTCAGTCTGATCTTCCAAATTGATTTTTTTCATGATGCCGGTTAATCGACCGGTCAGCTGTGCATCGCTCATTTGCTTCATGAGCATGTTCAACCCAACGCGAACAGATTTACCTGCAATAGCACAAGCCGCAAACTCATTCATGTTTTCTCGGGTTCTGACAAACCCGGGGTCATTCTTGATTTGCTCACCAGTTGCACCACCTTTTAAACCGGCGAAGTTGCCTGTCATACCTTTAATCTTGAAATGGCGAATCTCGCCGATTGTACCTTTGTACTTTACATGTCCTAATTGACGTGCCATAGTTGTAAGTTTTTAATTGTTTGTACTAGAAAATTTTTCAGTAAAATTACAGAGCAATCATCTGTGTTATAAATACATAAATAATGCTAAATGATGCTTTTTGACGCTATCAATCTGATACAATAAATCTATTTAAGAATCAATACAATAGTTTCTATAAATATAATTACTCCGGCTACCTTGATTTTGACGTCGTTCCAAAAGTCAGTTTTCTTCTTTTGAGTTTTATAGTAGTTTATTGAGGAGTCTTTGCAAGCAATCAATTCTTGTTTGCTTTCGATAACGCCATTTTGAATTTCTACTTTTCCCTCCAGTTCTTCCACTTCACAGGAATAGTTTTCTATTTCAGAATCGAGGCTTTCAATAACGCTGTCCTTTTCTACTGTTTCGAGTTTCAAACCCTGAACAAGATCTTCGCAATTGCTCAGGTTCTTTTCTTTTTCGAATCGTTCCTGGAGTGAATCATTAAGAATATGCTGTTTGCTGGCTTCAGCTTTTTGGATGGCTGTGTTTGCTTTTTCTTTGGCCAGTTTTGAGTTAAGAAGTTTTATTGTACTGTCTTTCTGATTGAGCAAGATATTGGCTCTGACGGTCTTTAAGCTGTCTTCTTTTGACTTGTTTATGTTTCGTTGGTCAATGGTTGCCGGTTGCGGTGTTTCTTGTTTGAAGTCGCATTGAAATACAATCACTGAATAGATAATTAGAGCAAGAAACATGACTATAATTTTAAAAAGGCAATTTGAATTTTTCATAACTGTATGTATTTTCCGTTTTTATATTTGAGTATCTGGTTGCGGTTTCCATTGCTTTTAAAGCTTACATGGACCCAATCGGGTTGTCGGTCATTTCCTTTTTCCCAAATCAATTGGTCAAACTGAAAATGTTCCAGGATAACCTGGAACATGTTGGCATTATCAAAACATTCTATGTCCGCGGCTTCGCCTTTGGTGTGTTGGCTG
>Ga0172378_10001022_pt1 | contig 25374 bp, 24 predicted proteins | sample GrowelOW332metaG_FD_119755 | JGI IMG/M metagenome (GOLD analysis project Ga0172378, IMG submission 119755) | Groundwater microbial communities from an aquifer near a municipal landfill in Southern Ontario, Canada - Pumphouse #3_1 metaG | ecosystem: Environmental > Aquatic > Deep subsurface >... | reverse complement strand
GCTTGCTTGCGATCAGGAACTTGTCAACATCAGAACCGAAGAGTAATTTGACCAGGTTACGTTCCCCAGTAATACGAACCATATATTGGTGAGGTGCATCTCCTCTGGATACTTCCAAGGAAGTATCAGATGCTTGCAAGCGTTTCTCCAAGATCCCTGTATAGGGTTCCTCACCTTTGGTGTCAATGCTGAACAAGCTTCCTTTCAGGTGCTTGGCAAGCGTCTGCTTTTTCGGTCCCTTCAGGAATAATACATCCAGGATTGTGTATCCTTCGTTAAGGGTTTGTTGCAACTCACCCTTCACCTTTTCCTCATCCAACGTTCCGTCGTCCACCAATTCAGCGAGCATTACCTCTTCTTCACCGGCAATTCCAATGGAAAGTGGGTTCACAAACTCAAGCTTTGGCTTGGGATTGAATCCTTGGGTGAACTGCACTTCAAGCGCTGAGCGCTGGAATGCCATCTCAAAGTTTCTCATTGCATTGATATGGCTTACATAGAGCGCAGAGCCATACCTGGAATAGCGAATCACCGTCTGTACGGTATCGGCTTGAACTGGTTGAGGGGGGGCAGTTTCTACAGGTTTCTCATCTTTCTTTTTCTCAAAGAAGGGATCCTTGTGGATTACATCCACTACCTGATGGGCAGTTGAGCATGCTCCACACTGATGTTCACATACATCGTAGCAACGATCACTCAGGAGCAAGTTCTTTGCCCTGTCCCACTCTTCCTTGAGAAATTTCTTTCCTACACGCAGGGAAACTGAATCCCAGGGCAACTCCTCTTCAACATCATAGTCCTTGAAAATAGCTTCCTCTGGATTGTAGGGAGCTTCAGCAATGGCCTCTTTCCAAAGATCATACTGGAGGTACTCATTCCATGCATCCAGGCGGCACCCTTTCTGGTAAGCCTTCTCAATTACATCTGCATACCGTGCATCTCCCCTGCTGATCAGACCCTCTAGATAACTGACGCTCGGTTCGTGGTAACTTACCTTGCATCCCTTGATCCGCTCATTGATCATTTTCTTCAACTGGCTCAGCTGCTGGTAGCTTTGTTCAGGGGTAAGCTGTGCACACCACTGGAATGGCGTATGAGGCTTGGGGATGAATGTACCGACATTGATATTCATCCGGATATGGGTCTCATCCCAGATTGCCCCAAGATAGTCCACAATTGCCTGGTTCTCTTCCTCTCGGTCGACCACAGGAAGCCCGATCATGAAGTAGAATTTTGCCAACTTCCATCCTCTGCTCTTCGCTTCCTTGGCAATACCAATAACCTGTTCCAAGGGGACAGGCTTGTTCATGGCAAGCTGCCATGACTCCTTGGGTGTCTCAATGGCAAAGGTCAGCCCACTCTTACGAACCTCACTCAATTGCTCCAGAATTCCCAGGGAGAAGGAGTTGACCTTCAAGCTGGGCAGGGCAAAGGAGACATGTTTGGAAGCAAACTCTGCATTCAGCGTCTCGATCATCTCCTTGATATAGGGATGGTCCCCACTGGAGAGAGAGCTAAGGGTTACCTCCCGGTAGCCCAGCGTATCGACATACTGGGTTACCTCTTCCTTGATGGTTTCATAGAGTTTCTGCCTGTATGGTTTGTAGTACTGTCCTGCATGACAGAAGCGACAGCCATTGGGACATCCTCTCATGATCTCCACAACACCATTATCCTGGGCTACCTTGAATGATGGAACCACATAGTGCTGGTATCGGGCATCACGCTTAAGGCCAAAGGAGTCATCAATGAATCGCAAGGATCGCTTCTTCTCTGGTGACCAAAGGAACGGGAACTCCTGGAGCATCTTGAGTGTTTCCACTCTTCCATAGCCCTGCTCCCTGGCTTTTCTCATGGTCTGGACCACCTGTTCCAAGCCACCCTCAGCCTCACCGATGAAAACAAAGTCAACAAACGGTGAGAATGGCAGTGGATTGGTTACTGCAGGGCCTCCAAGAATGACAATGGGATGCTCATCCCCGCGCTCCTTGCTCCTGAGAGGAATTTGTCCAAGTTCCAATACCTGGAGTACATTGGTGGCACATAATTCATACCCGATTGATATACCCAACAAATCCAACTCATGCAATGGCTTGTGCAGATCAAGGGTATAGAGTGGAAGCTGTTTCTTTCTCAGCAATTCCTCAAAGTCAGGGGCAACGGAAAAAACCCGGTCACAATGCACATGGTCCATCCTGTTCAGAAGATCGTAGAGGATTCTCACCGCATTGTTGCTCATCCCTATCTCATAGAGATCGGGGAAACAGATTGCTGCATGGAAATCCACAGCATCCATGTTCTTCTTACCATAGTGGAATTCTCCACCAGTATATCGGCTTGGTTGTGCAACCATTACCAGATCGTCGGCTAATGCCTCAAGTATATTCATTCTCAATCCTTTCTCTGTGTATTCATTCCATTGACAAGGTCTGGTACTTATTGGCCAGAACCCTGAAATCTGCTTGTGTACAAAGTGTTGCTAAAGATGCATACAGCATCTGTCTCTCCTGTGGGGTCAGGTCTGCCTGCTCATACTCCTGCGCAAGGGGGACCAGCGTCTGTGCCCAAGCCTTCGAGGGGAGCCTGGAAGCAATGGTCGCAAGCAAAGACACCGCTTCCCCATCTTCCAGTTCGCCAAGAGCATCCCGTATCTGTCCAAGCGGAGCTTCCGCTTCGAGAAGCAAGAGTGCATACTCACTACCATCCAATTGCTGCCTGAGGTAGGTGGCAAATACCATGGCTGCCTCCTGAGAGCGACCAAGGGCCATCAGTGCCTGATAGTAGGCTCTCGCTCCCTGGATCCCTAGGGCTCCAGCCTCATCAAGGAACGTAGCTTGCTCAACAACAAGCACTGCATTTCCTATACGGTCAGCGAGAATAAGCATCAGGTTCCGGGCCGCAATACTGGCTCCTTCCTCTCCTGTTATCTCCTGATACAGATCAAGGCTCTGCAATGCCGACTTGTTGTCACCGCGCTCAGCCTGCGCAAGTGCAAGATAGTAGAGACTGCCACTTCTGTAGGTTTCCCTGAAATCCTTTTTTGCTGCATGATATAAGGTATCCCATTCCCCTTGCTGTGCGAGCTCCTGTAAGGAGGAAGCATCTTTTACACAGGAAGAAGACAGCAAAACAAGAAAAAAGGAGAACAGAAGGAGCTTCCACAATCGTGTTTTCTTCATCCTCTGTTCTCCTGTCTATCATAAAACAAGGCAAGCAATAAGCCGGGTTCTGTTTGTGATGATCATCTATCCAAGAACCTTGTTGCCAAGGCTCTTTAGCAACCGACCCGCAGGATCAGGGCGGACAACCCACCTGCTGCTTGGTTTTGCTCCTGACGAGGCTTACCCTGCCACCCCTGTTGCCAGTGGTGCGGTGGGCTCTTACCCCACCATTTCACCCTTACCGGAAAACCGGCGGTATTTTTTCTGTGGTGCTCTCTATAGCGTTACCGCTCCCGGGTGTTACCCGGCGTCATGTCCTATGGAGCCCGGACTTTCCTCAAGCGGCTGGTAGCCGCCCGCGATCATCTAGCCTACCTTGAAAAAACCTAGAGCAAATCGTCGAATTCACTGCTATCGACAAAGTCGGAAAGACCGCCTTCCTCGATATCCACATTTTCAACATGCTTGCGGAACTTCTCTTCTGCACCTTCAGCTTCCTCATAAAAGAGGATACGACTGCAGTACGGGCAGAATTCAATTTTCTTTGCTTCCCTGACCTCATTGACAAACTGGTTTGGAAGAACGATATGACAGCCCTGGCATACCAATCCATGGATGGGAACAATCCCCTTTCCTTTCTTGTTCTTCACAATATTGCAGAACTTGTTGTACAGGTCTTCATCAATGTCACCACCAATGTAACTCAGGCACTTTTTCTCAAGTGCTTCAAGTTCCTTCCTTTTCTCATCGAGCAGGGCTTCAATCTTGCTTGCCTCGCTGTCAACTTCCTGTTTCTGGAGTGACATCAACTGCTCTTTCTCAGTAAGGCGTTCACTATACTCGTTGACCTGCTTCTCTTTCACATGCAACTGCTTGAGCAGACTCTGTTCCTTTGCTGCAGCATCCTTGATCTCTTTCTCCAACGCCTCGAATTCACGCTGGGTACTGATCAACTCCATCTGCTTCTCAGAGTTTTCACGAGCCAATACTGCATCATCATACTGGATGTGAAGGCTTTTCAGATCATCCTTGGCTACCTCACTTCTCGTATGTTCCTCAATATATTCAAGGTTAATCTTGTCGAGCAGTTCCTGCTTGACCTTCAAATCCCTTGGCAACTTGACAATCTCATCCTCAAGCGCAAACCGGTCACTAAGGTCTTCCTGCAGCTGGTTGAGTCGTGCAAATACTTCTGCTTCTTCCATCATCTTCTCCCTGTATCTCTCAAATGAAATCCTTCAATTTCCTACTTCGCTTGGGATGTCTGAGCCTTCTCAAAGCTTTAGCTTCAATCTGGCGGATACGTTCCCTTGTCACCTCAAAATACAACCCAACTTCCTCGAGTGTCAATGAATACCCATCATCGAGTCCGAATCGCATTTTCAGTACTTCCTGCTCTCTTGCAGGCAGTGTAGCCAACACGTCCTTCAGCTGTTCCTGCAGCAGTGCATATGCTGTCTGTGTGGCTGGATTCTCCACTTCCTTATCCTCAATGAAATCACTGAGCAAGGAGTCTTCCTCTTCACCAACAGGAGTCTCAAGGCTGATCGGCTCACGGGCAACATTCTTGACTGCCTTGACCTTGATCTCGGTCCAGCCCAGCTTCTCAGCCACTTCCTCATCGGTGGGTTCGCGACCAAGGGACTGCATAAGCATCCTTGACTCCCTTACCACCTTGTTGATCTGCTCTATCATATGTACAGGAACCCTAATGGTTCTTGCCTGATCACTGATTGAACGGGTAATTGCCTGGCGGATCCACCACGTGGCATAGGTAGAGAACTTGAAACCCTTGCGGTATTCAAACTTCTCGACTGCCTTAATCAATCCAATATTGCCTTCCTGGACCAAGTCAAAGAAGTGCAAGCCACGGTTGGTATATTTCTTTGCAATGGAGACAACCAGACGCAAGTTTGCCCTGATCAACCTATCCTTCGCATCCTTCATCATCTTCTGACCATACTTGATCTTGGTGGAATGAATCAGGATATTCTCACATGTATCCTCAAACTGATATTCTATCTGTTTCAGGTCCTTCTCCGTGAGCTGCAAGTCCCTGATCAGGTCCTTGATCGTATCACTGCTGAGATGGAGCTCTTCCTCAATGATTGCACTCTTGCCCTGGGTTGCAAGGTCACGGCCAAGTTGACGAAGCTCCTTGGGATTGGTTATATGCAACTTGTTTTCCAGTTGCTGCTTCTTCTCTTTGTATGAGCGAATCCTGTTCTCTGCATCAATGAAGTCATGGGTGAAGGAGGTGATTTCCTCAGGCTGCAGATCAATCTTTCCGAGCTTCTTGAGCAGGGTCTTCCTCGATTTCAGGAGTCCCTCATCACGCAAGACATCCTCGCCTGTGCTGATCATCTGCTCCTTCTTGCCCATATAGTTCTTAAGCCCGGCCTGAACTTCCTTCAAGGGCTCCTTGTAGTACTGGTTGAATCGCTTCTGTACTGTAACAAGTTCCTTATAATCCTTCGCGTTGTACTCTTCTTCCTGTCCCTCGATTTTCAGGTTGAGTGTCTTGAAGATCTCATAGAAGCGGGTGATCAAGACACCGCTTTCCTGAATGACTTCCTTGATGATCAAGGCTCCGTCTTCCATCTTCTTGCTCAGCTCAACCTCTTGTTCAGCGGTTAGAAGGTTCTCCCTTCCAATCTCCCTGAGATACAAGCGTATGGGATCATCACCACTGGTATCGCTCTTATCGGTACCGAGGATTGTATTGTGCCTGCTATGATCGCTGTCCCCATCCCGCTCTTCCAGGCTGGAGATATCAACAAACCGTTCACCACCCCCTACCGAATCATCATCGGTACTTAAGGCGGTCCAGTCACTCTTTATGGAATCATCTTCCTCTTCATCTTCATCAAGCGCATCATCGTCATCGTCCGCATCGGGATCAGAGCCATGTTTTGCTTTCTTCTTGGATTTCTCTTCATCATCCTTGGTATGTTCATCAGGAAAATGTTCAATCAAGTCATCAACCGTGATGCTCTCATCATCATCAAGAAGGTCATCCGGTTCATCATCAAGGTCATCTGTATCGATTTCATCGGGATTCGGACCATCTGGAAAAACACCAGCAACATGGGCATCCTCACTCTCTGTGACATCAATTTCCAGTTCACTGAGTGTTTGCATGATTTCATCGACAGCCTCATCCGTGGCATGTTTCGGCCCGAGAGCATTACGTATCTCGTCCTTGGACACCTGTCCGGTCTCTGCTGCGCGCGCTACCATGTCCTTGAGAATGGTCTGCGAAATAGTTTCATCAAGCATCTGTATTTCTTACCTACCCTGTTTACATCTCCTGTCCAAGAGTACGCTTAAGTTGTGCTATCTTAGCATCAATCTCAGTCTTCTCCCGAAGCAGTTCCTCGATCCCTTCATCCTCAGTTCCGTCCTGAAGACTAATATCCAAAAGTCGTTTATTGCTTAAACGACGCTTCTCATAATTACGCAGTTGAATTCGATTCACTGCTTCATTGAGAACCTCAACTGGTGCCAGTCGAAATTCCTCCATAGCAAAGGACGATGCTACGTCACTTCGCAGTTGCGGGTCTTCAATCATCTGCAAGATATACTCATCGTGCTTTCCGACATCTTCCCGTGCAGCCTCCTCCAATACGTCGTAGAGAGCCTCTGCCTCACTGTCCTCCAGGTCCTCGACAGCTAATTTGTATCGTGTTTGCAAATACAAATCCCGGTTGTTGACCAGAGTCAGCATTGCATACAAATCAACAGAAATGGTCGCTGGATTCAACGCCCGGATCTGTCTCTCCTCATTCCTGACAGCCGGTTTAACAACAACCCGCTCCTTACGTGAATAATCGTCAAGAATTGACGACTCGTCAACATTCAAGCGGGAAGCAAGGATTTTTATTAGATCCTGCTTCTCAATCGACGACTGTGTGACGTCCAAATATGGCCGAACCGCATGAAATACAGAGGTTTTGCCTTTGGGCGTCAGTGTATCATACTGGTTTACCGCATTGTTTACAAGATAATGAAACCCTTGAACTGCATGTTGCAGCTCATTTTGCAGGGCTTCCTCCCCTTTCTCCTGCACCAACTCTGAGGCATCCTTTGCACTCTTGAGCATGAGCACAGAATTTTCCATGCCGAAATCCTGGGCAATGACCAATGCTTTCTGAGCTGCACTCTGCCCTGCCCTGTCGCTATCGAAAAGAATCTGTACCGATGTACAATATCTTCTGAGCAACTTACCCTGGTCTTCAGTAAAGGAGGTACCCAATGGGGCCATTGCATTGGTGAAACCACTCTGATGCAGTGCCACCACATCGAAATTTCCTTCACAGAGTATCGCCTTCTGGCTTTTCTTTATGGTTTCAAGTGATTCATACAAGCCAAACAGGTTGTGTTTCTTGCTGTAGATCATCGTCTCTGGGGTATTGATGTACTTTGCCTTCGAGGTATTTGAAAGATCCCTCCCACCGAAAGCTACGGTCTTGCCTTGCCAGTTACGGATTGGAAACATCAATCGGTCACGAAACAGCGGGAAACGGGGATTGTTCTGGCTGAAGAGACCACTCTGCTTGAGGAGTTCATCACTGTAGTGGTGTTTACGGAGGAATAAATACAGCCATTGCCCATCAGAGGGGGCATATCCAAGGTTGAATCTCTCCCACATCGCCTCGCTGACATTCCGTTCTCTCAGATATGCCCTGGCTTGCTCTGCTTGTCTGGAATGCACCAGAAGGTAGTGAAACGATCCAGCAATCTTGTCATAAAGCTCAAACAAGGTCTCTTTCAGGTCACGTTTGCTCTTATCCTCTTCAGTCTCATCTGCAAGTTCAATGTTTGCCCTTCTTGCCAACATCTTGACTGACTCGACAAAACTCACCTTCTCCATCTCCATGAGGAAGTCGAACATCGAGCCGCCTTTCTTGCAACTGAAACAGTAATAAAAGCCTTGTTCATCAACTACGGAAAAGGACGGGGTTTTCTCTTCATGAAAAGGACAGAGGCCCCAAAGCCTTCCACCCCTGGCACTCAAGGTGACATAATCAGAGACTACCTCACTGAGTGGGATTCGTGCCTTGATCTGTTCAAGTACCGATTCCGAAATCTTTGCCATCGCTTTCCCTAATCCCGTATGATCGGACTTTGTTCAAGATCTATCCTCAAGAGATCATCAATCTCTTCTTTAGAATAGAGTCTCCCCACTCCGATTCCCGGGCATGACTTTTTCTCTTCTTCCCAATGCTCCTCGCTCTCCAGTATACTCATCCAGAACGGATAGGTCCTACACTGCCTGGGGCGTCCTTCATATACCGAGCAACCCTTTTCGTTCAGGAACACACAGTCATAATTCTGTTTTTCCTTCAAGCTGATCATGGAAAATGCACCCATATCAACTATCCGGCAATAGGTTTTTATGAACGCTTGCTCATCCATACCGGTATGGGCACAAAGTCGATCAAGATCTGGTTGCGAGAGAAATACATACCCCGGTTCACAGCTGCAACAATAGCGGCAACCCTCTACACAAGAAAACCGTAAGCCATCCTCATAGAAGCAACTCATCAACACCCCTTTTTCACGATACAGACAGGAAAAAGGCCTTCCTCAAAGAAGAAGGCCTCCAAGTGGAGAGAGAAGGATTCGAACCTTCGAAGGTATAACCAACAGATTTACAGTCTGCCCCCTTTGGCCACTCGGGAACCTCTCCATGCCAAAAGACATTCGTACATTACAAACTCTGCATTGTTTTGTCAACCTGTCTCAGTAAAATTCTTGATTTCTCTCATTGCAAGGCGTTTTTCCCCAAGTTCTTGACAGATTTGCCCTCTGTCGATATAGTGCACAGAGTCAAAGCCGACTTAGCTCAGCGGTAGAGCACGTGACTTGTAATCTCGGGGTCGTCAGTTCAATCCTGACAGTCGGCTCACATGGAGGCACACCACTATGGTGTGCCTCTTTTCATCTTTCATGCGCAGCTGTGCTCACAAATCAATCCAACTGCTATGCTGATATCTTGCAATAAATAGAAATACTTGTTATAGATAGTATTTGTTAGCCTTGGCTAATAATTTAATACGATTAGGTGGTACTACTACACTATGGCAATATCGAGAACTCCTGTTTTCAAGAGATGCAACTATTTGGGGATTGATCCCCTGGTATTGGGGTATGCCCATAAACCAAGCATCAGACGAACAAAGACAACAAATCGACGACGCAAGCAAAGCGTGTATGCGCGTCAGCTCATAGAGAAACAAAAACTACGTTTCATCTATGGTGTACTGGAAAAACAATTCAGGCTCATTTACGCAAGAGCAGAGAAAATTGATGGGATTACCGGAGAAAACCTACTCACCTTGCTTGAACGCAGATTTGACAACACCATATTCCGCCTGGGACTCTCAACCACCCGAAGGGAAGGCAGACAACTGATCAATCATGGTCATCTTATGCTGAACGGGAAGCGAGTGGGCATCCCATCGGTAACACTGAAGGTCGGGGATGTCATTTCGGTCCAGGAAAAAAGCAAGCAGGCATTCAGATCACGCAAACTCGCCCAGAACAGGAAAATTCCTGCTTGGCTGGAATTTGATGAAGATAAACTGGAAGCAAAGGTAGTCAGCCTACCGCTTAGAAGCGATATCGATTACGATGTCACAGAATCGGCGGTTGTTGAGCTTTACTCCAAATAACATATTAATGGGAGCCGGTTAGATTGTTTTCTCCGGCTCCCTTTTCGTCTTGAATCATTACGTTCTCTTCACCATCGGATGCAGATTCCTAATCCCTGGTTTCACACTGTCCTGTGGAACTCTTGATGATGAGATTTGGCTTGAGGATGACATCCGTCCTCCCTTCCCCTCTACGTCTTGCCTGGAGTTGCTCAAATGCACTCCCGCCCAACAGCTTTGGGTCCTGGTGTATGCTGCTCAGTGCAGGACGGGTTATATCACTGAGGAAGGATGCATCATACCCAATTACTGAGACCTGCCTAGGAACATCGATATTCTGTTCCCTCAGTGCCTGTAAAACACCAGCTGCAACGGAATCATTACAACAGATAATTGCAGTGAAATCACAGAGGGTGGAGAGAAAATGCTTGGTCATGGTATACCCGCTTTCATAGGTATATCCTGTACTGCAGAGAAGTTCCCCTTGTACCCTTACTCCGTATTCACTCAATGCCTTCTGGTATCCTTTCAGACGATCGAGGGATGAATAGCTTCCCAGGAGTCTCCTGTCATGGAAATTGAGAAGGTCATCCGGTCTCTCACTCCAGAAACTCGCGAAGAAGGCAATCTGACGATGTCCAGCCTTCAAGAGGTACTTTGCTGCGAGATAGCCTCCCCTCTCATTGTCATAGTAGATATGACTTGCATAATCGCAGTAATCATGCCTATAGATAATCACGATTGGGGTTGATATCGCAAACAATGCAGGCAGCAACGAAGAGGAAGTATCACTGAGGGGGCAGAACAAAAGACCATCCACACCAAGCTTTGCAGCCCTGCGAAGATTCTCCTCTTCCTGCAATGCACTACCCTCCGAAGAGAGAACCATGAGGGTCTCTCCCTCCTGATTTGCCTGACAAAGGATTCCCTCCACAACCGATGAGAAGAAAGGGTTTTCCAGGGTGGGAACCACCAGTGCGATCATGGCATGTGGTCTCTCGGGTTTCTTGGGTGCATACCCTAAGGCGGACATTGCCTCGCGTACCCGTTTTGCTGCAGTAGGTTCCACACGGTTGGCATGGTTCACAACCCTGGACACTGTTGCAATGGAGACCCCTGCGGCCTTGGCGACATCAGTAATGGTGACCTTTTTCCTATTCATGCATCCAGCTCCCTGATATCTGCCCCGCAGGTGCGAAAGGCATCAAAAAAGCCGGGAAAGGAAACAGCAGCACACTCTGAATCCTCAACGGTCAGACCTTCTTCTGTGGCGAGGGCAAGCGCTACCATTGCCATGGCAATTCGGTGATCGCCTGAAGATCCAACTGTTCCCCCTTTAACCCTTGTTGGGCCCTTTACCACAAGCGAATCCTCCCCTGCTTCCAGATCACAACCCAAGGCATTGAGCTTGTTTGCCATCTCAGCCACACGATCAGTTTCTTTCTGGCGTACATGGCCAAGATTGGTGAAGGTAGTAACCCCGTGTGCTTGCGTGGCGGCAACAGCAAGTGCAGGTAAGGAGTCAGGGATATCACCAAGGTCGATTGTAAGACCTCCCTGTAAGGTTGCCCCTCCCTTTACCCGGAGGGTTCCCTGCTTCTCGTCTTTTTCCACATGAACACCCATTGCCTGTAAGATATCAATTACTCGCTTATCCCCTTGGCTGTCCTGAAAATCAAGAGAGGTCAAAAGCAAGTCAGAATCGCTGAGTGTGGCCGCTACCAGGGGAAAGGCTACAGCGGAGAAATCCGCAGGTATGGTAAACCTTCCTGGGGTATAGTGTTGCCCACCCCTGATAGAAAACCTGGTATAGTTCTCATTCCTCTCAACTTCAACTCCATAGCGTTGCATCCAGTCGAGGGTTATCTGCACATAGGGAGTTTCCAAGGGGTTGTCCACCAATATCTCGGTATCTTTTTCTGCCAATGGGCTGGAAAGCAACAGGCTTGAAACATATTGGCTGTTGCTTCCGTTGAGCCTTACCTTTCCCCCTTTCAAGACCCCCCTGACAACCACAGGTGGAGCTTCCTGCCCCTCCCGGGTCAGGAAAGCCGTCGCACCAAGCGTATTCAGTGCATCAACCAGGCGCTTTATCGGACGCCTTCTGATCTGCTCATCACCGGTAATCACCGTCCAGCCATCAACCAAGGCAGCAACTGAGGAGAAGAAACAGGTGGTAGTACCTGAATTTCCAGTGTTGATGCAGTCCTCAGGAGAGACCAATGAGCTGCCCCTCCCCTTGATCACCCAACAACCTTCCCTCTCTTCTATCTTTGCGCCAAAGGCTTTTGAAGCGGCCAATGCACTCAATCCATCACCACTGGCCAGTGGATTGCAGATAATCGACTGCCCATCAGAGAGCAAACCGAGGAGAGCAGCTCGTATGGTGTGGCTCTTGGAGCCGGGGACCTGAAGACTTCCATGCAAGGAACCGGGTTTGACAAGTACACGCATACATTACATCCTTTTCATTTGTACAAATCGCTTCAAGGCCCTGCTGTTGGAGAGCAGTGTCAGTACAACCAACACAAGCAAGATCATGGTAATGGGTCTTCCTAGCAGCGCCATCAAGAATGCATCCTCACTGGAAGCAAGGGAGATGGCCCTGCGGAAGTTGGAATCCATCATACCTCCGAGGACGATGGCAAGCGTCATGGGTGCAACAGAATACGAACGACGCCGCATGAAGAAACCCAATACACCGAAGAAGAGCATCAGGTAAACATCAAACATCCTGTTATTCGTTGCAAAGGATCCTATAATGCAAAGTATGGTTACCAAGGGAAGCAGGATCCTCTTGGGGACAGCAATGATCTTGCTGATCCTCGGAGCTACCAGGAGACCAAGGATCAAGAGGAAGATACTGCCAATAAAACCGCCTGCAAGGATTGCATGGAACATCGGTGCACTTGTCTTGATGAACATTGGACCAGGTTGTAACCCATGGACATAGAAGACTGAGAGGATGATCGCGGTTACGGCATCCCCGGGTATGGCCAGGGTAAGCATGGGAATCATGGCCCCTCCGATACAGGCATTGTTGGCCGACTCACTGGCAACGATACCTTCCACTGCCCCCTCTCCAAAAGGAACGGAGGGATTCTTGACCAATTTCTTTGCCTGACTATAGGCAAGGAAGGCCGCAACAGGACCTCCTGCTCCAGGCAGTGCCCCGATGACAACCCCGATGGTTGCATACCAGAGAGAAATCGGAGTATGGCGCAGCACCTCTTTCGTTTTCAGTTTCTGGTAGGAGAGAGCGTTCACATCCCCTCCCTCAAGACTGGTGGAAATGACCATCAATACCTCAGAAAAGCCAAAGAGCCCCACCAATGCCGGTACGATATTGATTCCAGCCTGTAAGTTCTCGATACCAAAGGTAAGCCGAGCGGTACCCATCACCGAATCTATGCCTACCATGGAAAAGAACAGGCCAAGACAGGCGCTGATAAGTCCCTTTGCAAAATGTTTTGTTGTCAGGGAACCTACGGTGGTTAAACCGAAGGTTGCAAGAAGGAAGTAGTCCATCGGGGTGAATTTCAGCGCTACAGAGGATATCGGCTTGGCTACAATTGCCAAGGCAAGGAACCCAAAAAGCGTCCCTATGAATGAGTACATGACTGCGTAGATCAGGGCCTTGTACGCCTCACCCTTTTTTGCCATGGGAAAGCCATCAAGGGTGGTTACCACCGATGAAGGTGCTCCAGGTATATTGATAAGGATTGCAGAGAGGGCTCCGCTGAATACACCTACCACATACACGCCCATGATGGTGGCCAGGGCATTGGTGGTCTGCCATGAGTAGGTGATTGATACCAGAAGCGCAGTTGCCATGGAGACCGACAACCCAGGAATGGAACCCACGAAGAGTCCAGCCAGCGAGCCGGCAAAGACAAGCAATACAAACTGAAGGTTGCTTGCATAGGAAAGTATTCCAAGAAACATATCCATTATCCAATCCTCCTACGGAAGCATGACGTGCAGAAGCTTTCCGAACAGGAGATACATCAAAGAGGTAAATCCTACAGAGAGCAAGCCGATCAAGAGATACCTTCGCTCTCCTAGGTAAAAGAACAATCCGAAGAGAAACAAGGTCGTTGAGACGAGGAAAGTAAGATAGGGCATCACCATCACATAGACCAAGGTTGCAAGCGTTACCACAACTGTGTCACGAACCAAGAACAAGACAGGAGTGACCTCTCCCTTCTCTTTACCTGCAGAATGAAGCAGGGAGAGGGAGAGCGGAAGCAGGAACACCGCTACAAGCAGGGGAAACAGATAGGGTGACTGCTGCCATACTACCTTTGCCAGGTGATGCTCCACCAACGAATAGACAATGGCAGAGATGGATAACAAGAGAAACACGAATCCTTCGATTCGTGAATATGCTCCACTTCTTGATCGATGTGCTTCTTCCATGAAGGCTTTCTCCTTAAAAACGGTCTTGCAGAGAACTTCTGCAAGACCTCTTGCTAACTAGTACTGTGACTTCTCAATCCCGAACTTCTCAGGACTGAATTTGGCTACCCCACTATCGTAGAGCATCCAGGAAACCAGGGACTCCCAATCCTTGTAGAACTCCTTCATAGAAGCTTCATCAGGATATTTCTCATAGAGCTTATCCAAGGAGTTCTTGGCCACAAACTCTTTCCAGGCAGGTTCCTGTACAGCTTTCTTTGCTGCATCACGAAGAACGGTAACCACTTCAGAGGGCACATCCTTATCCACCAAGAAAGATAGCGGGGTGAACGGATTGGAGAGATAGCGTTCTGAACCAGGGAGAATTTCTCCAAGGGTGGGCACATCAGGGTGTGCTTCCAGACGGTCAAGGGCAGAGATACCCAACAATTTCAAGTCACCACTTTCAAGATAGCCGGTAACCGTGGAGTAGTTGGAGTTGGTAAAATCGACTTGGTCACCCAATACAGCGAGGATGCAGTCAGCTCCACCGGGGTATGCAGTAAGGGCCATTTCCATGCCGAACTTGCCATAGATCATTGCCTGTACGTGTCCTGATCCACCTGGTCCGGTATAGCTCATTTTCACTTTACCGGGGCGGTTCTTGATGTCATCCACCAAGTCCTGGAGGGTCTCATATTTTGAATCCTTGCCTACAACAATGACCTTCGGGTCATTGACGGCAACCATGATCGGGGTGAAATCGTCATAACTCATCTCACTCAGTCCCATCACTCTCTGGGTCCCCAATGATTCTGCTGTGAATAGAACGGTATAACCATCACTCTTTGCATCAAGGACGGTACGGGCACCAATGGAACCGCTTGCACCACCCTGGTTGATGACAGTTATGCTCACTCCAAGGTGTTTCTCCAACTGGACGGCCAATTGTCTTCCGCTGATGTCTGTGGTGCCCCCAGCTCCGTATGGGACAATCATGGTAATCGGTTTGGTGGGATACGAAGCATCCCCCGATTCAGTGGTTCCAGCGCCCCAAAGCATGGAGATGGACAATAGCAACAAAAGGAAAACAAGCATCTTGTGTTTCATATGGCCTCCTACGGTACCAAGTGTAAATTATCATAGATTATGCATCAGTTTGTACATTTATGCAATATTTATACAATAATATGAAACATCATTCAGTAGTTTATTTATATACAGCAATTTAATGTTTACAAACATACATCAATTATCTGTAAATTTACATCTCTTCTCAAAAAAAAACATTCCCCTCCTTACATGGAGGGGTGTGCATACTCTGGGCGAAGCACCTCTGCTCCCTGCATAAACACGGGCACTGTCTGCTGCATTGGATGGTTCACGACAACCAGCATCCTGATTACCTTCTCCAACATCCCATCAATTTCAAGTTCCTGCATACAGAACAAGGGGGTTGAACCACAGTAGCCTGCTTTTCTCAGTCCTGTTGCAGGATTTCGACTTTTCAGATCACTGGTTTGGGTGATCAGGAGGTAGGCAACTTCCTCTTCCTGCAATGAATTAAGGGCAAGCACTTCCCGGTAGAGTGTTGCAGCGGCGGTTTCTATGAGCTCAGGTACATCTTCCTGTACGCAGATGGCCCCCCTGATAGCACAGATGGTTGGTGGCAATTCCATGGTTACTCCTCAATCAAATGTTTTAATACCATTATCCTATAGTAATTCCTCTCGTGATCACATGCTCCAATACCCCTACAATCAAGCTTAAGGCAAAGACTGCGAGCATTCTGAGAACAGTAAGCAATACAGCAGAAGCAGGGAATATTCGATCCCCTGCCCAGACCAAGAGGGAAAATACCAGTATCCAAAATCCAAAAAGCAAACTGGTCCAGCTTATCAGAGAAAGAAAGAAGTGAAGCAGCCCGACAAACTCCATGCTTACAGCAAAAAAACTACTTGCTATATAGACAAGAAAAAAGAAGAGGTAGAGCAAGAGTGTATAGGTATGTACCCGACTGGAGAAAGCCAGCAAGCGCCGCGTCTGCAACATAGATTGATGGTATCACCTAAGAGAGCTTGTCTGCAACCGGGAAACTCACGAAGAGTTTCCCCTGGCCTGAGGCAAATACATCCAGGACCGGGGAATCTACACGGTTTGAGAGCGAAATAGTGGACATGGAGAGTACATGCTGACTGAGAGGCCATTGCAACTGCTTTGCTGTAATGATTACTTCCTTGGTGAAACTCGAGGGAATAAAGCTAACCGTCTGTGGTGGGTTGTGTATTTCAAAGCGATGGTACTTTCCAACCAGGAAAAGGCTCTCATAGGCTGTATACCATGCAGAGGGAGGACCATACTGGTCAAAAAGGCTGTAGGTGGTAAAGAGGTGGTCCATGCGAAACCCTCCGCCACCAACCAAAACATAGGTGGAAAACCCGAGGGAGGATGCTTTTCGAAGCGCAAGCTCTGTATCGCTCTCATCCTTATCTGCAAGGCTCTTCTCATGGTCAAGGTGTTGTATCTCGGAAAAATATCGAGTGGAATCGAAATCCCCGATGCATAGATTGACGGGTATCCCCAAGGCTTTCGCTGCCTCATACCCACTATCAGCCGCAATAACCATATCTCCAGGTTGCAAAAGATCTACAGGAAGGCGGGAAGGCGCCCCTCCACCTGTAAATATTATAGCTTTACTCATAAACGCTCACTTTATGTTGCGGATTTAGCAATATTATCATAGTATATTACCACATTCATAAATAAAAGAGGAATGAACATGTCCAACGTAGCTCAGCATCTCGCAAAGGTTGCGCTCAAACGCGCAGATATCATGATACCGAAAGCAACAGTAGATCTCACCAAATGGGCAGTTGTTGCTTGCGACCAGTATACTTCAGAACCCGAATATTGGGAACAGGTCAAACAACTCGTGGGAGATAATCCTTCGACACTCAACCTGATCTATCCTGAAGTGTATCTTGAGGAAGCACATCCAGAGAAACGGATTGAGACAATCAATGCCACCATGAAACACTATATACAAGAGGATCTGTTTACCGTATATAAGAATGCTTTTTTCTTGGTGCATCGAACCACTCCCTCCAGTAAGATCGGACGATGGGGTCTTCTCGTTGCGCTGGATCTTGAGCAGTATGACTATGCCCCGGATTCACGCAGCATGATCAGGGCAACAGAGGGAACTATTCTTTCCAGGATCCCACCAAGAAAAGAAATCAGGAAAAACGCACCGCTCGAACTTCCCCATATCATGGTCCTGATCAATGACGAGAGGCGTTCGGTCATTGAACCTCTTGCAAAGAAGAAGGAGAGTCTTCCTCTTGCCTACGAAACAGAACTTATGGCAGGTGGTGGTGCCTTGAAAGCCTGGGTTGTCGATTCTGACGAAGACATGCTCAAGATTGCAGCGTCCTTGGATGGAATGCTTGATGCACTCCCCCAGGACAATCCCCTGCTCTATGCCATGGGAGACGGCAACCACAGCCTTGCAACAGCAAAGAGTTGTTGGATGGATATCAGGGAGACCCTCACGGAAGAAGAGCGAAAAGAACATCCTGCACGCTATGCTCTGGTTGAACTGGAGAATATCTTTGATGAGGGATTGGAGTTTGAACCGATCCACCGTGTACTTTTCGGTCTTGACCAGCATACGTTTGAAAACGAGCTCGCAAAAGCCTGTGCCCATTTTGAGAAAGAGCAGGTGTCAGACCTGAAATCACTCGACGCAGCAATCAACAAAGAGGATGGCGTACAGAAATTTGGGTTCTGTGACAAGAGTGGTTACCAAGTCTACTCACTTGCAGAGCCTAAAGCCTCCATCGCTGCAGGTACGCTGCAGTTGATCATAGACTCGCTGCTAGAACAGAAAATTGCCAGTGTTGACTATATCCATGGAAAGGATGTCACCGCCAACCTGGGAAGCAAGGAAGGTAATCTGGGACTCATCCTGCCGGAAGTCTCCAAATCAACCTTCTTTGATTCAATCATCAGGGATAACGCTTTACCGAGAAAAACCTTCTCCATGGGAGAAGCACATGAGAAGCGGTATTACATGGAAGCCAGGAAGATTCAACGCTAAGCAAGAAGTGCTGAAGCATCATAGTCGCCACAGCGCAACAAGGTGTAGGGAGTTGTCGTGCAATCGATCAAGGTGGAGGGAGTATCCCTCTGCCGCATCGGATCCACGACAATGGTCTGCACCTTATCTTTGTATGTGAAGATAATATCTGTGATGTTGGTTATGGAGTACCCATGGGGATTTACGGCAGTTGAATAAATTGGGGAACCAAGGCGGGTAAGCAATTCCTGTATGAAGGGGTCCTTTGGAACCCGTATTGCATATGTCCCTTCTCCGTCCATGGTGGGAAGGATACAGGTGAGCGCACAGGGCCAATGGTCATGGAGCACCTCTGGAACTTGGCAGAGATGTTGTGCTTGTTCGAGCGTTGCCAGGACAGCAAACTGCTGTTGTCCCAGATGCTCCTTCAAGGCACGTATTTTTTGTAGTGTTGTATCAACTTTCCCACTCAGACCATAGATTGTGTCACAGGGAAGGATCATAAGATGGTCCTCCTGGAGATGAAACACACATCGATCCAATGTCTCTGGTTCTGATTTATAGAGGAGTTCTGCTTCCTCACCTCTCCAACTCATACGTACGCCTCCGCCTTTTTTGTATCCACCAATAGCATAGCGTAATCATTGATGCCATGACTAGGGAGGCAAGAGCTAGATATATGGTAGGAATTCCAGAAAAACCCAGAGACTCATTTGATTCAAAGGTATGGAGTATCCTATCCTCATAGGAGTTGGAGTTTTGTTCCTCATCTATGAAGTAATATACCTGTTCCCCTTCACTCTGATATCCATACTTGAAGGCAGCATCCTTTAGGGCATCTTCACTGCTCGCCTCATCTCTCTGCCGCTTCAGTGAGTCTACCTGTATTGAGAGCACTGTCTGTTCATAGGAAAGTCTCGATATTTCAGTTTTCAAGGCACGATTGTGCAGAATTCCCCCGATGCCAAATACTGTCATGAGCAAGGAAAAGGTAAAAACTAGGCTGAAAGCGAATAGTAGCGGAATTTTTCTTGTCATGCCATCCTTCAATACACTATACTAAGTATGATACTATACCATTAATACTGGTGTAAAGTTTGCATGGAGGTGGCAATGTCTGAAAACAAACACTATGGACGTCAGATTTTTCTGAGCCTGTTCCTTACCGTATTTATTCTCTTGGCCGGCCTCTATCTTGCTTCACGGTATCTGTTACCACTCTATGATGTCAATCAACAGCAAATTTATGACATATTGGTAAAGTTGTTTCCCATCCTTCTCGGCCTTGTCATGATTGAGGTTGGTGTTATGATCGCCCGAAGGAGAGATGAGGAGTATGCAGACCAAGTTGACAAACTTCCTCCCAATGCGTATGACAAACCATTCTACACCCTTCCCGGTGATGACCCCAGCCACCTTCACAGTGACGAGTTATTGCTCAGCCAACAGAGAGTGCAGCAAAACACTTCCCAGATACAGGATACCATTGAAGAAGAGGAGCTGAAGCCTCAGGCAGTTGCTTCCGTAGAGCCAATGGTTCCCAGGGAAGAGGAGGCAATGGTCAAACGCTTTGAAATGGCGGAACCGGAACAGGAAACAGTGGGGGCAGAGGAAAAGATTGCTGAGCCCGTTGCTGAGAATATCACCTACAATACAGACTTTGACACGATCTTGGAAATGGAATTGAACAACTCCAAGGAGATGGATTATGACCTTACCCTGGTCATGATTGAAGTCACCGAAGGTCCTGCTTCCCTTATTGCAAACAAACTGATGATGCTTAGCGGGGAACTTGCCTACAGCTTCACGCTTGAAGGCGGGAAAATTGCCATGGTCCTCCCCTTCTACAATGGTGATGAGGCACGCTCATTCACCCTCTCTATCATCGAGAGTTGCCAGAAAGAGTTCTCAGGTTCTTCATTGCAACTGGGATTTGCATCACGGAATGGAAGAATTGTTGACAAGGAACAATTACTGCATGAAGCACAGAGTGCCTGCAGCAGCAACTGGGAAGATAACTAATCCTTTAAAGGAATCTCAAAACTCATCCTATCCTTGGTCAGTATTGTATCAGGGAAGATTTTTCGGGCATCCTTAAGCAAGAATCGTAGTTCTCTGTCCCCGTATCGTGGACTGTAATGGAGCAGACCAAGCTTGGCCACCTCTGCATCTTTTGCAATCTGGGCAGCTTGGCCGGCAGTCATGTGCTTTTTCTCATATGCTGTCTCTTCCATATCGGACGTAAACATCCCCTCACAAAGCAGAAGATCACTATGCTCTACTTCCTTGGCAATGGAAGGAAGATACAGGGAGTCAGTGACATAACTGAATTTCCTACCCCCACGCTTCTCTCCCATCACATCCGTACTGGTGATTACTCTACCATCACTCAGGGTGACAGTCTCCCCTCTTTGCAATTTTCCCCAGAGCGGGCCTACCGGTATTCCCAGTTCCTGTGCTTTCTCTGGATGGAACTCCCCTGGACGGTCTTTCTCCTGCATGACATATCCCAGACAAGGTTTGGTATGATTGAGCCTGAAAGCACGTACGATAAAGTCATCAGTCTCCAGGATAATACCTGGTTCAACCGTCTTTACTATGATCTCATAGTTGATATACATATCAAGGATTCTTCGATTGGCATCCACATACTCCTTGAGTTTGGGGGGGCCATAAAGCGTCAGTGGCTCATCGCGGTCAACCTGACTGGAAAGCATAAGTATCCCCGGGAGTCCGGTCACGTGGTCTGCATGCATATGGCTTATGAAAATGGAATGAATCTTTTTCCACTTCAAATTCAGCATTTTCAGGGAGACCTGCGTACCTTCCCCACAATCGAAGAGAAAGAGTTCGCCGTCACGACGAACCATGGCACTGGTAAGAAACCTATTGGGAAGGGGCATCATGCCGCTGGTCCCGAGTACAAACACTTCAAAATTCATAGAGCAAGTATACTGAAAAACATCGGTTAATCAAAGTGTGTACAGCTTAAAGGTTCAATTCGTTTTACCCGTCGTAAACTAAACTGTACTGATACCACACTTACCAGAAGCAGAACCAGTACAATGACGAGGATATCTCCCAGAGGATAGACCACACTAAAATCCAAAAGATAGTAGGAAAGCGAGGGGATTGAACGGTCGGCGACCGCACTAAGCAATGGGGAAAGATTGCTTGACATCACAATACCCAGCAAGGTTCCCCCTATCATGGAGAGAATCGTCACCATCATGACCGTGTAGAAATAGACACTGCGGATCAAGCTGTGGCGTGCTCCAAGCAAGGTAAGCATAGCAATCTGATGTTTGTCATCCTCAACCAGTTCCCTGCTTAGTTCGCTGATGAAATAGCCACAGAGCATTGCAACAGCCACCATAACACCCAACACAGCCTGCCTGCTTGTATTAAGGTTTGTAGCAATGGTGAAATTCTCCTCATCCCACGAAGTTACCATAAAACCATCATCCTGATATTCCTGCTTCAAGGGTTCAATCCTCTCCTGGGTTACCAACAATTCATGGTAGGTCTCCTCACTGCCCTTGAACAGACGATGGATCAGGTTATAGTCACAAAAGGCAAGATTCGCATCAAGTTCCCGATATCCTGAATCATAGAGATTGCCCACTACACAGAATTGTGGACGGATCCCATCGTCACCTACCAACATCAAGGCAACCCGGTCGCCAATTCCCACCTGGAGTTCATCAGCCAAGGTGGTGCTGAGCAGTACCTGTTCCAGCGTGGTACTCTCCTTGGGAATTCCATCCATCAAGGTAATCTGTGAGGTTCTCAGTTCGTTGAAATATCCGTCCTCAACACCCTTGAGTCTGACCATCTTGTTTCCTTCTGGGCTATAGATCAGGGCATAGCTTTGAGAAACCAACTGTACATCCAGCACACCGTCCTTCTCGGGCAAATCACGTGTGGAATCCTCATGCACTTGCAGATGGCCATTACCCAATAGTGCGTATTTATCAGCAATCCCCTTACTCATGGATACCACAAAGATCTGTGCAAAGACCAATGCTCCAACTACCAGTGTGATCAAAACGAGATTAAAGAGTATTCGTTTTCTTGCTGCTCTGCTTCCTTTGTACCCGAGCTTTCTCAGTACCAGAAGACGTAGAAGTCCTTGCTTCAAGAGCGCACCTCCACATTTCTATTATGGAGTCGATAAACGGTATTGCACCGACTTGCAAAGGCAAGATTGTGTGTGATCAACATCAGGGCTACTTCCCTCTCAGCGACCAATGAAAAGAGAAGATCTTCAACCAGTGCAGCATTTCTCTCATCCAATGAACCTGTTGGTTCATCGGCAAAAATCAGGGAAGGTTCATTCACCAGAGCCCTTGCAATGGCGACTCGTTGGCGCTCCCCTCCGGAAAGTTGGTCGCTGGTATGTCCAAGTCTGTCCTGCATACCAACCAGTTCAAGCATTGCCAAGGCCTTACGTGAGGCATCTCTCTCACTGTACCCCGCAATCATGGCCGAGATCTGCACATTCTCAAGGGCTGTGAAATCATCCAGAAGCAGACTGCTCTGAAAGATGAAACCCATTGAACGGCTTCTCAGCCGACTGAGGTGTTCATCATCGAGGCAGGGAATCTCCTTACCTTCAAACCGGATACTTCCACTGTCTGCTGAGAGCAACCCTGCACTGACCTGCAACAGGGTCGACTTCCCACTCCCACTTCTCCCGGTGATCGCAATACTTGTTGCACGATTCAAGGTGAGAGATACCCCTTCCAATATCTGGATGGGCTCTCCTCCCCTAAGGGTTGCGGGAAAACTCTTTGAGACTTGTTCTAGGGTAAGTACCTCAGTTGACTTCATCATGCGTAAACATCTCCATGATATCTGCCTTCAGGATCTTATGGGTCCCATGGAAGGACGCAATGAGGCTGAAGACAACAATGACAATAAACAACACCAGAAGTTCCAAACTCCTGATCTCAAGTTCCAGATGAACACCCATCGACCTGTAGACATAGGAAGAAAGGGTTGGGTAGATGGCAATACCTGCATAAGAGAGAACAACGCCCACCAAGCTTCCAATGACTGCCACTACCACCGCCTGCAACACAAACAGGGCTTGTACCTTTGCCTTGGTAAGCCCGATGGCACGGAGCATGGCTATCTCAGTTTGCTTTGCGAGCAACAATCTTCTGGAACTGTTCCTGATATGTACCAGTATGACCAACACCATCAGAAAGAGCATAAGTGCCATCATCTTCTGTTCAAGTTCCATTGCACCATACAGGGAAGCATTTATCTCCATCCAGGTGCTTGTATTGGTAAAGCCCAATTGCATGATTTCAGCTTTCACTTCCTTGACGTCGTGGGTGGTGAATACCCCAATCTTCAAAGGAACATCACCTTGCAGGGCAAGTAGGGTCTCTACATCACAGAGGAAGGTGGAGTGATCAAAATCATAGCTGGTTGTATAGTAGACGGCTCCCACCTCAAGTTCCTTTCTGGAAGGAACCACTGTTGCTTGCTTGCCTTTTTTCAGGAATGTAAGGGTAAGGGTTTCACCCATATCGATGGAACGTGTATTTGAGTAGGAAACCGCAATCTGCCCTTCCTGAAACAGGAATCCACGATAGCTGTTTAGATTGGAAAGAAATCTTCCCTCCCCATCAATACCCCTAAGGCGACCAGCAATGGTCGACCCATCAGTTCCCTGGGCAATGACAGGAATATCTACATACACAAAGGCATGCTGGACAGAGCCCAATCCCTCGATCAGGGTTGCAGCCTCATTGGCTGCAATGTAATCATTGCTCTCCAGGTCTATCTGAAGATCGAATGACTCAAAGGTCCTGATATCCTCGAACTGGTTCCGCTGTAGGGCTTGCATAAATGAAAGCACTGCTACGATGGCAAAAAGACAGAGAGCCAGACCGAGGGAAATACGCACACTTGTCCCGCGATGCCGATTCTGCCTGGAGAAGGCATAGCGGGTGGCAAGGCGCAACAACAAACGCATGATTACCGGTATGAGATGGAAAGAATTCTCTTTCCACCTGGAGCATAGGTGATATCACAATACGGACGTCCTTCACTATAGAGCGTCTGGACCCGCTTCCCATCATCAAGGAAATGCAAGATGCTGGTGGTGCGACCTGCTTCCTTCTCTTCAACCATCGCTATTTCTCCCTTCTCATAGCTGCTCACCACTTCACTTCCATCATTTCTGATAGTGTGTTCACTGACCAGTTCGTTCTCTTCATTATACCGGTATTCAGTCTCACTGGAAGGATTTTTCTTCAGAACCAATAAACCCTGTTCATCATAGCGCTCTTGCACCACACTACCGTCCGGTAGTGTACGTTCAACCGTGAATGAACCTGTCTCTTCGACAACCACATCCAGTTGTGTATCCTCTGATTCTGATGAAAAAGGTTTTACAACGGTACTTCCCTGAATGGTAAGGAACGTCTGTCCTCCCTGGGTATCTGCATAGGTAAAGGAGTGTTGCTTACCTTCCTGATTGAAATAACGTATTGAGCTAGCTTCTCCCTTCACAGTCACAACTGCAAGCAAACTTCCATTCGATGCCGAGTAGGTGAAAAGCTGTGCCTCCTGAAAGGAGCCATCCTGATAGGAGGTAACTCTCTCAAGCTTTCCATCCTCTCCATAGTAGTATGCATGTGAGTTGGACCCGATTTGCTCTTCGCGCAACAAGCCATCCCTGAAAACACGGGAAACAAGAACCTTTCCATCAGAAGAGGACCTGGACACAATTCTATTACCATCATCATTGGAAATGGTCTCTTTCCAGATCATGCCACCAGGTCCCCAGAGTTCCCTGTTCCCATCGGTGAGGGAAAGATGGTAAGGGGATTCTCCCGATAACGAACCACGCTCCTGGGCGATACTGTTTGATTGCACCAATGTTGAAGCAAACAGCACCGAGAAACAGAGAAGCATGGTTGCGCTGGAGATGAGGTGTTTCATCTTAATCTGTGAGACCTACCAGTGTATTAAGGAAGTCTTCCTTGTCGAAGGCTTTGATATCCTGGTATGTCTCACCGGTACCCACGAATGAAACAGGAATACCAAACTTTTCACCGATCTG
>Ga0172378_10001018_pt1 | contig 25407 bp, 20 predicted proteins | sample GrowelOW332metaG_FD_119755 | JGI IMG/M metagenome (GOLD analysis project Ga0172378, IMG submission 119755) | Groundwater microbial communities from an aquifer near a municipal landfill in Southern Ontario, Canada - Pumphouse #3_1 metaG | ecosystem: Environmental > Aquatic > Deep subsurface >... | reverse complement strand
TCCTTCATCACTATTAATAATTTCTTCATCAATACAAGTAATTGTATAATTACTACCGTTATAATTTCCTTTGAAATCTGATTTTATATTAGATGTTGATGCAATAGTTATATCTTTAGTCTGAACATAATCACTATCTAAATAAGTTTTTGCTTCACCTAACACAAGACTACCATCTATTGGCTTGTCATAATAACTACTTGCAATGAAATTCCAGTCATATTCATCATTAATTAAGAATTTGCTCGTAGTTATATCTGTTTTGAAATATTTGACTATCAAAACATCACTTGGATTTGTCAAAGTAAAGCTCTTACTATTTAGGCTATCCTCATCAAAGTTTACAGTTAATAAATAACCGCCAACTTCAAATATGTTTGGATTTATATAGCCATTTTCTTTTATCTCTGTATTATTATCCATATTTGTATAAGTTAGGTTCACAAACAATGGAGAACCGTTAAATAATACATTAGTATTTGGTTTATATGTTGCATTTTCATTATCACGATAGTTTTGCAAGAAAACTTCTGTATTTGAATATGTTACTTTTAATTCCACATTATAATAAGCATCAATTACAAAGTCTTTTTGCCCAAAAGTAAATGTGAAATTTCCGCCCGTATCTAGATTTGTATCGCTACCAACAGTTGTCTTCTCCGCATTAACATAATCTTCATAGATTTCTGTATATCTATGCTTATAATAGCCATTATCATCTCCATATTTTAGACCATAATTTGCAACATAAGTTACCCTAACTAAATCGCCGTGTTTAAATTCATTAATATCTTCTACTACTTTATAATCACCTTCTTCACCTTCTTCACCTTTTTCATATTTTTCATAAACATATTTACCATAAGTGGCTTTAGTAACCGAATCAGTATTGATATTATCGGGGTTATAATTAATTGTTTGTGTAGTAGTACAAGAATACTCATTTCCATCATAATTAATTAGATACTTAAAATAATCATCAGCATTATCATTATTATTGCATAAATGATTAATAACTGCATCTGTATGATCTTCACAAATTTGTTTCTTTACCTTATTAGAATCAGCGGCAGCTACTAGGATAACATTTCCGTTTTTATCAATCCTATTATAAACTATTCCTTTACCAAGTTCGTTTTCTACTCCACTTATAGAAACTATCTTAAATCTATAAATAATTGAATTAATTATAGTCGTACCATCAATTGTAAATTTCGCAGTATTATTAACTGTTTCCCATCTCTCAGAATCCCAACTAGAATTATTGTAATAAATTTTATAACCATCTATAGGTGCTTTATCTTCTCTAACAAGACTATCTCCATCAATTTTGTATATACCTACACCAAAATTAAAATCAACTGGGCCTGTATACCAACAAGTATCTATATGATTTTCATCCCAACTATTAGAAGAACTCGTACTTTCTATAGATTTTATATATAATTCTGGCAAAGTATTGTCTATCAAGAAAGTTTTTGTTTTATCCTTTGACTTCTCTGCTTGAGACTTTAATGAAATTTGTATATCTCCCGATACCGGTATACTGTAATAAATGATTACATCTTCACCATTATCTATTTTATTTTTATAATTTAAATAATCAATATGCTTGTAAACCTCAGATTCTAGGCCTTCTCTTTTTATAATTATATCAGCTCCACTAAAGCCCATTGATGTTATTTGAATACTTAATATTATATATTTTTCATTAGTATATTCCGTGAAATTGTGTAGACTTGCATTATCAAAAACACTCTTTTCTACTTCAGCGAACTTTTCACCTACCATATCAAGTCCATTAGATGTAGCTCTCGAAAGAGGAGTAAAGTCTGGCATAACAGCGTCTATTTTAATATCATTTACGATTAACTCTTTGCTCATTAAGTTCGAACCACTTACAATTCTAAACTTACAATCACCGTCTGCCATACTACCCTTTATAATGTAACTGCCTTCATAAGTGTTGTTATTATAGCTTAAAGAGATAGTACTCCATTCTTTATAATCTCCATTTGTACCCTTAAAGCAATACTCTGCATGTGCACCACTTGCCAAAACAGAATAAGTCTTTATTGCGACTTTAAAATTATCTTGACACCAAAATGTGATATCAGCAGTTAATGCATCTTCACTAGAATTTATAGTAACCTCTTGATTGATATTATCTTTTTTGAAAGTATTATATTTATCTGTAAAGAATACTGGTGCTGCTTTATCTATCATAATTGTGCCAATTTCTAAATCAGCTGAAGCATTTATATTTTCAACTATAGCATTATTTACTATTACATTATTAACAGAATTAGACAAAATACGGAATTTATAGCTTTTATTCAAACTATCATTCGTACCTTCAGGTTTAATTTCAAAACTACAGTTTTTAACTTTGCCATTACTGTCAGTTGTATCTAATGCATTCCATTTATAATTATCACCACAGTCTGTCCAAGCACCATTATTAATAGAATATTGGATTTTAGCACCACTAATAAAGTATTTAGGGTTGAAATTAACAAATACATTTTCACTAGTCCATTTACCTGCTTCATAAACAGGTCCTATGGACGAGCCCGAAGTAAGTGTGAATAACTTATTATTACTATCCAAGCTCCATTCTGGCGTATTTGTATCAAGAGCGGGTTTGATTGTATAGGTATTTAAATTCTCTGCTTTATCCTTAATCAATATAGTGTAGGTCGTATATAAAGATAGGGCAAAATTATTCCCATCTACCTTAGGAATATAATTGCCATCTACATATTCAAAATAAACGCTTGTTTGTGTCTCACCGTTTATTTTATAGCTCATCTTAATTTCTTTTACTCCACTACCACCTATTTCCGCACTGTCATTACCTTTATCGAAAGCCTCAAGTACTAATACTTGTGGATTCTTGTGCCATTTAGTAGCAATATTATTAAATAATGTATTATCGCCATTAACTATATAAGGTGATTCAGTATCTATAGCTATACGCATATATTTACCTTGACCAGCTTGATCTAATGAATTAGGAACTATTCCTCCTATTGCATACAACTCATTTATCTTATTAGTACACATAAACCAATATACGCTTGTTTTATTAATCTTAAATGTAGCTTGCTGAAAAGTTTTGGATTCATTTTCAACAAAACTTATCACATTGTTATACATATCTCTAAACTCTGAAATGTTTTGCCAATCTCCTGTATCTGTCGTCTTGAACATAATACTGCCAAGTCCACTTGCTCCATAATCCGCCTCAAGCGTTACATTTATATAAGTTGAATTAGTAAAGTTGTTGTCCGTTTTAGTGCTATTATAAGGAGTTATATTATCGATAAGTTTAGTACTTACAACAAAATTAGGAACTGTTTTATCAATATTAGGTTCAAATATTGCACTTATACATTCATTAGTTGAATTATCAACCACTTTAATTTGATATTTCAATTTTTCCTTCATCTCTAGCATATATGTGCCAGCGTAAATCCCCGTAGATATATAAATAGGATCACCCGCTTTGTCGTTTAAAGTTGTTAATTCTTTTATTCCACTAGCACCATCACTTACCTTATAATATGCATATACACTATCATTAGTAAAATAATCACCTATACTATAAGTTTTACTATATGGATCATTGATGCCAATTACTTTTCCGGTAGCTTTACTTACATAAGTTACGCTATCTATTTTTGGTGGTGCATTATCAATAAGCACATCTCCAGCAGCTACATAAGAAAATACCCTTTCTCCTATAGCCGTATTGATATCATTACCATCACAATATTCATTTATGTTTGATGCTATGAAGAAATAATATCTTGATTTTGTTTCTGTATCATTAGTAATTGTAAATGTAATTTCATTATCCTTATCCGGTGTATAAATAAATGCTAATCCCGTAGTATTCATTGAATTAAGAGTAACATTATTAATTTTTTGTATATCACTAGACATTGTACTTCCTATAAAATCAGCAGCATAACCCCATGGATTATTATCATAAGTCTTATTATAATTTTCCGAAACGGAAATCCAATAAAGTTTAGCGCCCGATTTGCCATACCTGTATTTCAATTTGATTACTACTGCATCTTTACTTGGTAAACCAGATAATTTATTATCAATATTTAGATAAGATGCATCATTACCATCTTTATCTTTATAAGTTGCTGATTCCAAATTTAAATACAATTGACCATTGTCAATCCTTGGCAATATACAATTGCCATTTGTATCAATATCTAAAACTATCTCATCAGTCACATTTAATTGGTTGTCTGTAAGTTTAAAACCAAAGCCATTAGTGTTTGTCGCTGTATTATAACCAAAGCTATTAACTGTACTACAATACAAGTCATCATTATTAGTGTTCACATTACTAGCATTTAACTTAGTTGCTACAATATTACCGTTTTGATTTTTTAAAGAAACAGTTTTTATTCCCGAACCTGCACCTACACTACTACGATCACTTGCAACAACATACATATATACACTTTCATAAGTCCATAATGTTGTATTTGTAGTCATCCTATTAAATTTGTAATTGGTATCTGTAGTTTTCTCGAAATATGCTAAAATATCATTATTGGTTGCATAACTTCCAATTGCTTCAGCCCCTAAATCAGCAGAATGCGAGAAAAATATTGTACTTACTGCAGGTGGCTGTTTATCTTGTCTAACTATATAATTATCAACCCCTACAGTAACTAATCTAGAACCGGGAGTTTGTAAAGTACATGAACTCTTCTCAAATTGAAAATATATATAACCACATCTACTACCGGTTCCTATAATCAAAGAAAATTCGACAATGCTACTACTAACACTGCCTACACCTTCCTTTTCTTCTCTCAATGGAACCGCCGCTTGTAAGACTCCATCTACTTCTTTTGCATCCTTAATTATATAATAACTACTTACTCCGCTTATAGTCATTTGTTTTGATAATTTATAGTTTAATGCGGCACTTGTCCAATCACCATTATAACCGTTATACGTAACGTTATCTTCTGATGTATAGCTAATTTCGTCTAAATGAGAATTGTCTATAGGAAATGGGTCGACATTATAATTTAAATTTCTGTCGCCGGCACATTTAACCTCTGCAACATTTCCTACTGCATCACAAAAACTTATATTATATATTACATTTTGATTATATACAATATCATATACACCATTGGCATAGAAAGAAGTTGCACCTTTATTCATCTTTTTCAAATCATCCAACTCAAACAACCTAACTTTCATAATAGTATAGGTGCTACCATAAATATATGAAATCATATTTATATTATTATCATCATCACTACTATAAATATATCCGTTATATGATGTATTTATTGTAGGCTTAGCCTTACTAGTTTGCGTTTCTTCACTAGAAGTTAAATTGTTTGTAGACAACCAAGAGGTATTGATTTTATCATCTGAACCACCCCCTGTTGTATCATAGATATAGTAATAAGCATATATTTTACTGCCATAATATTGACCTTCTGTTGTTAGGCTTGCTTCATCCAAAGTCTTACCTGTAGCTAAATCACTAGGTTTTGCAATACTAGTTTTTATACTATTTAATGAAGTAGCATTAACATTACATTCCTCAGCACCAAAGCCAAGCAATTGGTAAGATGGCGCGATTTTATCAATTTTTACTTTTAGAACAATCCATTTACTCTGGTCATTACCATAAGCTTTTGAATCTAAACCTGCATTAGAAACTATTCCATAACTATAATAATGAATACCCGTTGCATTCGCTGTTTGTGAAATTGTTTTATTATAATCATTACTATTTGTAGAATAAACTACTGAATATTCTGGATCTAGTTTTATTTTATCTGACTCATCCAAACCATCCGAATATTTAAATACTTTTGCACCACTACAGCCATAAGTTATTTTTAATTTATAACTTTTTGAAGTATTAGTCCAATTATATTCATAAACACTAGAATAATCTTTACTATCATAAGTCGCATCAACAGGATATGGATTAAGTGCCACATTAGCAGTACTTACTATTTGCACTATAGGAACTATGTTATCAACATATACTTGATATCTTTTGTAAACATTATTTATACTATTATAATCCATATAATGAGTAGTAGCCATATCGGATGTGTTTCCCGCACCATCAGTTACTACTATCCAATATTTAGAATTATAATTGCTGTTTAGATATTGTAATCCTCCGACACTGCTCGCATCAACGGTTAACTCAGTACCTCCAGCTGGTGGATTATTATAGCTTAAATTATCTTTTGTAGCTATCGCCGTACCCGTTTTGTTTCCGCTGGAATCGGTTTTGAAAATTTCTATCTTTTTGATACCACTACCATCATTTCTACCTTCTTCCCAAGCATCATTAGATGATACTTTAAACACTAATTTATTGGCTGGCAAATATTTATTAGAACTTAATGCCAAACCTAAAGAAGTACCATCTACATATCCATAAACTGCGGTTGTATCTCCAATTACAGGAGCAGATTGGTCTATTTTAGGTCGATATACCGTTGAACTATTTACCGACGCATTCGTCTTATTCCCTGCTAAATCAGTAAAATAAAAAGAATAATTAGACCCGTATAAAAGCGGAACTCTAATTGTATATTGATAATAATAATTACCGCCCTCAGTTACTTCGACTCGACTACCTACCTTATAAATAATCGAAGTGGATGAAGCGTCTATATTTTTTTGGGATGAATAAGTACCAGTATTGGGATTAAAATTACCAGACCTAATGGTATAATTGCCCATTACATTATTATTTGTTATTGAATATTGCTCAAATGTAGTATATGCATAAGAAATACCCGCAGCTGAATTTCTTGCAGCTGCAGAACCGCCGGTAGCTCTATCTTTAACAATAAATTCTATATAATTGTTAGCAGCGATACCATCGGTTTGATTCCATTTATCAAAATTATTATTTATGCTTAAACCATTTAAAACTATATTATTTACAGTAACAGTAGGAGCGACAGCATCTAAATAGGTAAGTGTACTAGTCCTTGTTGTTATGTGACCGTTAGAGTGAGATGAATCGGTGCAACGATCATAAACTTTAATTTCTCCAGTTTGATTAGCATCGATAGCATTTGGGTATTTATACCAACCTTCACTTACATAACCATCTTTACAAGTAGAATAAACTGCCGAAGTTCCGCCAATATTCGTACCGGCCGGAACAATAGTACAAGATGTACTTCCATAATAAACATTTTTGATACCACTTGTATATGTTTTATCAGTTCCATAAGAATAATCTCTTACATGAATATAACAATAAACTGAACCATTATAAGAACTGCCAGTTCCCGAATTATTTTGAACTGTTGTGGAAGTACTCCCACTTTTGACGTAAACTACACTCAGTATTTCCGGGGCGACTGCATCAATCTTAAAATCTATATAATTAAACCAATAGCCGTGATTGGTCGTTTCATCTGTTCTATAACATGTAGTTGTATTATCAGTAGAATACTTAGTTTTATCTGCATATGAAACATTACTATTAGTATCAATTGCTCTAACATAGTAATTATAATTAGGTGTGGCTGTAAATGTGATATTTTTTGAAGTACCACTACTACTTGCACTACCTGTATATCCACTTACATTACTTCTATAATGCATACTACTTACACTAATATTATCTTTAGCAACAAAGTAAGTAGATCTTTCATTATAAACCCAAGAAGAATATGTTGGCATATCAAAATAACATTTGGTTGTATCCAAATTTGTAAGTGAAATATAAATATTTTTCATATAAGATGCAGGCGAACGATAATCCCAAGCCCATTTACCCGATGAAGCATAAGCAGTTATTCCTATACTTAAATATTCTTCAGTTCCAGTCGTATAAGTTACAGATTTTCCGCCTAAATTTTTCTTATCACTAACATCCCAACGACCAATAGAGGCCCAGCCTGAATCAACCTGACTGGAATTAATCCCCACACAACTTGTACCTGTAGAGCGCCTATAAATAATATTGATTATTTGATTATAACTACAATTTGCATATCCATAGGCATAAAAAGTAACTTTCAAAAGACCTGCTCTAGCTAACGAACCAGCGGTGCCTGTAAATTTGAAAGTAGCAGATGCCTTATTTGTCATAGTTGATTTTTTTGTCTTGTCAGTTTGTGATGAGCCTAATAATCGACTACCAAGATTATGTGACAACCCCTGACTTTGGTTGCTACTATATCTTGTTGCATAAGAATTACTTGAAGAAAATGTTGGATATGTAGTACCCATAGCGCTTATACTAATTACAGCTGAAGAAACACCACGTGCAGTTGTAGAATCACCAGAAGCTGCCTCCGCAAAATCAGTATCAGCATTTTCACTAGCTACATCTAAATTCTCTAAATTACTAATAGCTTCAATAGCATTTGTATTTCCCAAAACAAAGCCACTACAAATAGACAATATCAAAAGCAAACAAACAATAAGCGAATATAAAACAAATTTAGTTCGCCTAATAATTTTGTCTTCATTTTTTACTTTGCAAAAATTATTATTTATTTGTGTTTTCATTTTGGTTGTCTCCCTGTTTTGTTTTATTGCCAGCCTCATAATTCTGTTTACTCATTAATTTCAACTACACATACACGCATACACGCGTACACGAATTATTAATAATATATGTCCACATTTACATTATATGAGAGAAACAAAATTTTGTCAATATATATAATTATTTTTTTATCACCAAAAACACAAATTTTTACATTTTTGAACGATTTCTTCTAAAAATTAGAATTATTGCAACAAAACGAAAGTTTTTCGTGCGCCATCTACGAAAAAACAATTTATATTTTTTCGTTTTTTAGACAATTTTCTACAAAATATTTATTTAAATTTATTAGTATTTCACCAACAATTATGATAAAAAATACTAAAATATATTGTACAAAATTAATACAAAACTTATAAAATAAAATTGTTAATATCAAGTATAATAACTTGTAATATTTAATTAATGATTATCCTTATAAACCTTTATTTTACTGGCTAATTCGATAAATTCTGTAGTATTGAATTTTTCTCCTCTAATAGTAGAAACAAAGCCCATTTCTTCAAGCATTTTCACACCTTCTTCTTTAGGTAAAGAAAATGATGAATTCATGTTATTTACGAAAGTTTTTCTTCTCCACATAAATGCGGATTTTATCACTTTTTTGACAAAATTTAAATCTTCGATTTTATGCTTATTTTTATCAATTTCTATATGAACTAGCGCACTGTCCACTTTAGGCACAGGATAGAACATTTCACGGGAAATATTTCTAGCAATTGTGACATTAGATTGCAAATCAATAACAGCTGTAATTGCACCATAATCGGAAGTTCCCGCTTTGGCTATCATTCTATTTGCTACCTCTTTTTGCATCATTAATGTCAAACTTTTTACTGGTAAATCACTCTCAAAAAAACGCATTATTAGTGGTGTTGTTATATAATATGGCAAATTGGCAACAACCATAAATTCGCCGTCTACTATGTCTAAAAACTCTTCATCGGTCATCTTTAGAACATCTTCAAAACACACCTTTATATTGTCAAAAGTAGACAAAGTGGTCTTTAAAATAGGCTCTAAATTCCTATCTACCTCAAAGGTAATTACCCTCTTTGCCCTTTTAGCTAAACTGCGTGTTAGCGTGCCTGCACCTGTACCAATTTCTACAACTGTATCTTCACTGGTTATATTTGCATCTTCAGCAATTGCATCAAGCAAATTCGTATCAGTAATAAAATTTTGTCCAAGAGCTTTGTTGTATCTAAAATTGTTACCTATGAGCAAACTTCGAATATCCATATTTTACCTCTTTTATTTTTTTAATTTATGTGTTATACTATTAATATCTTACAAAAGATAAAATATTAAAGAACTAAAGACAAAGCCGTGCATTCATTTGCACGGTTAATTTTTTTTATAAATTCCTAATTTTATAATGCCCCTTTTGGATTCATTTTATTAAAAAATCGTAAAGCATTATTTGTAGTAATTTGGTCTATTTCCTCGTAAGTTGTATTTTTGTATTCAGCAATTTTCTCAACTACCTTACCCACATATTTGGGATAATTTGTTTTACCTCTAAATGGAACTGGCGTAAGATAAGGACAATCAGTTTCTACAAAAAATCTATCATTTGGCGTACTTGCTACAATTTTTGGTTTGTCCACCGCATTTTTGAAAGTAATACTGCCACCAAAAGCCACCATAAGGTCTAATTTTAGGAATTCATTGAGCATTTCCAAACTACCCGAATAACAATGCAAAACTACCCCATATTCTAATTTGCTTTTATTTTCTTTTAGCAATTTTAGCATAAGACCATACGCATCTCTCAAATGAATTACAGTAGGAATTTTTAACGAATGTGCTAAGTCTAATTGCTCTAAAAAAACCTTTTCTTGCACATCACGAGGGCTCAAATCATAATAAAAATCAAGGCCGATTTCTCCAAGTGCCACCATTTTTTTATTTTTAGATAATTCCTCAAAATAACGATAATCATCTATTGTCGCTTTTTCTGCATCGTGAGGATGAATACCAACTGAAGAATAAACATTAGGATATTTTTGACTTAAATCAAAACACTCTTTGCTTGTGGCCCTGTCGCAGCCGATAGCTATCAAATGCGACAAGTTATTGCTATTCATAGAACTTACTATGTCATCCACTTCTTCGACCAATCTAGGGTCGTTTATATGAGTATGCGTGTCTATCATAATTTATTAACTCACGCTACTTCCGGCTTTCAATGCAATTGCAGGTGATACCGCAACAACATTTTCTCCGTCATCAGCAAATAAAATCATTCCTTCCGACTTAACTCCACCTAATGTAGCGGTAGCAAGATTGGTTACTACAACAACTTCCATACCCACCATTTCTTCTGGTTTGTAATATTTGGAAACACCGCTAGCAATCGACCTTATTTTATCGCCTGTATCTACTGTTAGATGTAATAATTTTTTGCTTTTTTCTACTTTTTCACAAGCAATTACTTTACCTACTTTAAGTTCTATCTTATCAAAATCATCGATACTTATATCACTTTTAGATATTTTTTCGTGTTTATTTGGTTTATTATTCTCTTCCTTTTTAGGTGCTTTTTCTGGTGCTTTTTCTGGTGCTTCTTCCTTAGTTTCTTTATTGCCTTCATTTGCTAAATTAGCCATAAATTCTAATTCTTTATCCACATTAATCCTTGGGAATAACGCTTTACCTTTAACAATTTTTGTTCCGGCTACTGATTTGCCAAATTGACAACTATCTTCAAATAATTTAGGTTCGGCTATACCAATATCCTCAAGCATTTGTTTTGCAGTTGCTGGCAAGAAAGATAATAATAGTATACCGACAACTCGCAAGCTATCAATAAGTGTATAAAGCACAGTGCCTAATTCTTCTTTTTTATCAGGGTCTTTTGCAAGAGCCCAAGGTGTCATTTCGTCAATATATTTATTAGCCCTATTTACTACAGCAAAAATATTTTGTAAAGCTTCTGGCACTAACAAATTATCTATATTTTTCTCTATTTTTTCTTGCAATTGATTAATCATCATAACAAGTTCAGTTCCGCACTCTTCTTGTTTGCCACATTTCGGCAAAATTCCATCGAAATATTGGTTTACCATAGCGGTTGAACGACTAAGCAAATTACCTAAACTATTGCAAAGGTCTGCATTTATTCTGTTAAGAAAAGTTTTATTTGTATATATACCATCACTTCCAAAAGGAATTTCTCTAAGCAAATAATATCGAACAGCATCAACACTATATCTATTTGATAAAACTACAGGGTCAACGATATTGCCCTTAGATTTACTAATTTTATCACTTCCTAATAGCATCCAACCGTGTCCATAAACTTTTTTTGGTAGTGGCAAATCTAACGCCATTAGCAAAGCAGGCCAAATAATAGAATGAAATCTAACGATTTCCTTACCCATCATATGCAAATCAGCTGGCCAAAATTTATCGAAAAGACTAGTATCCTCACCCATATAACCAAGTGCTGTAATATAGTTGGTTAGTGCATCTATCCACACATAAATTACGTGGTCTTTATCAAAAGGTACAGGAATACCCCATTTAAAACTTGTACGGGATACTGCCAAATCTTGCAAACCTGGTTTTAGAAAATTATTAAGCATTTCATTTTGTCTTGATTTTGGCTGTAAAAATTCTGGATTTTCTTCTATCAATTTTATCAATCTATCTTGATATTTACTTAATTTGAAGAAATAACTGCTTTCGTGAGTAAGTTCAACTTCTCTACCACAGTCAGGACACTTACCATCGACAAGTTGAGTTTTTGTCCAAAAACTTTCACAAGGTGTACAATACCAACCTTCATATTCGCCTTTATAAATATCACCTTTTTCATAAAGCTTATCAAAAATCTTTTGTACTGCTTTTTCGTGATATTCATCTGTTGTACGGATAAACTTATCATAACTTATTCCAAGTAACTTCCACAATTCTTTTAATGTGCCTACTCTCTCATCTACAAAACTTTTCGGGTCAGTACCATTTTCTAATGCAACTTTTTCAATTTTTTGTCCATGCTCATCAGTCCCTGTCAAGTAAAAGACATCCATATCACTCATACGCTTAAATCTAGCAATTGCATCACAAACTACTGTTGTGTAACAAGTGCCGAGATGCCATTTACCACTTGGGTAATAAATTGGTGTAGTGATATAAAATTTTTCTTTCATGATAATTTACCTCTTTATACTAAATATATTTGTATATATTATATATCTAAAAAGTACTTTTGTAAACAATTATACCCATCTTATGTCTCCCAAATTATTTCTATTTATGAATAATATTTTATGATATGGAAAAAATTGTAGAGAAAACATATTCTCCTTACATAAATATGTAAAGAGGACAAAATATTATTAAACACATTTGGGAGGAAAATTATGATAAAACGTGGTGAATTATATTATGCAGACTTAAGCCCTGTTATCGGAAGCGAGCAAGGTGGAATCCGTCCAATACTAATTGTTCAAAACGATATAGGCAATAAATATTCACCTACTATTATAGCAGCCGCTATAACTAGTAAAATGAATAAAGCAAAATTACCTACACATATTGAAATAGATACTACTTGCGGACTTCCAAAAGATAGTGTAATTCTAACCGAACAATTACGAACGCTTGACAAACAACGCCTTATTGACAAAATAGGGGATATTGACCCGACTTGTATGGATAAAGTAAATAATGCATTAATGATTAGTTTAGGATTCTTTTCCTAAACTAACTGTTTTTACATATTTTTATTATTTAATTTTTTATAAAAAAAGGACAATTGCTCTTTATTTTCTTATTGATTATTATTCATAAATTATATTTTACCAATGATTATGAGCAAATTCGGTAAAAGCTATCATATCTTTGATTTCTATTTTAGTATTATCATCGACAATTGCAAAACCATTAAATTTGCCCCAAACTTGATGACATTTATTATTTATTACCAAAAAATTATAGCTAGTTTTATGAACATAAAAAGGCGTAAATTCCATTTCAAAGCGACCATCTGATGAGGTATATTTCCACTTATCCAACCAGCCATCTTTTTCTACAAAAACTTCTTCTATTTTTGTAGCTTTATTATCATAAAATAACATATTTTCGGTTGCATTGTGGTTATCCCCAAAAACGCCTAAATTAAAGCCAAACAACTTACCGTCAGGCAATCTGTGAGTACCATTACCCCACCACCATTTGTGGTTATATGGTAGGACACCTCTACCCCAATCTATCAAACAAAAACTGTCTTTAGGGTCGAATACTATTTTTTTATCTTCAAAAACTATACTTCCTGTTACTTCCATACAATTTTTTTTGTAATTATAATAAAATTGATGAGGCTTTTTGAAAGGTGTACATACCAATATTCCTTCACAATTATCCGTTAAATGCAAATCTAATTTTAGACCTTGCGGATTTCTCGCTGTTAAATTACGGCAGTTTTCCCCTACTTCAAAACGAACTAATTTACCATACTTATTGTATTCTACCAAGGTATGTTTATCACCATTATCAGGCATATTCAATAGTTTTGTAGGCACAAAAAGTGGAATTGTATAATTTTTAACATAACCGTTAAGTAAATTAATAATTGATATATTTGCAGTACCAGCAATAGAAGCGTGTCCTATTGTTATTTGAACCATCCATTCTGTATTATTAATTTGATAAAAATCCCATTCTTTAAGACGCATTTTGCATCCTGCAATATCTTCACGGTTAAAATCACATACGCATTTTTTATTATAACCGAATTGATTAGGAATGCCATTTTCATCTAAAACCTTAATATCAGGTTTAATTAATTTTTGTTCCATATTTGCCTCTTATTTGTTATTGTTTATTTCTATAAAATTAATTTAATAAATCCTTATATCTTATCAACTCAACATTAGCTTCATTCAATATTTCAAGTGAAAATTCATCTGGATAACCTTGATCATAAATAATTTTACTTATTCCGCTATTAATAATCATTTTTGCACAAATAGAACAAGGTTGATGAGTAACATACATCGTTGCACCATCTACGCTTACGCCCATTTTTGCCGCTTGAATAATTGCATTTTGCTCAGCGTGAACAGCATAGCAAATTTCTTGATGAGTACCTGATTTTATATTTAATTTTTGTCTTAAACATTCACCCTTTTCTACACAAGAAAGTGTCCCACTGCTTGCGCCATTATATCCAGTTGTCAAAATTCTTTTATCTTTAACAATAATTGCACCTACGTGCCTATCTTCTTTGAAACAACTGCTCCAAGAACCAACAACATAAGCCAATTCCATAAACCTTTTATCCCATTTATTCATATGTAAAATCTCCTATTGTATAAATTATACTTAGTTTATCATAGGCACCCTAACATGTCAACTGCACTTTACGTGATTATTTTTTTATTATACGCATATAATATTGTATGGAAAAAGTAGATTATAACCAATTTTTATACAAACCTAAGCAAAAAGGCTCGCAAAAAAGTCCAGAAAAAAGCTTTGAACTTAGCAAAACCAGCTCTACAAAGCCTAAAAATTCCCATAATTTATGGTTTAATATTTTTGTGTTAATTTTGGTGGCTATTATTATTATTTTGAGTATAAATTTTGTTACGGACAATTACATTTTAGACTATATACAAAATAAATTTACTCCCGAAACAAAAGAATACTATTTAGTGTGCCAATCCAAACTTGATGACCAATTAGCATACCGCTCAGCTAGCACAATAAAATCTGGTGGTGGAAGTGGATATGTATACAAAGATGAAAATTATTTAGTTGTTTATTCGGTATTTAACAAAAAATCGAATGCAAACGATGTCGCAAAAAAAAATAATAATACAATAGTAAAAACATTTTCCTATACTTCCACTGACGATGAAATAATAAACTACTGCTTTGAAACTATTGATTTACTTATAGAACAAACAAACGATTATGAGAATAATGCAATAAATGAAAGCAACTTATTAAATAGCATAAGCTCGCAATTAAAAATTGCGACAGATATTAGACTTAAATATGATGATAAGAAGAAAAAAAATAATTTGTTTTTATTAGAATTTATTGAAACAAGTTTACAAAATATTGCAATCATTAATTGTGCGAAAATAGATATTTTGTCAAATTTGCGTAATGTCGCCAGTTCACTAGTTGTTAATGTCCAAAATTATGCGTAAAATTAGAATATATTTATTGGATTAAATTTATACAAATCAATCAAACTTTCTGCATAGCTATTAATTCGCGACAGTAATGAACTAGCATTTTGATAATCTTCAGCTTCTACCGCACCTCTAAGTTCATCAAGAGTAATACCTATTTCATTTAATTGAACATGAGAAATAGTTATAGAAAGTTTTGGATGCATTTTATCCCACCAGTCACTAATTTCTATAACATCTTCAACAGTAATTATTTCCTTTTGAGCAAGTTTATCCAACTTATCATTAAAAGCATTAAGCGTTTTGCAAAGATAAACACTTTCTAAAATTCCACCAGTTAATAGTACTACCGTTAAAAATATTACAATGCTCAATTTGTATTTCACTTAATTCTCCATAAATGTAAAAAATTTCGATTTACGAGGTTGTATTAAAATTTCTTCACAATCCGCCGTCATCAATACTACCTGGTTTAATTTAACATTTTTTTCTTTCAAAATTTTAAGGATTTTTTCTTTACTAAACTCTATTAGTTGTGCATTTACCGTCATTATTTTACCTTCCACAATCAGTGTCATAGGCACAGATTTAGGTGGGTCAACATTTTCTTTTGGCAAAATTGATAACTTCCCGTTCGTTTCAATAACACCAAATTTTATTTGTTTTATACTAAAATATCCTTGCTGTCTAATCATTGCTAATAGGTCATTTACATTTATACATAGTTTGGTCAAACATTCACTTACTATCCCATCATGGTCTATAATTATTTGTGGTTTTCCGTTCAGGAATTTACGAAAACGTATACTTTTAGTAGTAAAAAATGTCATTCCATAATGTAGTAAAAAAACTACGACTAGCGGAACTAAACCATAAAAAATTGATATGGAAATGTCTTGTATTGGAATACAAGCAAGGTCAGCTATAGCTAATGTTATAACAAATTCATAGGGCTGCAATTCGCCTATCGTTCTTTTGCCCATAAGCCTAACTATAAACACCAGACTAAAAAATATAATAATGCTTCTAATAATTAATACTAACATAAGTAAATTAATTATGCCCAAAATTTTATTTTTAATGCTTTATAAATTGTTTATATTATTTTTACTTTTTATAATTAATATGATATAATAATAGGAACGAAAAAATTATTGGAGGTATTTTTTATGGATATTAATGATTTCAAAAAAGCTAAAATAGAAGCGATGAAAGCACGTGACAAAGTCACTATAGGTGCTTTAGAAATAGTAATTACCAAACTAATGACACTAATTATTGATAAAAGAGCTAAGGAAGAAACTCTTACCGATAATGATACAGTTTCAGTTTTACAAAAAGTTGTTAAAGAATTAATGGAAGAAAGAGAAGGTTTTATTAAAGCCGATAGAAAAGATAATATAGAAATACTTTCTAAACAAATAGAAATAATTTCATCATATCTTCCTAAAATGCTTTCCAAAGATGAAATAAAAAATATAATTAGCAAACTAGATGACAAAACTATTCCATCTGTTATGAAACATTTCAAACAAAATTTTCAAGGCAAATGTAATATGCAAGATGTAAATGCAGTTTTAAGAAGTTTATAATTTCTTATTATAACCAAAAAATTAAGGCTCAAATTATTTTGAGCCTTTTTTAATGTTATTTAATAATTTTTTATAATTAATATTATTTTTTTATCAATTGAATTATAAACCCGGCATTATCGCCTTTAAGATTTACTTTTGTAATACACCCTTTTTCATTTTTCTTAATTGAATTTTCATCAACGACAAATCCTCTATCGGATAAATAATAAATACATCTTTCCAAATTAGGTGAGTTAAAAGCTATATGTCCAAGTTCCCCAACTTTATTTTCTAATACCGCCTCAATTCCGCCTACGGTGTATTCTCCTTGATTATAATTCAAACCACTAAGAGAAGAGAACGTCTTTAATAATTTTATTCCTTCTTGTTCGTTAGTATTAATTGCCACGTGGTCCAATTTTATATCTAACATATCATTAATAGCTTTATGAACATTTTTTGTAATCTCATTAAATTTGCCTTCTTTAAGCAAATCTTCTTCAACTAAGAATGTTCCTGCACAACAAAGTACTTCTCTGCAAGATAAATATTTATTCAAATTATTAGAATTAATCCCACCTGTAGGTATATATCTTATACTAGGATACGGACGAGAAAATGCTTTTATCATTTCTACACCACCAAGCAATTCACTTGGAAAGAACTTCACTACCCTTAATTTGCGTTCGTATGCCTGTTCTATATCTGTCGCATTAGAACAACCCGGAAATATAGGAATATCCAATTCCATACAACGGTCAACAACTTTAGGATTAAATGAAGGTGTGACAATATATTGTGCACCTGCTTCAAAAGCTTCATCTACTTGTTCTACCGAAGTAATTGTACCTGCCCCGACCAGCATATTTTGGCATTTTGATGCAATTAGTTTTAGTGCATCTTTAGCGGCATTGCTTCTAAAAACTATTTCTATAACTTTAAATCCCGCTGATGTTAGTGCTCCGGCTAGAGGCAATGCGTCTCTAATATCATCAATTCTCACTAATGGTATAATTCCACTAAGTTCGAATTCCTTAACTATTCTATTGTATTGCATAAATTTAATATCCCCATTTGTTTAAGTATTTCTTCTACTTTTGATTATAACATACGGCATAAACTTTTTCAAGTTCGAATTTTTAATATTATTTTATTTGCTTTTCATATTAATTTAAGTTATTATTTATATACTAATATAAAATCTATACGGAGGACTAATAAAATGTTTACAAAAGAAACTATGTTACTAGATGCTTTTCAAACAGAAGGCGTTAATACAGAAGCTATGCAAAATATTCTTGCTAGTTTTGGCTTACATTGTCTTGGTTGTATATTAAGTCATGGAGAAAATATAGAACAAGCTGCTATGGCACACGGACTTGATCCACAAACTATGGTAGATGCTCTAAACGAAGCAGCTATTTCTTAAATCAATACTTTGCAATTATAAAAAGAACTTCAAAAATTTTGAAGTTCTTTTTTTTACAAAAAAAGTGCAAATTTTTATTTGCACTTTTGTATTTTTTGTTAATAACCTATTAGGTATTTTATTCGATGTCTAATTTATCTACTAAATTATCAATACTTATTTTGATTTCCGCAATCATCTTTAGCTTTTCTGCCAAAACATCTATTGTTGTTTGATACTTACCCTCACGCGTTTTACTGTCTTTTATTTGAATAAAGAAAAGACATACAAATAATATCGCCCAAATTCCTGATTTTGAAGCTGCTTCAAATACTGTTTCCCACATAGTTTTCTCCTTTTTTATTTATTTATTTCTTCTACTAATTTTGTATAATTAGTTACGCCCAATGTGTTCCGTAAAGATTCTTTGTTTTGCTCTATAAGTTCCTTAGCATCTTTCGGTGCAATCGAACCATAATAATCTTTAGCTATTATATAACGATTATTCATTTCATCATAATTTGCACCTTCATAGCCCCAATTGTTTTGATAATCTAGTTCGTTTTGTTTATTTTCCCACCATTGATTTTCCATATTAGCAATTGTCTCTTGTTTATCCTCTTGGTATTTTAGGGCAGATTCTGCAATTTTTTTGTTATAGCTATTTATTTGTTCAATCGCTTTTTCTTGTTCTAATTGTAATTTGCTTATTTGTGTTTCTTTACTGAGAGCAAATTCATAGTCACAATCCAACAAAGCATTTCTTTTTTCAATACCCAATTGATTTATTTGACTATTAATATTACTTTGATATGTTACCAATTCGCCTCGAATATCATCAAGCATACCTTGCCAAGCATTATAATTGCTGTCTTGCATTAAACCATAAATACTGCTATTTTTTAATCCCTGATTTATTGTTTTATTAACAATTTTGTTGTTATTTGCAATATAACTGCTATTTAGATTATTGGTATTTTCTTCAATTTGTCCTTCTTTTTTAGTTAAACTCGTGAGCAAATTGTTTTGTTTAGTACTTGATGATTCATTAATTTGGTCAATTTTTTTATTGTAATCATAATCCAATTTATTTTGCACAATTTTTTCTATTTCCGCATCACTTTTTTCGGTATACGCTTTTTGTTTTTCAAATGTAACTGTAGGCAATTGTTTTTCATAATCGGGCATTTCGCTTTTTAATTTTTCTTTGTAAGCTCTATCCATACTATAAAGTGTATCAATTAGATTTTTACTATCATTTATGCTTTTATCGTTATTTCCGCCCAGCGTAGCTAATTTATCAGTAATATTATTAAATACATCCACAAATTTATAGCCGTTAATCGACAAATTGTTTAACATAATATTAGCTACCTCCATTAATTTCGTCTAATTCTTCATTGATTTTATCAAGCTTTCTATTCAGCAAAATAAGTTTATTGTTCAATTCGTTAAGCTTATCTAGTATTTCATTCATTCGCTAACCTCCTTATCAAATCAAATTCTAATAATATTCCCCTTACCACAAAATTTTCATCATCACTTGTAATAGTTAGTCCAATTTGCTCTGCCCGTTTATTTATTACCACCAGAGCACTAGCCCCGTTTACGCCAACAATATTATAAGAATAATCACCATCTATATGCGTAATTAGCGTAACATCACAAGCTGTCTTTATATAAATACGCCTTAACACCTTGTCTTTATCTAAAAGCTCAAAATCGGTTACTACACTTTCCCATTTTTTTGCTAGCGGAGTATCAAATAGTTTACCCGATTGGTCAATTTGTCCTATTTGATATTTTCTGTCAGTACTATTAAAATATACAAATAATTTATTAATACTATTGATACTAACAGGGACAAAACCTTTTATATCACAACCTCTAAAGATTTCTATATCGTTATTCGCTAGGTCAATGCTAAGAATTGCATTGTTCTTAATTACTGTATCAGTTTCATCGCCAATTACTTCATCGTCTGTTTTTATTTTACAAGACAAATAATATTTGTGGTTAAAGTAGCACGATTCAATATAATTTTTGTCTTCAATTAATGGAAAAATACCTTGTAATATTTTTGTACAGGAATATCCATCAAATAAATAGAATCCGTCATCAGCCATAAAAATAATATTATTGTTACAAACAACTATAGAATTTTCATAAATAAAATTGTTGCTTTCAAATATTTTTGACAAAGAAAATTCACTTTGCTCGCCATAAGCATTTAATTTATAAATGCTATATTCCTTAAAAATATATAAAGAATCTTTATAACTGATAATTTTTTTTATAAATCCACTACCATCGGCAAGCTCCAAATAACCGCCTTCCGTCAAACTTACATTCCAATTTGTCGGGTTAAATGTAGCACTAAAAAATAATTTATTCCCGCCTTTTTCTATACCAAAAACTCTTTCTTTATGTATGCAAAGCTGACTAAGAACACTATCACAAGAAATGCGAGTGACAACAGAGCCATCATAAATAATAAACTCACCTTCACCACTACCTTCACAGAGCAAACAATCTTTACCTTGATAATTATAGTTGCAAAAACAAGCATCGCCACCTTGAATACGAGAACCATTTATTATATTAAATCCATCATCTGTCATTTTTGCTTGATATACATATTCATCATCAACATAAACAATCAAGCGATCATCTTGACAATTGTTTTCATAATCAAAATGTTTATAAAAAAACATCTTTTTAATTACTCTGTTTTTATCTTGAAATGCAGGGAAAGAATTTTGCAAACTACTTGCAACATTTATCCCCATTCCTTTTGTTAATATGCCATTTATTATCCCAATGTTATATCCATATTTTGCGTAATTTAGTGCCAAACTTTCTTCTTTAGAATAAGCATCAACTCCTGCAAATTTTTTAATTGGATAATCATATCTACTTACACTCGGATAAATATCTTCTCTCATATATGGTTTTCTCATAACAAGCCACACCCTTTTATATGTATTGATGCACGTTTTCTAGTCAAATTTATAACGGCATTATCATAACGGTTTTTATAAAATATAGCTTCATCACAAAGTCCGCTACGATAAAAATACTCACTAGAAATACCTAATGCCAAAATGTTTTCATTAAATTGTGGAGGCAATACTATATCATCATCTATACCCACTTCTTCAGCATGATAGATATAACCTACTTCCGCTATACCTTTTATCGGACAACTAACATAACTCGGATACATACTAAAATTGTGACTTGTCCCATTTTTTTTGATATACAGAATATCCTTAATCGGTTTAGCAAAATTAGCATACATCAATATACCATCTGCAAATTCCAAAAGTTCGTTGTTTTTAAGTGGAACGAATTGTTCTACTAGTTCTTGATAAACCATATTGCCACAACTTATTAATTTGGTTCGTTTTTTGCTATCTGTATCCAACGCAATTTCATCATCGCAAATTATTTCAATAGCTTTCCCCAAAATATCACTAAATTTCATTAACTTCACCTCCTTGTAAATATCATTATTGAGTAAATATTACCGTCCCTACCTAAGTAAAAATACTTGTTTAGAGACGGTAATTAGATTAAATTTGTCGCAATGCCAAATCACATTTTTCTTCGAATTCGTTATGTATATTTTTGATATCTTCTTTTTCCTTCTCTTTATTGAATTTATCCATTTCGTCAATTAGGGTATCCAAATTCTCTATTCTGGTATGCTTAGCGTATCTTATCGCTCTCATATCCAATTGTGAGAAAGGAAAAGTTAATTGATATCCTTTGCTAGAATATAGCAAGAATTTATGTTTATTTGTATCATACATAATATAATAACTATCATCTACTTGTTTAATTGACCAAGCAATATCTAGTACATCATTATTTATTGGCACCAACATAATATAATCTCTCCTACAATAATTAATTGATATTCATTTTTCCTTGTGCATAAGGACGCTTACATATCAAATTAGCATACTTCGCAAGATGAGCGACATAATCTGGAGTGTTCTCTGCCGGAACCAATATATGTCCGTCTACACCAGTAATCCAATCCCAATCACCCAATTGTGCAAGAACAAAGTCTTTTGTATTAAAGCAATACATTGTTTTATTGCTTACAAATTTATCGGCATAAACAGGTATACCGTTATAGCTTAATGCCTTAAAACCACCGTCTAAATTAAGGTAATCAATATTAGTACGTGTTGATGCTAAAGTAGTTAAATAAGCTCTTCTTGCAGCATAACTACAAATAATAAAGTCGACTACGCTACCGCTTTTTTCTTCGATTAAGTCAACAAGATTTTGAATAGCATCACAAGTCAATGTCGATTCTATTGTTGTTGTTGGTTTGAAAAATGGATAAACATTTACATCTATTCCATACAAACTGTTATTAACTTGATTATTAAATAAATATTCGACCCCTAAAAGCTCATTATTTTTACTACCCTGAACACATATATACCCATTTGCAATATCAGTTGGAACATCTACATCAAATGCGGCTGTTTTAGCGGAAATATCTATACCCATTATTGTCGCTTTACCAAGTGCGATTTCATTAATATCATTATAAATATCAACGACCATTCCCGCAGTTAATTTGTGAATATCTTCGACCACAAGTATTTTACCAGTACCACTAGTAATTCTAGTCAATTCACCAGTACCATTACCCATCAACATTCTATTAAAATTATATTTAGCACTATTTACTAAACTTTCCAATTCATTTTGGAATAAATTAATTGCATCACTTGGGGTGTTTTTACTACAACGCAAAGCTTTGTCCGTAATTTGCATTGTGCCATAAATATTGCACAATTCAGCTTCAAAATTTACAATTTTAGAATTATCAGCAGCAGGAAAACTTCCCGTTTCAGAACCGCAAGCTACACTACCTGTTATACCCATTCTTGCTGGGACTTTAACTTTACCTTGATAAACATTTTGCGCACTCTTTTCTATCATATTGAAAAATGGACTTGTTGTCTTATCAATTTGAGCCCCAATAACATCTAAATATATATTTTGTAAAACATTATCTATTTGATTAGTTGTAATCATATTTTTCTCCTATTTTTGTTCTAAATATTTTTGTGCCAATTTGCTTGCATCACTAAAATTTGATGGTTTACTTTCTGAACAGGGAATAGCACCTCCTGCAACTGGAAGAATTTTTGGCAAATTCGGTGTGCTTAGAGAATTGATATAATCATCAATAACTTTTTTCTTATTATCATCACTTTTTAACACCATTTCCACTATTTCTTGGTCAATTGCCATATCTTGCTTAGATTTAATTTTGCCACTTAATACATCTACTAAAGCCTTTTCAAGCCCATTGTCATTTTTGACATATTTTTCATCGGTCGCTACCGTATTAGCTAAATCTTTAGCAAAATTGCCCGCTATCGGATAATCTGACATAAACTTTGTCACCTTATCTTCCCAAGTAGCAGTGGGGGGGTCAAGGATTTCAGGTTTGGACGTTTTCTCTAGTTGTTTTAACTTTTGACTACGTTTTGTAAACTCACCCTCTAAAGCGTTGTATGCTTTATATAGCTCCTCTGCATTTTTGAATTTCCCATAAGAATTTTGAATTTCCTTATCACTTTCTGCGGGGATAATTTCAATTTGTTCTTTTTCCATAATTTCCTCCTAATTTTTGCTTGTAAAATTAATTGTTTTGCAACTGTTCCGCCTCTTTTGACAAGCGCAAAAATTGGCGATGCGTTCTAATATGTTTAGCAAGTTGCGTCTTTTGTGTATCCGAAAGATTGTTATTCTTTTTTATTAAAAAGCTAGTGTGGGTATCGATATGAATTTGATGATTGTCATAATCTTGTATTTTGGGTACTGCGTATTTTAGTTCTTCATTTTCATAACTTGCTTTTTTCGTATGCAATTCTTCCATATCTACCGCACTTTCCCAATTACCTAAACCCATCATTTCTAACAATTTAACTCGAGAGCTATCTTTCAACTTTCCGTTTTCATCGTGCAATAGCCCCATTTTCAATAATTCCGTTACCATACTTTTTCTATTAGATAAGGTATTAACAAGTTCGTTGTCCATATCAAATACTAAGTCATCACTAGTAATCAAACTATTTTGGAATGCTACTTGTTCCATACTACCGTTCTCGCCTGCAATTCTTACCAATCTTTTTGTGGTAGCAAACTGTTTATACAGTCTCAAAATATGCTTACCTACATCTTTAATTGCATCACGAATACTATCGGCAGTAATAGATAATCTATTGTTGTCTTGCTCGATAATCAAACCTAAAGTTACACCGCTTATATTATCACTAATGGTAGAACCCGTTAGAAAATCACTAACACCACTAATCGTAATAAACTCATTTAATAATCTGTCTTCTTCATCTCTAAAATCATTTGGCACACTTCCCATATTCATCATTATAGGGATATTACTGCCTTGTCTATAAACAATTACTTTACCAGGGGCGATACCTTCTTCTTCTATATTATCCAAATCAATACTGCCATCTTCGACCATAAGAACACCCATAGATATTCTGTTAAGAAATTCGTGCTTTTGATTTTTTATTGCGTTATATGCTCTTTGAACCGGTATCAATCTATCGATCACACTAGTTCCATAAAATGATGCAGGTTGCAACAAACAAGTTTGTCTAATAAAAGGATAAG
>Ga0172378_10001016_pt1 | contig 25443 bp, 22 predicted proteins | sample GrowelOW332metaG_FD_119755 | JGI IMG/M metagenome (GOLD analysis project Ga0172378, IMG submission 119755) | Groundwater microbial communities from an aquifer near a municipal landfill in Southern Ontario, Canada - Pumphouse #3_1 metaG | ecosystem: Environmental > Aquatic > Deep subsurface >... | reverse complement strand
TCCACCTTCTTTTCATGTGCAATCTGTGCTAAAGTACCTCGAATAAAACTAGGAATATACTGACCATAACCCATACGGTCAATATTTTCCACAATACTTAAAGCTTCCACGATTGCGAAAGCCCCAATGAATAACGTCCGTACCATGTGAGTGTTCATCGCTGAATCAAGCAAGACACCCAGCCCAATGATAAGGAACATCGCGGCTTTTTTGTATAAGCCATGCGTAGCAATCGAACTTGCGAAAGCATGGAGTTTAAAGGAAGCCCAAAGGCCTGTGAAGATATCACAAGCCACAAGGACAACCAAGGCATTAATCTGCTCATCCACACCCCCAACAAGCTGATTGAAACACAGCCAAGCAATAGAAAAAAGACAACCAATCTTTACCTCTGTGGCTGTCCATAGATTCCATAATGTGATAATCATTTTGTGCAGTGTACCTCGTTTCATTTTTCATCTTCCTTTAGTTATCAGAAATAATTTTTTCAACTTCTTCTTTGGTATACCCCAAACGCAGAAGTTTGCAATTTTCATTGAGTTTTAATTCATACTGATATTTAGTGTTAGTATTAGCATCTTCTACCACTTTATGTGTAGCATCTGTAATACCTTCGTTCTCTTTAATAGTACCAGTGTTGAACCAATCATACATAGTGTCTAATAAACATTGATATTCGGATAACCAGACAGGTTTTGCATAATGCTTTCGCATGAATTCATAATCTTCTTTGCTGTTTAATGTTAAAGGTATTCCAACCATAATAACACCCCCTATTAAGTAAATTGAAACATTTTTCCATCTTTTCTGATAGTAGTGATAAATGGAATTTCTGATTGATACTTTTTGAATGTATCAATTAATACTTTTGAACCTGTAAAACATACATGTTGTTTGTCTTCAAATGTAAATTGTAATGTTAAATAATCACCTCCTTGAAAATGACTTTCTCGAATATTACCTCCAGTAATAATAATTTCTTTGTCTACAATATCAGTGATTTTAACTTTTTCGCCACTTAATATTGCAGGTGTAGCAAAATCAGAAAACTTATGTATCGCTTTTTGCATTCAACTCCTTTAATTCTTTTAAGTGTAAAGATATGGATAGATTATGAGTATTAGCATGTTTTAACCATCCAGAGATACTGCCCAAAACACTCATAACTCTATCCCTTGTTATTCTTTTAGTTTTTAGTTCCCATTTAAGTTTCTTTATTCTCTTTTTCATTCGTTTAGCTGTAGATTTACGGATTAAAATTTTACCTGATTTGAAATGTCTGTAACCCAGGAAATCTACACCCTGTGTTGTATGAAATAAATTCTTTTTAGATAAGGATAATTTTAATTTACTGTCTAAAAATTGTTCTATTTCATCAGCTATTTCATGCATTTCCTTTTTATTATCACCAAATATTAAAAAATCATCACAGTAACGAATATAAGGTTTGATTCTTAATTCATGCTTTACAAACATATCAACTTCATTCATATAAATATTTCCAAACCATTGTGAAAGATAGTTTCCTATAGGTACATTTCTTTCTGTATGTGTACTATCAATAATCTCATCAAGAAGCATTAATACTTCTTTGTCTTTTATTTTCTTTCTGATAATTTTCTTTAATGTCTCATGATGTAATGATGGATAAAATTTACGTATATCAAACTGCATACAGTATTCATATTTCTTAACATATTGCATACACTTTCTACTTGCTTTATGTTGTCCTTTTCCTTTTCTGCATGAGTATGTATCGGATATTAGCAAAGAATCCCATACAGGCTCTAATACATTCATAACTGCATGGTGAATAATTCTATCAGGATAAAAAGGAAGAATATAAATCAATCGTTCTTTTGGCTCATGAATAATTTTAGTATGATAAGCAGAAGTTTTATAAGTATGATTTGTCAACATATTCTGTATTTTCTTTAATAATTTTTCTCTATTCTTCTCTACCTTTTTAACAGAGCGTTTCCACGTTTTTCTTCTTTTTGCTTTACTATAAGCTAATTCTATATTATCCATACTAATTATTTTATTATATAAATTTCCATATCTTTTCAAAATATAATCAACTCCCTAACTTTCATATTCATTACTAGCTAAGTAGTTACCCTGTTGTGTATTCTGGATTTGTTATCCAAGGTTAGTTAGTCAGCCGTAGGGTCAAGCCCAGACGAACTTTGTATACCCTCGTATCAGACGCACCACGAGCGGAGTTATTGCCATTGCCATTCGAAGCCAGATTATTGACATTCGCAGAGCGAGAACTGCAATGTGAGCTATCATTCCAATTACCGCCAAGAAGTACCCAAATATACCAACTAACCTATAAAATCGTTTTACGTTTTGCGTATTAGCGGCTCAGACGCACCACGAGCGGAGCGATCGTCACGGCCAAGCGAAGCCCGACTACCGACAAGCGCAGAGCGAGAACCGCAATGCGAGCCATCAGCCCAAAGACCGCCAAAAAGCATACGTCCTAATGACCCACCCCAGACGCCACCTCTATTTGGTTCACTTACACCTGTACCACCTACATTAGTACTGATTGTTGAGTCATCTGTAACCCATTCAGACTTAAAATCTCGCCCGAATAAATCAGACAGCCATTGCCATAAAACACCTGTGCAATCTTCGCACCCTATGTCACTAATCATACGTCTTCCTTTTGTACTAACATGTCCACCTGTAGTATTAGGGTCAGCTGAATTTTTAATATTAACACCTTCTTCACTACCTTTAGCAACAGCAGACATTTCATCATAAGACAAAAGACGCTTATTGATTTTAGCAAATGTTTCTGCAAATCCTGTGCCTGTTAATGGATATGCACCAGCACCATCACAAATTACATTATTATATTCAGACACAAGTTTAGACCCATCCCATGAAGGTAAGTATATGTCTACCCAGATTCTACCTGTAAATACCATTCCTTCGGGGGCTGAAATAGGTCTATGGTGCAAATCCCAAACAGAAGCAGGAAGAATATCACCTGCTACATAACCACTGAGTGGATGATTAGAAATTGTTCCTACGTCTGCACATTCACAATGGAAACCACCAATCTTTCTACTTGTTAATGCCGTATAGTTTTCAGGGACAGTGCTATTGTTAGACAACACAATTTTAGGAATATAATTTGTTCCTTGACATACATAAATGTAAAAGTCTTTACCTTTTCGATTAGCAGGAATGGCAAAATCAGCTTTATCCCAGTTTGCATTGTCATTAATACTCAAGGATTGCTGTGTATTCATTAAATACCCTTGACCTCCTATATTAACAGAAAGTTTATTTGGTGTAACTAATGTGGTCTTGCTACCACTCCAAACAACATCCCTATAATAGGCTACAGGATTCATAGCAATTATTAATGGTTCAATTTGTACCCAAGAACTATTACCTTTGAGGAATTTTCCTTGTTCCCCTGCCTTTGGTAAAGGCACTAAACCTGTGTCACCATCTGTGCTATCTGTAGCACCTGTAAATACATGATCTCCAATAGCATTTGTTTTTGCTACCTCAGACCACTTCTTAGATTCATCAGCAGAAGTAGCAGAATCCTTAGCACTATCTTCTGCTTCTAAAGCCCACGTTCGGCTACTCTGTGTCTTCCCAGTGCTACTCTGCGCATCCTCTGCCCCATCGGGAGACTCCGTAGCTTCTGCCCACTTCTTTGCATTTTGATAAGAGAGTTCGGAGTTAGTTTCAGAAGTTTTTGCATTTGTCTCCGAGGTCTTCGCATTAGTTTCAGAAGCCTTAGCTTTTGTTTCAGAAGTCTTAGCGTTCGTTTCAGAAGCCTTAGCATTCGTTTCAGAAGTCTTAGCGTTCGTTTCAGAAGCCTTAGCATTGGTTTCAGAAGCCTTAGCATTGGTTTCAGAAACCTTAGCGTTCGTTTCAGAAGCCTTAGCATGCGCTTCCGATATAGCGGCTTCCTGTGCTTTACCCTCACTATATAACGCCCAACTTCGAGAACTCTGTGTCTTCCCTGTGCTACTCTGCGTATCCTCTGCATTGTCTGGCGATTCTGTAGCTGTAGCCCAAGCCTTAGAGAGTGTCTCATTAGACTGTGCTTTACTCTGTGTTTGCTTTGTAGCACTCAAGGTAGCTTTAGCTTCGTTAAGTATTTTTGTATTGTCCGCTACAAATCCACCTTGCACATTTTCCATGTAGTGTTTCGTTACGACATCCTGAGGGTCTTTAGGGTCGCTTACACCTGTAATACGGGAACCCAAAGCATTAAAATTAACACCATCGGGATACCTAGACAAAGAACTAAGAATAGGGTAGTCCTGTGCCTCCTCAATCAGATGTAACTGCTGTAAGTTTTCTAGTGTCATCTGAGACGCTTTAATGAAAGCCCCATCTGCCCACTCAACCATCCTGTCAGAAGAAGTCTCACGATATACCCTGATAGCCACCCCCACAGCAGGGGTATCCTTCAGGACGACACTTCTATCATCTACAGTATAATCGGAAGGATAGGTGAGGGATTGCCCCTCATTACCTATTTGCACCTTCACGAACTGCTTATTGATATAGTCGAACCCGAAGTAAAATTTATTTGTAGTGCCATCCCCAACAAAGGATACACTCGCTTTCAAGTTTTGACTATTCACCATTTACCTCCATTCATATTTAAATACTTTCGTTGTTCCTGCTTCTTACTCTTACTACGAGACTTCTGTGTCTCCTTCTGTTTCTGCTGAGCTTCCTCTACATCATTCGTCCCTGTCACTACCTTCTGAAGCATCTGAATCGGATTGCGTGAAGGTTTTGTCTCAGGGCGTTTAGAGAAGCTATCCTGACTTATTTGTCCCTTGTGCATATCAAGCAAGCCAGACAAAACAGCTTGCGTTCCTACAAACTTATCCAGAGGGAACATATTCGCAATCGTCTTGCTATCATCCTGATATACTCGATTGTCTACTACAAGGTCATTTATGGCACTCCATGCACTACCAACACCGTCTTTCACGGTATTCAGAGCGGCCACAGCAGGAAGCTGATCTATGTAACTACCCAGCCCCTGTGAGGAGCCACCCTGTCGGTTTACAGTCGTACGTACCGTAGGCGCACCAGACACAGCTTCGTACAGGTCATTCCCAAAGGATAACCCAGCCAACAGAGAAGACCGAGTAATACCAGCACGAGCAAAGTTGTCAGGGGTCAGCGTGTCGTCAAGGAACTTCTTCCGTTCAGCCTCATCTTTGTATTTCCAGTTTGCATACACCTGAGTACGCAAGGCCCAAATGCCAGCCCCCGCAACAGCCGAACTCAACAGCTGTGTCATTGCTTCTTTGTCTGGTCGTTCCAAGGCTCTCGCAAGGTGACTGTTAATAGCCATACGAGAGAAATTCTTGAACTGAAGGAGCATTGGGAACATCCCAGTCTTCGTAAAGTAGTTAGCATTAGACAAATTAGGCTGAATGATACCTCGCTGTACCGCCTGTGCTGTAAAGGCCCTCATAGAGACATAGGAGGTATAATCTTCCTCCTGCATCTTCTGAATAGCTTTGAACACAGCGTCAGGGTCGTTATGGTCAAGATTTCCAAAGTATTTGTTAATAGTGTCCTTGAACTTCTCTGTGTCTCTAATACCGACATTCTTTAAGGCATTGTCGTTGAACAGGTGTCCTTTACGTCCCAGTACAGCCCAGTCGATAAGGTCAGACATAACATCCGCTTCACCCATACTAACTGCTCTTTCTGTCCATGCACTCAGCTGGTTTAGCATAGAAGTAATGTCAGAAGCATAATCAACGGCATTATTAAGTTTCCCCATGACCTTTGCACGGAGTCCAATACGATCATACTTCGGAGTAGACAAATCCATAGGATTCAAGAAGTTATACTGCGAGTAGTCAGCGGCAATCCTGAGTTTCTTCAGTTCATCATGAGACAACGTAGTAGTACGCATCCCATGAAGAATTTTGTCGAGTCCTGGAATCATATTGCCAATAGCTCTCATACCAGTAACAGACATCATCCCGAAGTTTTCCCCAATCTGATTAAGACCCATGTTGTAACCATTCATTGCATAGGACATTTTAGTCAATAAGCGTACGACACCATTCATAGGGTCTTGAGAGCGTTTCGTACCATAACGATACCCAGTAAGCTGTGAGACAACGTAGTCGAACTCTTCCAAGGCATCTGATACATCGCTGTGTTTAATCAGCCTGCGTGTCTCATTTGCCTTCCGTAGTTCTCGTTCTATTTTGTCTCTGTAGCCATCAAAGAACGCTCCCATATCCTTGACACCAAGGGAAGCCATGGTAGCCTTAGCCGAACTACGACTTGCTACTTGTTCCATCGTTGAGAATACATCATAGTCTCTCAAGCAATCATCAAAGGTAAAGTATTCACCGTTTGGCATTGTTTTGTCAGAGAGAGCAGAAGTGTCCATAGGGAAACGTCTCTGGTACTGCTCTAATTTGTCCATATGATTCAGGTCACGCATAGTAACCTTTGCATTAGACAAATTACGGTCGATAATACCGTAGGCCCAGTTACGAGCCTCTCTGTCTACATACTCACTCAGCTCCATGTCAGGCTCTTCAATAACACGCATCCGTTCCAGAGCGTCTCTATCAGCGTTCTTACTGGCATAATTAGCCAGCCAATCAATCGCATCCTGTTCAGAGTCAAAGTTCGTAAGGAACTCAGCTACTTTGTCTACATCAGCTCTGCGATAGAAGCCAGTGTCAGGAATATCCTTTGTCAAAGCCCCTGTTCTACGCAAGAACTCCTGTTCCATCTTACGGAAATTCTCAGCCTGTCTAACAGCTTCCTGAATCTCCTTCGGGAATCCATCAATGCTTCTACCATACTTTACTTTCTGGTCATAAGCCTGAATGAACTCCCTGCCAAACTGTCTACGTACTTTAGAGGGCATACCTGCATGTTGAGCAAAGTAGTCTCTGTAGCATTGTCTCATTCCACCAATATATTCTTTGAGCTGTCTCTGCATAACACTCTTGCGAGTAGAGAAGTCCAAAGAAAGACCTTGAGCATGACGCTCTGCACTTTGTCTAGGGTCGCCAAGCATCTTACGGCCAAAGTCTCTCAGATGGTTAGACACAGAGTTAGTAAAGTGACCATAGGTATCACCAAGGTACTTAGAGTCTTCCATTTTACGGCCAATATATTTCATGACACGGCTCTTGAATCCTCGTTGATTTTCGTCTTCTACTTCTCTCAGTGTCTTTGAACCCATCTCGACATCACTAGTGAAGGCCTCCTGTTCGGCCTTAGACACTGTAGGCTGTTTGTCTTTCTTAGGCGTCATATAGCGTTCCGAGACAACACGCTCTTCTGTACGAGGAATGGACATAGGAACACTTACAGGGTCATAGATTTCAGGGTGTACAATAGCGTCGTATACAGGACTATTCTCCCTGACAACTGTACCATTAATGATAATGGCATCCTCGTTTTTCGTGTACCCTACGCCAGACTCACGGTACAAGATTTGTTTCAAGCCGACTCGTAAGTCATCAACAGAAGTGTCCTGACCTTTTGTCTTCTTAATCCAATCCTGCAAAACACGGGCTTTATTATCATCCTGCAAGGCTTCCTCTGCCAGCTTCACACGATTTACCCCAGCTTCAGGATTTACCCCCTTGCTAGTGAGGTAAGCGTTCCATGTGCTGTCAGACATTGGAGTCTTTCGATACTTTTCAATAGCCTTGCGTACCTTAGCACCTAAAGAGGGACTACTACCTGCTTTTTGCAATAGGTCGGTGACTGTAGCGTCTCCAGATAACCCTGCATCTCTCAGGAGCTTCGAGGCTTTCTTCCCTACTACTTTCTCTACCTCTTCTTCAGGAAGCAATTTCCCAAGGGATTTACCTAAAGCCTTACTTTCCTTTTTAGACAAAGTGGGAGTACCACCTAAGAAGTCGTCGAGCTGTTTCTCTACGGTAGCTTCCGTGTTCAAGATAGAGTGTGTTTGTACTGCTCTTTTGTCTGCAATATCTAAGGCCCCTTGCACAGCCTGATCCTGCATCTTCTCGGATTCATAAAGTAACCGTTGCATATGCTCCCCGTTCATAGGAACATTCAGTTCCCTCATAGTACGAAGGAAGCGGATACCAGCACCACCTGCAACACCTAAGACACCTGCCACTGCATAGTTGGCTTCGTGAATCCCATAGCGTTCCGCAAGACCACTGTCGGCCATATTCAAAGCCCCTTGTACAGCGGCGGACTCAGCAATCTTCATGACACGCTTAGAACCTAAAGACACAAGAGTTTTAGCCCCTAACCTTGCACCAACCTTTGCTAAAAAGGCTTCCTCACCAAGAACTGGGATGAGATTCAGAGGGTCTAATAGCATCCCCAAGGCCCCACCAATAACAGAGTGAAGACCAAAGTTAGTTTGTTCTGCCCTCTTCTCTCGCTCTATGTCTTCTTTCTTCATCTTCAGAAGAGCCTTGAACTGCTCAGGATTTTCAGCATTTAACAGTACGGAATCCTTTGCTACCTTGTTGTCCCCCAATACTTCGTCTAGGAGCTTTATGTCTTCGTCTGTAGCCTTCCATGTGCTGTAGTAGGGATTGGAGTTCATTTTGACTAACCCGACACGCATAGCCTCAATCGTACCATTTTCATACCACATGTTCTTGAATGAGTCTTCTAGCTTTTCCCAGAATGGTCTGTTATTCATCCTAGCTATTTCCAGAGGACTTTCATCGAGAATGACATTAAAGGCAGGGTTTCCTGTAGTATGTACGCCACTATTTGCTACAGCATTAGTCATACCCCCAAACGTAGGTACTGCCTGCCCCATACTTTCAGCAATTTCTCTTGCATAGGAAGCCTGAGAAGGGTATTCATCCCCATTGCACCACTGGGCATTTTCTGGAATGTGTCCCGTTCTCATGGCCTCATCAGCGGCCCCCATGCCTCCATAGTGTTCCAGAGCCATCAACTGAATATTACCTCCATAGCGGTCATACATCTCAGAGGTCTTTTCATACATGACAGCATCCTGAACTTCAGCAGGAGCGTTAAGCGGAGCTACCCCAACATACTCAGGGGCTACTTTTTCAGCATAGGCATCCCAAGTACCCTGCATGAACTGGTATGCACCTGAAGCACCTGAACCACTTGAGTTAGGTAACGTGTAGTCCATGCCAGACTCTTTGTTGCCTATGTTATACATAAACTGTGCTATTGTCTCTTTTCTGCCTATTTAAGACACCTCCTTTCTAACCAAACACCCTGCGAATATAATCACCAATATAATTAATCCCAGAATCCTCTGGGTCTACGTACTGAGAAGTTTCTGTGTACTGATATGTTGACGTGTCGTCTTCTTGACTACTCGTTTCTTCCGCTGGCGGGTCGTATGTCTGATTACCAGACTGCTCTAAGTTTGCTTTCGCTTCAGACACAATATCACTGAGAGCTACCTGTTGATAGCCACGAGAAGACAAGAATGTAATCATGGAGCTACCATTGGCATTACCTGCTACAAAGCTTACCTGTACATCATCGGGATTCACTGTACCACCACAGTAATCTTTCATACGAGTAGCCAGTACCCAATAGAAAGCAGAGCGAGATGTGTCTTCATCCGTACCCCCAATGTTTACTAAATTGACAGCACTCTTAGGAATCGGCGCACCATTGTATACATAGTATTCACTGGCAATCTTATACTTAGCATTATCGCAAGCATCATTCGCAGACATACCCATGGCCCTGAAGACACGAGCATGACTCTTGAAAAGCTCCCGTAAGTCACCTGAGTTAGGACTTGCATAGGAAAAGCCTTCGTAAGTATCACCGCCAGCCAGAGGAGGCAAGGAAGAACCAGACAAAGTGTCTTCTATATAAGGAGCTAAGTCGGCGTCTACCTGCTTCAACTGCTCAGAATTACCTAAGACATTTCTTACACCCATGAATTTGTCTACACCCTCATTGGCAATACAAGCAATAGAAGCCTTTAAGGTGTCTTCAGACAAAAGGGAGTTACAAAGCTCAGGAGAACGTTTGTATAGGTCAACTACACGCTGAAGCATAGGAGACATCTCACCGTTGACGGTCAAGCTATTTATACCTGCGGTAGCATTAAGGTTAGTCGAACGTGCAAAGGCATTGTGGAAGGCAGGATGATAAGCAAGGCGCATAAGTTTTGCCATATCATTCGGATTGTCAAAATTCAACGTTCCGATTGCCTCATCAACTGCCAGTAACATCTGTGTTTCATTGAAACCTAAAGCCTTATACTGTTCAGAAGAAGTGGCAATACCGTTACCCATGGCATCCTGTGTCTGCCCATTCATGACAGCTTCAATCTGTGCCTTCATATTCATATTACCCACCTGAGCTTTTGTCGCGTTGACTGCGGCGGCTCTCGCTATGTTCCTCTGCGCTCTTTCTTCAGCCTCAATAGCAGACAAACGGCCAGACACAAATTCAGCGGCAATCTGTTTGTCTTCAGGATTCTCAAGGCCATCTACAATTTCAAACAGAGACTTTTTGTCTTTCGCCTTTGCCATCTTATCATAGACATCTCGTGTTCTCTGCATCCAGTGAGTTCTATTGGATTCATTGGCAACATCCTTAAACTGCTCTACGTTGATGTAGTCACTAACCTTTGTTGCTCCACCATACAGCGGTGTCTCTCCAATTTTCTGAATCAGAGAGTAGTCCCCTGTGTTCAGTGCTACCGTCTTCAGCATATTCTGAAGAATCTGATAGTTCTTTGTCGGGTCGCGCTCCTGTGTCGTTGTGAGCATGTTCCCTAGCTGATTTGCAAAGTTCTCTCTATCCTCATCTGTCCAGTCCCAGCGATTTCGTGTGTTCTCTGAGACAAAAGAGGCAATAGATTCTGAACGGTTGATAGACATTTCTTCTGTCTTTTCTGCAATGAATTTACTGGCTACTTTACCCGTATTCACGACACGGGCTTCATACAAGCCATTGTTCAGAGCATACTTATTGTTTACCGTGATGTTGTCCAGATATTTCTGAACGTTCTCATTGAAGAAGTCATCGTAGTTCTGAATTTCCTTCCCTAAATTTTCGGGGAGTTTCATCTGAGACACATAGGCCTCATACTTCTTGTGAATTTCTGACGAGATTTCCTGCCCTCTCAACTGGTCTACCATGGCAAGGGCATAAGGGTTATCTTGCAAATCACCAATACCTGCCTGTTGAAGCATGGCAATACTATTCATCATAAGCCGAGTATTATGATCGTTCTGACCATAAAGAATAGGGACAACTTTGTCTGCAATCTCTCTTTGTCGCTTATCATAATCTACTCGATACTGCTCCACAGCCGCACTGAGAACACCAAGTGAATGGGCTAAAGCCGCACCCTGTGTTGTTTCAGAAGCTCCGATGTTATCCCCAAAGCGAGGGAGGATAAGCTGACGTTGATAAGTCTGCGGAGGCTGTTGCGTGAACTGCCTAGCAGTCCCTATCGCATTACTGGTTTGTGTTGTAGGCATTTACCGCCCTCCTTTCGGGTACGTCCATGTTGTTGGTAATTGATTTACGTATGTAGGAAGATTAAAGTGATACTGGTAGTTGTTACGATATGCATAGGGATTTGTGTCGTACCTATTCTGCGCTCTCCACCACGTATCTAATTCCATTCCCTGAGACTGAGCAGAGTTCAAGGCGTTCTGATAGGAATTGTAGACGTTTAGCGTGTCTCCAGCGATATTACCCAGCAAAGACCAATAACTCGGCATCTGTGGAGCTTGTGCCTTGATATTTGCGATTTCATCCATGGCCGAACGTTTAGCCATCTCTTTGTTGAGACTAATTTCATCTGACTGCCTTTCATAGACATCCTTAATGCCAGACAAAGTTCTCAATGTATCCGCATGAGCCGCTCTATTCAAAGCCCTACCAGTACGAGAGTCACCACCCGTTTCTTCATTGATAGCCGCACGTACAGCAGACTCAAGACCAAGAGCATTTGTCTGTGCCTTCATAAGATTATTCACAGCAGAATCAAAAGCATCCACACGCTGTAATTCATAATTTTGGAAAGTATACGCTAAGTTCTTGCCTACTGCGTTTGCTCGCTGAGACAAGGCTCTCGCTTGTGCTTTTGCATTTTCTCTTTGGTCTTTCCAAGACATATAGTTCCCAACTAGATTTAAACCTAGCTGTGCCGCTCCCATAGCGGTTGAAGCAAAACCCATAGAATCACCTCCTATTAAACATTCCTGAATCGAGCGGTGTAATTAGCTTCATACCCACCACCAATGATAGACAAAGGAAGCGGAGTGTCATTTATTACCTTAATAACTGTGTCTACGTTGCGTTTTCGCACAGGAACCTTAAATGTCCCTGTCCCAAATCCAGATGTACCCAGTTTATACAAAGAAGCTCGTTTGTTTGTCAAGATATACTTGTATTTATCATTCACTATTACTTTCATGTATCCCGACTCTGCATAGTCAAAGAATACTGTACGGAGCATTAGGCGATAATCAGGTGAAGACACTGTAGAGCCTTGTGGGTCTTTCTGTTTCAAATAAATAGTAGACAGTGTGATTTCAAAAGTATACGGAATACCCACGATAACCTTATGTCCAAAGTCTACACTAGCACCTTTCAACAACTTTAGTGTCGTTGTGTCTGATTCAAATAGAAGACCGTCTTCTGTAACACACTGAACAATACCAGACAACCCCTTGAAGACCTTATCAACATTCAGGTACAAATAACCGTCCTGTTTGTCTACACAGTTATCTGTCGTCAGTGTTACTTCTGTCTTTCTATCCAGCATTACTCTGAACTGCTCAGTTTCTCTGTAGTCCTCTGTATTATAGCTCATTGTGATAGATTCCAAGTATACTTCATTATTCGCATACTTTACTGCCATATACAAGGTAGAGCCAATGAAGTCAGCCCCTAAGATTTCGCCTGCGAATTTCCACTTAGACCAAGCACTTTGCACCCGATTCCCATTCAAGTAAAGATACTTATAGACATATAGGGCATTGGGTTCCGCTGTAGTCAGTGCAAAAAGCAAATTGTCATTGGAGCTACCTGTCATTTTGTATACATCATTGGGGATATAATAAGGAGTATGTGCTGTGACATCTTCAGCGTCTTTGGTGTCAGTATAGTACTGTGCTACTCGATACTCATTGATAGACGCAAAATCTGCCCTCTTAGAGACAAAGTACACAGAGTTACCTGCACCAACAGGAATTACATCTGTGTCTGAAGTGAACTCAGTAATGTTGTCTAATTTAGCGTTCTTAGGAGACAAAGTACCATCTGAAGTGAGAGCAAACTGTGTCTGCCCTGAGAATATGTACAGTGAACCTGAGAAGGGAATAGCATTATACAAAATGGATACTTTATTGTTTGGTGCATTAGTGTCTATGGGGTCATCATCCTGCACATCGACTACACTATCCATCCAGAAATTGAATAAGTCAGAGGAAGAAGACAAAATGATATTCTCCCCAGACAAAAATCCTAGACGGTTCCGATAGAAAAACAAGTCATTAATGGTATTGTTGACGAAAGAGGGTACTTCATTGGAATCCTCATCACCTGTCTTACGTGGTTCCCATTCTAGGGGTTTAAAGACAAATGTACCATCTTCCTTACGTATCAAGGCATGTGGCATTGTTGTGTTAGCTATTGTGTTGTCAAGCCCAGGCTTTACTGTTTCCTTCCATATACCCTTAGTTCCATCGAATTTTACATAGTAGTCATCATCCGCATTAGATTCCCCACGAACCAATACGGTATAGCCGTCTGGAGCTGAAGCAGGCAAGTTAGTGAATTTGTTGGTGTAGGAAGTAATACCCACTAAGGCAAGATTGTTAAAAGAGTCTGCTGTGTATACACTCGTAATGTTTCCACGGACTCTTAACCATGAACTACCTGCGTCTACTGTCCACCCCTTAGCACTAAGCTGCTCGACGAGTCGGTCACGAATATTGTCTGTTCTTATATCCCACACATGCTCTGGATTGCTCCCATCGGGAGTTCCATACTCCGCTACTTTCTCCCCATTAATCCACACTGTGTATATTTTCCCATACTGCCCCTGTTTTACATTAATGAGACATCCTTGTGAGGACAGCGTGTCTTCTGTCTTATTTCCAGACATCCTAACTTTTACCGTTTTATTTAAGACAAATGTATAGTCGGCGATCGTAATGACTCTCAACTGTGAGTAAGGCTTCGTGATATTTCCGATATAATTTGCATCCTGCATCTCCACTTTTTTCTCTACACCATCCAGAGTAAAGACACGAATTTTTCCTGAAGAGATAAGCACGATGTATCTTTCTGTCTCATCACGATTAATTAGATGTACATAGTACGGAACACCTTCAGCCGTAAATAATTTTCCATGGTTTATAGTCGGGGGTCTTTTCTGAAGTCCTCCTGCTTCTGTACTGTAGCCGTTAATCTGCTCCTCTAGCTGTGTGGCGTGTCGTAAGCGAGGTGACTGTTGGGATACTCCACCGACAAAATTATCAATTCTCTGTGTTACGTTACTCATCGTGTACCCACCTCAGTTACAGACGTATTATTAAAGACATTCGGTTTCTGTGTGTCTAACTCATAGGTCATTACATCCGCATATGCTTTAGCAAGCTCTGTATTGAGGGCCTGCTCTAACTCTGCATCTCCTAGAAACCTAGTAGCGAAAGACAAAGAAGCCTTTACCGTAACATACTTACGGAAAACCATAGGAAGCTCTTCAAAAGGAAGCTCTTGCACCACATTAGTAAGTACCAAGTTTTCTGTGAATACATCCGTATAGTCAGACACATTGAAGAAGAAACCTCCTCTATTTCTATATGTGTTCGGAACTCTCAACAGTGAGCTATCCCACTTGATTCTGTGTGTATTTGCATCGGGAACCAGCGTAATCATAGGGATTGTATTGAAGTCCCAACCTTCCTGCTGAATTTCCTGACTAACAGCTTTCAGCATTTTGTCTGCTACAGAAGCGTCAATGTTCTGGTCTATCTCCTCCAAGGTGACGACACTGTCAGACCCGATAGAAGTTAGGATTTCATTCACAGCATCCAGTTCCGTCAAAGGTGTAATAATCATTGTGTGCCTCCATATAAGAAAAAAGGGGAGTACCTAAGCACTCCCCCGACAAAAACGAATTAGACTTTAGCGGAAATACAACCAATAGCCGTAGCTTCAGGACGGAGGCCACCATGACCCATGGAATACTTAGCTACCAGCTGAGTTGCCTGATATTCAATACGACGGCCAGTTTCTACTGCGAGGTCTTTCAGCTTGACCGTACCAACAGCCGTATGATGAGCGGCAACAAAGACACATTTGTCTTTATAGGTAGACGGGAAGTCATGAGCTGTACCAGAACGCAATACGTGAGTACCATCTGCGCCACCATCCGTAAGATGAGGAACTTCGATGATATTAAAGCCAGCAATCTTAGTAACGTTACCGTCAACCAAAGTACCGACAGCACCAAAGTCACGGTTAATAGCATTCCAAGAAGCTACCAGAGCGGCCACACCATCAGGCTTCATGTAGACATAACGTTCCGTAGCAGGCACGTACTGGTTAGATAATTTAGCCTTCAGTTCCAGAAGCATCTGAACAATCGTCTTGCCTTCTGCTTCCGTAACACCAATATCCGTAGCATCAATCTGTTTGTCTAAGATGATACCTTTGCCGAGACCAGTAATGTTTTCTTTCTGTTCAACAGCAAGTTTAGCGATTTCAGCAAGGATAGCACCGTCAGCAGACACGGCCAAGGCTTCACCCATCTGCTTAGAGTATTCGTTACGAACATCAAAATGAGACATAGCTTCATAGATGTCTGTTACCATCTGATCGGAAGTCAGTAAGCCGTCAATGCCAATAATCTTTTCGTTGTGCGGGATAGCTTCACGAATTTCATCCAAGGACTGACCAGCACCCAAGTAAGCGGCTTTTGCACGGCCCATTACAGGGAAGGAAGCGGACTTACCAGAGGAAATAGTACGCATCAAATGATTGTTGACTGCCAAGGCAGAACGTTCAAATGCGGAAATAACTTCACCCGAAAATACTTTAAGAAAACCTGCCAGTGCATCCGACTGACCCTGATTAAGACCCGGCTGGGAAATGTTTGTTAATGCCATAATTTATCAATCTCCTTTAAAATAATTTAGAATTAATAACTTTCTGTTCAATTTCACGGGTATACGACTTGTCTTTCCCATAACGGGGGTCAGCCATAGCCGCTACCATTTCTTGCTTAGAATTAAAACCAACATTAGTAGACACAGCACCACTACCGCCCATAATCGTGGGATTGCTAGAACCCAGGGTCTGTACCATGTCTGCCTTAATACCTCTGAGCATCGTCTGAATCGCCATTACGTTACCACTGTTCATAGTGTCGTTCCACATCTTTTTATAGTCGGCGTTCTGCTGAGAAGCGAAGGTCTGTAATTTAATAAACTCTTCCTGACCACCTGCGCTTTCTACTACGTGTCGAGCAAGACGATCATATTCAGCTTCCATACCACGGATGTATGCATCGACAACAGACTTCGGATAGCCTGCTTTTTCAAGATTCTGTAACTGTTCTTCCGTGAGTTCACCTTTCTCTGTATAGGTTTTCTCAAGGTCATCCCAATTAACACCCTTAGATTCCAAGTCGTTCTTCAGGTCTTCATTCGCCTGTGTCTGTGCATCTACACGTTGCTGTACATTATCGTCTACATCCTGTCCTGTAGGCTCAGGGGCCTGCTCTTCTGTAGTTGTAGTTGTAGTTGTTGTGTCTTCGGGGACAACTTCAACTTCCATCCCTGTGTTCTCAGTTACCTGTACATTATCCTGCTGTGCCTGTTCCTGAACATTTTCCTGTTCCATTCATTAACCTCCTTGTTGTTCTGGCTGAGACATAGCTTGCATCGCCATTTCCTGCCCCATAGCCATTTGTTGCTCTTCTTCAATCTGTTCCTGTGTCTTTACGAGTCCTTCTGTTTCGACACCTGCTCCAGTGAACATATTCAGGAGCATAACATTCCAATTAATCATAGCCTGAGCATTAGGAATCTGAGACACCAAGTTCAATACCGTAGCATACTTCTCTAAATCGTGTCCTCGTCCCAAAGCATCTAAGCCTGTTGTGATTGTCGGTTCCACTGTTCCTTCAGGTAAGTTCGGAACCTCACCTGTACTCTGGAGCTGATTCATGATTCTACGTACAAGAGGTAACTGTAATTCCTGAGACAAAATGGAGTAGACACCACCTAATGTGTCTTCCAGTTCTCCAGCTACCGTGCGTACTTCCTCTGCGGTGACTCGTTCAGCATTACGCTGTACCACAGAAGACAAAAGAAATGCATAAGACAAACGTGCTTCGATTGCATCTGCTGTCTGTTTTGCTGTGTTGAAGTCATAGTATTTCTCAAGCTGTAATACTCCAATATCTTCGATACGCCCTGAGATGAAGTCACCGCTAGTAGCGTTCTCAAGCTTCTTTGCCCGTGTTACTCCATTAGGATTGACAAGGAAGTAGATATTAGCCGCAATCGTAGACAGCTTGAAGATTGCTTTAGACAAGTTCTCAAGGGACTTTAAGTCACCGAGATATTCCTCAACAAAGGAACGTCCGTAAGACTCACCGTCCATTTTGACCATGCGAATAGGTAAGTAAGGAGTTTTCAGTACAGGATAACTCTGCTGGCTCCCCTGAATCGGTGTGTCTTCTACTTCCTGATACGCCAAGAACTGGTCACCACTCCGACATACATGTGTGTATACTTCGATGAGGTCTTCAGGCTTCTTTTCGGTCTTAATCAAATTCTGAACCGTAACGTCCAGTGTCGAGTAGGCCACTTTGTCTAACGTAACAATCTGAATGACATTACCAAGGCCATCCCTCTGAATGACATAATTACTAAGACGGTACATCTTAATACCACCCTCAGCAGGTGGAAGGAATAGCAAGGCATTACCAGCCACAATACACTGCTTTAAAGCTTCTAACACAGTAACTCTAATCTGGTTAGACTCAATATACTTCATGATTCTATTCTCAATCTGCATGAGAGCCTGTTCTACCTGAGCTTTTGTGTCTTCTTGTCCCTGTGCCATGTATTCAGACAAAACTTCATCCGACATCCCTAAGCGGAAAAACGGACTGTTAGGAGGCATCAAGGCAAGTATGAGCTTAGAAGCAAGGTTGTTAATACCTCGTGCACCTACAGACTGATAAGGTGTGTCGTAATTCTTACTTTTATCATCATTCTCAGCAGGAAATAACGACGGAATCGTAACCTTTGCACAGTCAATGGCACGCTGGATATATGGCTGTCTGTCATTCTTCAACCTATTATATGTCTTCTTTGCTCCCTGTTCCTGTAACTCTTGAATTGTGATGTCCATTTAGATATTCAGTCCACTATAGCTAGAGCTTCCAGAGGAACGAGAATTGTCACTGTTGATAAGCAAACTAGCTTTGCCCTTCTTTTTCTTCTTCTCTGTGCCTAATGCAGGAGATTCTGGAACATCGGAAGCCGTACTAGGAACTACCTGTGCCGCCGATACATTAGGAGCAGATACATCGGCAGTCTTACCAACACCAAGGACGTTACCTACTAATTCAAAGGGGGCAGACACAATTCTCTTAAATGCCTTACCAATACCACCCAAATTAATCACCAACCCTTTCTAATAAATTAATTACTGCGTAGACACCTCTCATATATGAGGGTAGTTTGTCTTCCGTAATAGAAGTAGTTAAGAAGTAGTCTACATCAAAATATTCTCTAAGACATCCCACGAGTTCAGGGGAAGTCATGAGTTCCAAATCTGATAATGTGTCGTCTTTACGCATCTTCAGCACCTCCCATATAGACAAAAGTAGGGTACGACTTAGAGTACCCCACCTTCGTATAACTATTATTTTTACCAAGAAATGCTCCTGCGTAGACAAAGGCGCAATCGTTGGCATCGCCCATATCCTTGAGGAACTGAGCCGCAATTCTGCCAAACCCTGCGTATTTAGGATTCATAGACACAACAAAGATTTCCTCAAGTACCCTCAAGTTATCTGCCCACCATGCAAAATCTGTGTTCAAGACAAAAGCGACTGCACCGACAAACTCACCATCTTCTGTGTAGAAGTAGGCAATGTTCTTTGTCTTGTTTAGTTCACTAATGGTCATCCACACACAATCTTTATCGGCAAACTTTTCGCATAATGGATTATTGTGTCTAAGTTCCCACATCCTCTCAGCGACTTCATAAGCTCTTTCTGCGGTTTCCCCATATCGTACTATGAATCTGGTTCCCAAAGCCTGATAGACCCTGTTTTCCAATCGTAATCCCCCTTTTCATGCAAGATGTAAGCGAGACGAGCGTTCTTCAGAGCGTCCTCAGCATCTCCCTTGTAAGCTCTCAAGACCGTATCCCACGTATAACCGAGTTCTTCCAAGAGCCGAGTAGTCTTTACCTCTCCGAATCCAGAAGCTCCCTTGTAGTTATCTGTAGTATCTCCCATGATTGTCTGTTTCAAATGCCAGCGTCGAGCATCTTCCTTTGTTGTTTCAAAGTATTCATTCCGCATAAAATCGTAGAACTTTCCTTCAATAGCTCGAAAGTCTTTGTCTCCACTTACGAGAACGTAATCGCCTTCCAGCTCTTTTGTCAGAAGGCCGCAACAATCATCCGCTTCCAAATGAGGTTCCATGTAGCAGACAAAGTTTTCACGAATCCATTCACGCATGGGATTGAAGCAGATAGGTCTTCGCTTACCCGTTCGATTCCCCTTGTAGTCTTTGAAGACCTCTTCATTCCTGAAGTTGACATGATCTTTGTCTGTGAGACACATGAACCATCGGTACTCACCTTTGTACTTATAGTGGTCAAGGATTTTATCCGACAACTCTTTTGCAAAGTTAGAGAAGTACGTAGTGGCTTCCCTCATATCACAGTGAAGTGTCCAGATGTCGTTGCCCCAATGTACAGGCTTCTCACATTCTAGTAAGGAGACAAAGAGGAGCATGTCAGCATCAAAAATCAAATTCATCATTAGCTAAACGAACAGCTCCTTTCTGTACACATATCGCACTTCATGAAGTCCCTATCAAAGATTTCAGGGCAAGCCTGTGCCAACTGTTTCTGAATCTCCATAGCCAACTGTCGGTGTTCCTGTTGCGCTCTCTTGCACATACGCTTAGGAAGATATTCGTACCACGCACGGAAATTGCCAGTGACTACTAAGGTATACTCAGCACCCTTCGGCAACAGGTAAGCGGCGTCTTCTTTCTTCACTGCTTCCTGATAGACATAAGCGTAGTCTGCCATATGCTCCTCCAGCAGTTTGTCAATATATTCGATACCCGTCTTGTGATGTGTCTTCAGCTCACAGCCTCTTGAACTCTGCACCGTAAAGGACAGGTGGCGATGTCGAGTAAGTTGGAGTAATACCGACGTAGACACAGTGATTTCAAAAGACGCATAGCAATGTTCGAGGACAGACAAATGGCCTGCCTCAATCGCTTTCTGCACAGTCTTTACACCAAGGGGACGCTGGTAACATTCACCCATGGCACGACGAATTAAAGTTAAAGGGTCAACTGTCATAGACAGCAGTTGTACGTCAGGCATTTCCTAATTCCTCCTCTACATAAACTTCTTGTGTCTCTTCGTCCGTTTCATACGGGAATCCAAACGGGTCTTTGTCTACCATCGACTCGGCTTCTTCGATAGAGTCAGCTTCCACAATGACTGTAGAGTTCCGATTGTATTTAATGCGGACACGATATTTATTCATCTAGTTACCACCCTTGCTTTTTACAAAATTCAATAATCATATTGGCTCGTTTCAGCATTTCTTCAGTATTATCTTCTGCTTCATTCCGTGTTTTGAATGCGTCACCCATGGCATACAGAATAGAGTCCTGAATGGAATCTTCAAAAAGCCCCATAGTCGTAAAAGTAATTAACTCATCTTTTAATACACAGTGACACGGCTCCTTAAAAGCAGGTTTCCGAGATTCAGCCAGCTTTTCCTTCAAGCGGCAAAGAGCCAATCCCATACCTAAACGAAAATCCCATTTATCTTGCGGAGCTTTCTTTGCTTTTGCTTCTACATCACCCTGTTTCACTTTGATAATACCTTTCTCTTTGTCAATAAAGCACTTCACTTTTTCAGGGTCAAGGCCTAAGTATTCTGCAAGAAGGTGTGTCGTGGATGGCAGTTTTCTGAATTCATCCTCTTTTAAATGAATATCTTTCATGTCATATGATGAGTGCCATTCATGGTTTAGGGGGCGACTGCTTATATCCCAGAACCATAATTCAAAGTCATACGTTTCTTTACTAACAATCTTAATCGAGTTGTCAGTGCCATCTTTCTCTGCAATGATAGCCCCTTTAGGGAACTTATTAGCGTGTTCACCTGTAATCACAACTTCCATACCAACTCTTGCGTCCTTGAATTTCATATTGTTTCCTCCTGTTCCTAATGGCAGTCTGCCCAATTCTTACCAATCTTACCTTCAGTATCTAATTGACACCTGAAGTTGAAATATCGCTGTGTGTCTCTCATGGCCTGTTGCGCTTCTTTAACGACAATTTCAGCAATACCTTTAGTACGACAGGCAATCTGCTGTTCATCGTGTACCCATGCCATGAGCTGAAAATCCTTGCCATGATCTAACCCAAGATTCAGCAAGCGTTCCTCTGTACGTACAATCCAGTATTTACAGACAATCGCACCTGCCGACTGTAACAAGAGATTCAGCGCACTGTGGATTGACCGAGTATAAAGTAAGCGGCCATCCAAACCCTTCAGGTAACGTGTCTTCCATTCCCTTTGTCTCATTTCCACGTTGTAAGTAGACAAAAGGTTTTTTACACTCTGTTGAAGCTTTTTAATAGCAGGAGTAGCTTTCAAGAACTTCTTCCGTAGTTCTGCACCATGCTCTGCTGTACCTCCAACAATCTCACCAATCTTTGCATCTCCTGCACCATATAAAAATCCGTAAATGTTTTTGTGTTCCCATGAGGTCGTTAATCTCATAGCGTTCTCTTATGAACTGCTCTATATTACTATAGAGAACAGACTATCTCTTTACCTTTTTAGGTACTCACCGCTTCCCATCACTTGATGGTACTTCCTTTCGGAATAGTCGTTACACTTTTTAGATAGTTGATAGCACTTTCTAGGGTTTCTGTATTATCTTGTAACAAACCCAAAGCACGATTACAGTTATGACAGAGAAGTCCCCTAACCTTATTTGTTTTATGATTGTGGTCAACAACTAAACACCCACTATGAATACTTTTCATTGGGAAGTTTGGTTTGCCACAAATTGCACAGACAAAGTTCTGTTGTTCAGCCATATCCAAATATTCCTTTAATGTAATACCGTATGTTCTCATGTAATATGCTTCAGTAACTCCATATGCCTTACAGAAGTCAGAACAGTATAGTTCAGAAGGAGCTTTAGGAGAAAATTCTTTCTTACAACATTTACATTTTTTCTTTTTGAAATTCCCTTGAGGATACTTAGTTGGATTTGCTGTCTGTTCAGATTTAGGTTTATTAAAATCCCATATTAGCTTATTGAGATATTCTTCTCTTGTAATAACCATCCCTCCTATCTAACTTAGCACGGTATTGTCCCATAGGGAGTTTCACCGTTTTCAATGAGTTTATAGACGCCCATTTAGTTAAACGTCTTTGCCATGTTTCTCTCTGGCAATCCTGCGGCCAGCTGGTTCTTCGTGTGAATGTCCCCTTCAACGCATTCATGTGCATACTCTCCGTTGTCAAAAGGATACAAGTAGTGGGATAGACACCTGAGTTCCAGACCACAGGCATCCACGCCAGCCTGAAACCAACCATCAGGAACCGTGAATAACTCACGGCACTCTGCACCATAAGGGGAACCGACATGAGGAACCTGTGCAATGTTAGGGTGTGAGTGTGTCGCTCTACCTGTAATAGCACCATTGGGATTTACTCGCCCATGTAAGCGACCGTCAGAAGACACAAGTTTCATCCAACCATTTTTACCATCCCTGAGCTGTCCTAATCGTTTAGTCAGGAGTAAGTTAGTAGAGAACAGCTCTGCCAACTCCTTGACTTCTTCAGAAGCTTTCGGGTCTTTCTTAATGAGCTTGAATGTCTCTTCGTTCAACTGTACATTACCGTTGTCATTCCACATGTCATCATTGTCGAATGGATAGCCATAGTGGTCTTTCAGAATCCACAGGATTTGCTGACGACTGTTGGGGTTAAACTCTTTGTATCTCTGAATGGGAACGCCCTTCTTATAACCCATCTTTGCATTATCTCTCTTAGGGACAAACACTTTGTCGGGAATCTTTGGACATTTGTCTGCCAACTTAGACAACACCTTTTCCTTCTCTGCAAGAAGGGTAGACAAAAGCTTTTCAGCCTTAGCCATATCAAAGGTGAAGCCATTGTGTTCCATCTTCTGCATCAACCACTGTGCCTTATGTTCCAGATCAAGTGCCTGTGCCGTTGTCTTCTTTTTACGACACTTGTTATACAAAGCTTCCGTTACCACAACGTCTTGCTCATTGTAGTCCAGCATCTCTTCATTGAAGACTGCCCAAACATCCTCTGCCTCATAGTCACTCGCATAGGTTCCTTTGAGGACTCCCAGCCGATAACCATAAGCCTTTAATGAATGTGACCCGTACAGTCGTGAAGGCAAGACACCTGTCCGAGTGAGCTTGTTGTCAATGTAGTTAATCTCAGAGAATACCAACCGAGCGTAGACCAGCGTGTCTACTACTTTGTCTTTTCCTATATGGAACCACGGAAACACCTTAGAGATAGCAGGAATGTCGAATGCTATAATGTTATGTCCACAAATTGTGTCACCACTCATAAGCATCCGCACTCCTGCCTCTACTTCGTCAGGTCTAAACCTGTGCATTTTATTCTCTTTGGTGTCCTTGATACACATACAGTGAATTTTTGTCATATCCTCCAGTAAACCGTCTGTTTCAATGTCGAATATTAACACAAAATCACTCCTATTCTGTGTACTGTTTTAACTCTGCAATCTGTTTAGCGTACTCCTGTCCGAGTTTGGCAAAGATTTCTGTTTCCTTAACAAGCATCTTATGCGCCATAATGACACGCTTGTTGTGACAATATGTCTCCACTCTCTTCAGGATTTTCAAGAATTTCAGTCACTATCACCTGCCTTATTGTAGATACGTAACCCAGCTTCCTTTTGTCTTTCTGTAGAGAAACTAGAAATGCGCTTGAGATACCCAATGACACGTGTCGCATAATCAATGTCTTTGGAACCACACTTTGTACAGTGATTTTCCGTATTGACATTGATGAAACCACAGTCATTACACAACGTCATGAGAACGTTAAATGTCCAATAATTTACTCCCAGCTTCCCTGCCATACAAATCAGGTCATACGCCTGCTCCTTAGACATAAGCTGTTCCAGATTGAGATGACAAGCAGAACCACCATCAAGCCACTGCGTATTTTCCTTTCCATGAAGTCTCAGTTTGTCGATGATGTTATAGGAGTCGTCTTCTACAGGGAAGAAGTAGCTGTTATAGCAAGCACGAGGTACTTCCAAACCAGCTTCTTTATCCCACTTAGCATTTTTAACACCAAGGTTTTCAGCAGGGACAAACTCAGTATTGAACTTAACCCCTGTCATCTTCTTCCATTCCTTATTGTTCTCATAGATTTCCTTGAGATACTGAGAAAAGAAGGCTGTGTCGGCTTTACCTCGTTCAAACTCAGAAGCTTCCAGCATACCGTTGATACCAATGGTGCAGAACTGTTTGTCTAAGCTAATGAAGCCTGTAGAGTAAGCAGGAAGCAAGCCACCTTCAATGTAGTCCTCGATGATAGCTCTGTGAGCTAAGAGGTACATATGGACTCGTCCAAGTAACTTTGCAAACGCTTCTTCCTTTGTCTGTACATAGCGATTCATATTGATCGTGATGACCTGTACGGAACCTGTAGACACCCCACCTGCACCCAATGTGTAGGAGAATGTGTTGTCTGTGAACTCGTTGCGGAGCCGACAGCAGGAAGACAAAGAGTCCACGCTATCGCTCTCATAGACAAAGAAGCTCAAGCCCTTAGACATTTCCTCAGCACATGCCCATGCAAAATGTTTGTCTTTCGGTTTCCCCTCAGCATCCACCAAGAGGGAAGCGGTCAGTACGGGATACGTGAGTAATGCACGTTCTCGCTCTTGTCTGAACCATTCCATAAAGAACATCTGCAATTTGCGGAATGTACCTTCATATACAGGCTGTGTCCCATCGGGGAACTTAAAGCCTCCAAATAACTGCTCAAAGTAGAAACGGTCTAATACTGAAATATTCCAAAACACCGATTGATTGCCACGAGCAGAAGCAGGCTGATTCAGGGCATACACGACACCCTGCAAAGACTGTCTAACATCCGCTGTATGC
>Ga0172378_10001013_pt1 | contig 25469 bp, 16 predicted proteins | sample GrowelOW332metaG_FD_119755 | JGI IMG/M metagenome (GOLD analysis project Ga0172378, IMG submission 119755) | Groundwater microbial communities from an aquifer near a municipal landfill in Southern Ontario, Canada - Pumphouse #3_1 metaG | ecosystem: Environmental > Aquatic > Deep subsurface >... | reverse complement strand
CCTGTAGCACCATCAGAGACAATAGGGACAATCTCTTGGTCGATGAGAGTGGTCACACCTCCAGCGAGATACAGTTCACAATTGATTGCAACAATCCCAGCGGAAGGTGTGTATGCTTTAGAGACCTCATTTGCAGAGGATGTATATTTCAAGGTCCATGTAGAACCATTGGCCGATTCATAAATCTTGAAACGTCCAGCATAGTTTACAGGGGAGCTGGTCCCTGTTTGACTTTTTGCAGAAAATGTAATAGTGGTAGGGGTGTATGCTCCAGCGATGCTTTTCTTGATTGCTGCAACACTAGAGACAAGCCAGTACGCCGTTGCTGGCGCACCATTCGCTCCCGGACTGCCATTCGCACCAGCGGAACCTTGCTTTGACCTAGTGATGGTGAATCGAAGTGGAATGGTTGTGTATCCAGACCTAGTTGCAGAAAAGTCCACATACCCAACGTCAGCGGACAGGGTTTCTACCGTGTAAGTCTTTCCAGTAAGAGTGCCTGTAACATTCGTTGGTGTGGCTGTTACGCTCCAGTTAGCTGAGTCGTCAGAGGTCCCTACCAATATCTTTACCGTAGTGCTACAGCCATTGAAATTCCCATTATTCCCCGCACTGTCAGTTGGTACAACATGGGAATCATTGGTAAGGAGGCCCATGATAGAAGGGGTTCCTTGAGGGCCTTGCGCTCCAGTCTGACCAGTGACACCCTGAATACCCCGTGGACCTTGGATACCTTGAAGACCTTGGGGGCCTGTTGCCCCATGAACGCCTATTACAAAAGGTTCTACATAGGTTGGAGTTGTTCCTGTTGACCAGTTTATTATTTCGTAATTCCAAAGGTACTTGTTAGTCGTGGTAGTGGCTGGAGGAGTGTCAAACCACGTATTTCCTGCCCTAACTATTCCTGTAGCATTAGGAGATACCAAATACTTTTCTTGAATTGAGGTAATAGCCCTTCCAGTATCTCCTGTGACACCCTTGTCACCGTACACCCCGATAATGACAGGTATTGTGGGTTGGTCATCGCCTTCGCTGAAGTGAATCTTTTCGTAATTCCAAAGGTACTTCTTTGTAGCAGTCATAGGCTGTAGTGTTGTACCCCATCCTGCTGTTCCTGTAGTCACTCCTGAAGATGCTGTGGTTGCTAAATAGTACTCGGTTACGCCTGTGACACTGGTGCCTTCAACACCTCTAGGTCCGATATCCCCGGTTGCTCCCTTTGCTCCTGTATCGCCTTTAGCACCCGTATTCCCTTTCTGCCCTTGATCTCCTGTTATTCGTATCGGGCTTTGCCAAGGTTCAAACGTTCCATCAGGATTCGCCATGTGCTCCTTCTTCCACACATAATACCCAATCTCAGGAGGAGGAATTGAAGGTCCCCACCCCGTTGTAGGTGGAGTGGTTGGAGAAGTGCTCTTTGCGTACTGAGCCACCATTGTAGACCCATCCAGAACGTTGATTATTGTTTTTTGCCCGATACTTATAACAGCCATGATATCTCCTTAATTAACAGTACAGATAAATGTTGCTTTTGCAGTGACATCAGAAGAACCTATAACTTTATCCTTCCCTGTACCTGCTGCTGTGCTATTTCCGTCCTTGTCTACTTTAGCCCAAGTGTATGTATACTTTGTCCCTGCCACATCAATCTCATTCCCGTTCTGGAAAAGCTTCGCAGTAAGAGTGGTTGTTACCACCCCATTCTTAAAAATTTCTCCATTAGATGATACCACATCACAGAAGGTTGCGTCATTGAAATCCATGACTGTTGTTACAGCATCGTAGGTATCCCCCCTAACAGTGTCGGTGATCTTTGCCTTGTATTGCTGCAGGTTTGTGATATCAGCGTGGGCTACTGTCAGAAATTTCGTGGTCTGCCCTGCAATAGTCGTCCAAGTAGCTCCAACCAACTTCTGCCATACATAGGTCAGGTCTGTGGTATCTAGGGTTACACCCCTATAAAGTTTAGCTTCCAGTTTTATTGTCGCAGGAGTCTCGTTCTTGAAAGCAAACCCGTCATCAGAAACAATATCTGCAAGGGCAACGTTATTACCATCTGTCACCTTGTTGAAAGTAATGCTGTTGGTATAAACCAAATCCAGCCCTGTTGTGGGATCGGTGTAGGTAATAGTACAGATATACTCAACAGAGAAAACGCTTGCAGAAAATGGTATGGTAGTCACTTTCAACGCTTTAGGGAAAGCAGCGTTCATTGTCTCTCCTGCGGAAAGGGCAACAGGGGTAGCTTGGTTGTTATTCTTTCTAGTCCAAACTACAGTTTTTATCCCTGTACCTGCTATCATAAGGTCTGTAGCCCCACCTGCTTTGAAAAGGCTCGGTGTAACAGTAAGGTTCGTAGTAGTGAAATCTGGATTGTATGTCTCACTGTTCCCGTCATATCTTACACTCTTTGATTGGTTGCTTGATAACCATCCTGTGAGAGTAACCGCATCGTTAAAATCAATAATCGTAATCTGTCCAACACTAACAGCCATTCTTAGCTCCTTTTTGTGAGAAGGTCGCAGAAGAAGTTCGTCTTCCCTGCCACATCATCTTTCATTATCGTCAGCATCTTCCCTCCTGTAGAGTAATGTGCTGAATTCCATACATCATCGCCATGAGAATCACTGCTAGTTCTCCTCCAGCGAAAGTCCGTCTCCCCGAAAAGAGATGTTATATCCTCGCCCCCCTGCCAAACCCTCACCTCCAATAAAGTCGTAAAAGGCTGGCTCATCCTGAATGTTGTCCCATTATGAGAAATTATCTGAATCTGGTACGCATCCTCTCCAGCAGGGCCTTCCAACAGTTTGTTTATAGTTATTGCTGCAGTTTTCCTGTAAGTCACCAACTCGCTTACTTGATGGTTAAAGATACAGAGGAATGAGGCGACACCGCCTACAAGATCATCAACAGATACATTGATACTGTACCCTGTCAGTGAGTTCTCCTCATTCCACACGACATCCCCGTTAATGTCATTTGTCATCCTTTCCCATCTGTAAGACTCAGGGAAAAAAGATGTTGTCACATTAATATTATCATTCATAATAACTACAGAGAGTGTTGTTGGATCATCACCTATTGAGTCGCCTTTTGATGACAATATGGTTGCAGAAAGCTTTACCCTCCTGTCTATCCCGTCTATGTATCCAGTGTTATAAGCAAAAAACTTGTCATTAAGCACCTGTATTTTAGTATAATAATCAGAAAACAGTGAGGTAAAATTGGTAATTGCAGTTATATCAGAGCCTTTCGACATATCCGCTAGGATAAGGTCCAGCATATTAGTGAGGTCAGAATGACTTGCAAGATAATCAGTATAGATAGGTGAATCTCCCATACCTATCTCCAAAGCTTCTACCACCACATTAAGATGTCTAGAGTTGATTGCTTCATACTCTCTCAATAACCCCTGTTTCTCAGAGACGGACAGATACTTGTCACTAGAAAGCCTTTCAACCTCTTTCATTAGACCATCTTTGTCTATTATTACAAGGGTTGTATTCACATCAAGAGTTGTCACTGCACGTGAGGACTTAGTAGGCTTTGTTAATACTATGTTGTCCGCATAGATAGTGTGTCCTATTTGGTTTGTTTTCTTAGTAGCCATTTATTATCCTTATGCCCATACTATCATAAGTCTCCCATTCTATCACCATAAGCACTGTTAAGAAGATACCATATATTCTCTTCAGTTAAAGATTTGTAAATCTTCTTTCCTGCACCTGCAGCAAACCCTCCAAGTTCCGCCCCACCGAAGCCCATATTTATCAATGCTTTTTCTATACTTTCCTTGCGTTTTTCAGGGTCTTCTACTTTATTAGCAGACCATAATTGCGCTAACTCAGAGACCATTGGCATAGAGGTGTCAGGGAAATATTGGTTCTTTACGATAGGTGCTACAAGAGGACCAACTACAGGTACAACAGAAAGCATCGTTCCTTGTATCTCTCCTAATACTTTATCCCAATATTCATCATCATCATCACCATCAGCTCTCAACATACCCCCTGAAAGGAGCACGATACCTGCTGTGTTTATCCCTAGTGAGACAATACTACCTATAGCCTGATGGAACATGTGTTCCTTCAACTCAAAAGGAATGTCATATGCTATGTTCAAATACTTGTTAAGCTGGTTTGTGAACATGAGGAGAAATTTCCAGATAGGGCTACTGCTACTGTAAAGCATCGCATTATCTTTGAAATTTCCGGTAGGCTGTGTATCGTTGATAAATTTGGTAGCTTTCATTGCGGCCATTTCAGGAGATAGATTGTGCGCAATCGAGTTATTGTAAGACCCTATCCACAAAGTATTTACAACAGCTTTATCCATAGCTTTTATCAATCCCATAGAGAATTGAGCAAATCCTTTCTTGGCAAGCTTGTATTGACTCGTGCCTTCAATGTTCATAAGAGCCTGATATTCTGAGGTGAATGATCTGTACTTTATCTGTGGTGCCATTTTGTTAATAAGCTCCATAGACCCCTTGTAGTCTGTTCCTACCTTAATAAATGCCTTAGCTAGCTCTACTGGGCCGTACTCCATAGCAAATGCACCGAATGATGGTATCTGCTTTAATGCTGTGATTATGTTAAACCCAAGTCTTGCGACTATAAGGTTGTTTCTTACCGCATTGATAGCACTGTCAGCTTCATCTAGAGCTGTCTTGTGGTCAGCTAGGCCATCTATAAACTCTTGAAGTTTTGCCGCATATACAGGGCCTTTCGTTTCTGATATAGCAGAATACAGATCACCGCCATGCTTATTCATGAGGTTTTGTGTTTGACTAAAATATTCAGCACCTGCAATGTAGTGTTCTTGTTGCTTGACCATTGATGCCCAAGATGTCACAACATCAAGATTGAGTTTATAAACCTCACCTGTACGCTGTTCTGTGAAAGTATGCCTAGGATCGCTTGAGGGTTTCCCTTGGTTGCTTTCAAGTACGCTGGAAAACCTCGCATTGTCACCGGTTCCTACAAGTGGGAAGTAATTGTCTTCCCATCCAAGTATTTTGTTGTTGACCTTGTAGTAAGTCTCTTCCACTTCACTTCTCACGCTAGCGAAATCTTCTATCATAAAGTCGCCAAGTTTTTTCTGCGATTCTGTCAAATTGTCTATGATTTTCTCTACTTCGCTATTAGTGAAACCATTTCCATCCAGGTTCCGCAATAACACCTTTCCTTTCTTCTGTTGGTCGTAGATATAAACAGCAATAGCTCGCTGATTTGTTATCGTCTGACCCCTCATGACTACAGGCTCTCCGTTTATTTTGAACTTGTCTATCATGTACTTGTCAGTAAGACCTTCTTTCTTCATAAATTCAGTAGCTTTCTTATATCTCTCGTTTGATCTTTTAAGCTCCTGGTCAATGACACCTTCTACGCCCTTCCATACTGTGCCGTCTTCCAACTTTCCACCGAATATCCATTTCGAAACAGCACCATCCATTTTCCCATCTATTCTTCGCAACCATCTACTACCAGTAAGAAGGTTGGTTTCGAACATAGATTTTATCAGGCCTTTCTGAGACTCTTTGGATTTACTCGTCTTTGGACCACTTTCATATTTCAAGTTGTCAACGTAGTCATGATAGTCTTCGACAGTTGCAAATTTCTCCCCTGTTCTCTGAGAATAGAACTCAGTCTTGACCCAATTGCTTGCAGACCGGCTCTTTTCTTTTCTCTCAGTCAGAAGATGACGTGCGGCAGCCTTCATTTCCTTCATGTCTTTTTCAAGTTGAATGATTTCATCTATAGACATGTTAGACAGTGTACTCTTGAGCAATAGAACATCGTCTGAAGCTACAAAATAACTCTTGAGAACACCAGGAAGAGTGTCGAATTCTACCCCTATGTTTTTTAACAACACCCTATAGTCGATACCTTTAGGATTAGGGGTTCTTAATATGGAGAGGAATTTTTGCATAAGATACGTCATGCGTGCATCAGCAGTGTTTACGCTATCTTTTGCATGGACATCAAGCTTTGATGTGATTTTTTTGATTGCCGCTTTTGTTTTTAATGCGTCTCTAGCTATCTTTACCCTTTTCAGGTCAGCCTTTGCTCTGGATAGTGCTTGTGATTTGTCCTTCAGTTTTTGTAAAGTTTCCGCACGCCCCTCGTCAAGGCTTGCTGTTTCATCAGCCTGTTGCTCAAGCTCGGCTGTGATCTCTGCTATGCGTTCATTTATTTCTGCTATGTTATCCGACATAGCTTGTATCGACCTGTTCTTATTTTCAATAGACGTGGCTTTGGATAGATTATCTTCTATGATTGCGGTGAGGGTGGTGTCTGTCGCTATGTTTTCTTCTATCATGGTCCTGATCTCTTCAGAAAGTTCGCTATTTAGAAGGTTCTTCACTTCCGTATTGGAAACTCCCAAACTGTCGACACCTTCTCCAGTCTCAGTACCCTCGATAGCCCTCTCATATGATAACTGTGCTGTCTCACCATCCATTTCATAAATCATTCTGCGATATTCCCTAACATTGTCTATCAGAGCTTTCCTGGCGTAACGTAGGGTATGTTCAGACGGATTCACATCGTTGGCAAGCTTGAAAAGATATCTGGATATGCCAGATTCTTGCTTTGGGTCCAAGTCCCCTGTAAGCATTGATGCAACCTCAAGGACAAACGAATCATCAGACAATGCCGCCTTGAATCCTTGGTCTGCTACTTTTGGAGTCATGAGTTCAATCTGTTGCTTCATTCTACCAATAAAGCTTTCAGCATTACCTATAGAGTCTTCTATATTGTCAAAGGTTGTCCTGTCCTGTTCGTGGAGAATCTCAAGAATCCTCTTATTTTCATTTTCAGCAGGAGTAACTACCTCTTCACCCGTCTCTTCATCATAGGAGGTAATTTCTTCTATATAAGCGTCATAAGCCTTCTCAAATTTTGATACAAGCATATCGTCTTGAGCGTACAGTCTCCTGAAAGATATTTCCTTGTCGGCCCATTCCTCACCTTTGAACATTGCGAGTTCATAGTCTCTTGGATACTCCTTGTTCTTGAGCATGTCCTGGACACGTTTCTGTTCTTTCTTGTACTCCTTGGAGTTTTTGGAGAGAGGTTTAAGTTCTGGTTGGTTTAGGATATTGAAATCCTCACTATCCCAAGTACCTTTATTATTTACAGACTTAATTTGTGATTTTTCAAATACAGCCAATGTCTCAACGTCACCATCAGTGCTTTCCCTAAGCCAAATCCCATCATATCCAAGTTCTTTGAGTTTTGCTATTGTCTTCTCGTTTTCATAGATCAACCAATTACCATTCTTCATGTAATTCAACATTTGCTTATCACCTGTCCACCCTGTGAGGATTTCAGGCATATAGGGAAGAAGTATCTCATAATCTGTTGATGGGTTGAATGCGTTTTGTACAGAGAGGTAAACAGGCATAACACTTGTTGCATATGCGTTATCTGCTCTTGTTGCGCTTTCTACACCATACCTCTTTTCAACTTCAATCTTTATCTTGCCCATGATTTCATTATATTTTTTTGACCATTCTTCTCCTTCTAGATTGTCTAATGCTTCTATTCCATATTCTTTTGCTAGTTGGTTTTCATATGCATGAGCTTTATCATATAATGGTTTTGCCTCTTCTAACGGATCTCTATTAAATCCCCATTCGCTTGCAAAATCAGGGTTAGTTGAGAAAAAGTACAATCCATCACCATATTCTGTTTCAAATACTGTAAAGTCGCTCTTGGTACCATGATACATAACTAGGGGGTCACCATTGTCATCAACTACCTCGCTATCTTTGAACCATTCTTTGAAAGCTTTCTTCTTTGTTTCTGTAGCTTTCTTTTTAAGAAGGGCATTTCTATACTTCTTGAATGTCTCAGCAGGGTTTATCCCATTATCAGCAAGGATAGTATTAACTTCTGCATCAGAAAGTATTTTTGTTACTTTTGCAGCACCGGCTATTACCCACGTCCCTCTCTGCCCTTCTTTGAACGTGTAGAACCCACCTTTTGGTATTTCATTTCTCAAATCTTTTGTTGGTGAGGCACTGGCTTTCTCCCTGTAATCAACATCCATAGGATATTCAACCTCAGCCCAAACACGTTTCCCATTAGCAGAATTGCTACGGTATACTCCGTTCTCCGTTCCGTCTAAGCCTTTAAGCCAAGGAGCGTCAGGGACTGTAGAGCCAATATGCCAGCCAGGTCTGGGTGCAAAATTCTTAGTAGGGTTATTCTTCGCCTCAAGCCATTCCCCAATAGGGGTAGGATTTTTCGCATCTATGAATAAGGGGAAAAGTTCACCGTCACGCATTTCAAAAAGCTTGTATCCTTTACCTGTTTTGATAGGAGCAACCATAGGTTGATATAGGATATCATCATGCGACTCAATTTCCTTTATGTTCATATCTATAATTTCTTCCTCAGTTTTCCCTTCCTGAACCAAGATATGACTATCATCTTCTGTTGTAGTTTTCTCTGTGGTAGATACTGTTGCAGTTTGCTCTGTGGCATCTACTGTTGCCTCTCCCCGGACTTCAACCTGTAATTTGGTATCCTTATCCAACATTGAGTCGAAAGCCTCTACAATGCGACTGTCGAGGTCTACGGTGTGTTTGATTGAATGATAAATCTCCTTAAACCAGTCTGCGATTATAGCAAGCAACGGTTTTAGTTTTGGAGACAGTGACTTCCCATCCGAAAGATATCCTTCAAACACTCTTGCTAAGAATTCTTCGTGAGTATTGGACCATTCGCTGTCCATAAATGTTTTGGCAAACTCACTGAGGTCAACATCTTTAAACACATTATCTTCGAATAGTTGTCCATGTTCTGATACCCATGTATGGAATTCTTCTGTTGCAGCTGCATCTTGAATTATTTGAGAAAATTCCGCCTGCTTCCCTAAACTCCTAAAAGCTACATGGAATGTCTCATGTGAGAATGTAGAGAAGTCTGAATGCTCAGCCGCATATATAACTGCCTTGAGATCATCCCCAAATTCTACATACCCTCTAAAGCCTTTAAGGTCACCATCTTTAGCAGACCCGAAAATCTCACCATTTTTATAATTAGCTTCAAGGAACTCGTCTATAGTCATGTCTTGAGCTTCTGACATCATTCCAAACATGGCGGCTGCTATCTTGTTTTCATTAGGAGAAAGACTAGGCATCGCTTTCTTGATTTGTTTTTGCAACTTCTTGCTATCAGCCGTATTGAATTTCCTGGCCACTTCTTTTATGTCTTTTGCGTTGTTTGTTGTCTGCTCTGTGTTTGTCGGGGTTGGCTTTGAATCTTCTTTTACTTCTGATTTAGTATAGTCGGTGATGTTGCTTTTATGGGTGAATACTATATCATGAATTTCGCCATTGCTCTCAAGAGAGACTGTATATACACCATTTGCTTCAGTATACCCAGTAACCCTTCCTTGGCTGTTTGTCGCAAATTTCTCTGCTGCTTTTTTTGCATCTTCGGCACTCTTGAAAACTACAGCGTTGTCCTTCCATCCTAAAGCTAATTTATCTGCTATATTCTCTGCAAATACTGATGCCGTTGCCGTACTTTCTCCTGTTTGGTTTTTAACAACAACGTTCACACCCTTAGTGTTTTTCTCTTTTATTGACGCAAAGAAAGACGCATCGTTTTTGTTGGTTGGAATATAGCTGTCGCCTACCTTTACCACTTCTATAGGGCCAGCACTCTCTTTGAAAGTATCCATACCTTTTACAGACTTTGGGATAACTACAGAAGATGGTGAGATCACTTGCGAGTCTTTTGTGAATCCACTCACTTTGTTTGCATCCCTCATAACTGTCGAACTCTTACTGTTTATATTGTTGAATGTAGAAATCACATTTCCAGGAAGCGACATGAAGAACATACCTTTTGTTGTTTCTTTGAATGTTGTGGCAAGTTCTTTTTTTGCCTCTTCGTAAGATGTTGTTGTAAAGTCAGTGTCATATTCCTCGTTATATTTTTTCACCCCTGCATTTACAGCAAGAATATCAATAAGGTCTTCGGACATTTCCTGCACACCCTCAACAACATCTATAACTCCTTTCTTTGCTGCTCCCTTAGCTATTGCTTTCCACGCACTGCTATTGCCTGATTTGAGAATACCTTTTACACTTTCTTTCGTGATAACTTTAGAAGCAAGTTTTTGGGCACCTGTACTGAACATTTTCTCGAACGGGTCGGTAAACCAGTTAACTGCTGTAACTCCGGCCCATACCATTTGAGTAATAGTCCAAATCGCTTCGTCACTTAGCTGGTTACCATCAGAATCCCTGAAATCAACAAGTGTTTTTAGCGTGCCCCCAGCTTCTTGGAATCCAGCATAAGAGGAAGAACCTGCTTTTGCCAATAATGTACCTAACCCTGGCGCTACTGCGTTTACCGCACCGCCTGCCAAATACATACCAACACTTGGTAGACTGGAAGGTAAGATATTCCCTGTTGACACTAGCATATCCGTGAGTTGAGCAAGAGGCATGTAGTCTGTTCTTTTCTGTGTAGGCATTCTCCTTACTTCGTCTAGAAGTTCACTTTTTTTAACTTCAAATTCTTCTGTGTCAAAGATATTAGAGTTGCCCATATATAAGCCCATGTATTTTGCCCCAATTCTCAGGTCATTGGAAGAAGATTTGAAAGAACTAACAAATTCATCAAAAGTGTTCTCGTAGTCCAGTTTCTGCCCAACAGATGCCTCTATCAGCTTCCCAATATTCCTCTCTATGTATGCAGGGTCCATTTCTGGATTTAGGAGTTTGACAATTTGAGCGGCACCTTGTTGTTTTATTCTGGAACTAGGATCATCAGACGCTTGGTAGAATTCACGCAAAACATCCGCTGTGTCGTGCTTAGCGTCATAATCTATCTTGTACACAAACTCTTTAGGTTGGTCGTAAATAGATTTTGCCTGAGGAAGGAGTTTCCTGTAATCTTCAATCTCTCTCTTTTTTGCTTCTAATGGTATGTTCCTATAATCTATCATCACTACCTCCCAATGCTTCGGTTGTTCCATGTTATATCAGTATTGATACCTTTCATATCAATTTTCACAGTTAAGGTAGGGACTTTTCTATTAAATGCAACACCAAGGTATGAAGAGGCTTGTTGCTCTTGCCTATTGTACATGGTTGTCAATTCTTGTAATTTTGGCCTGTAAGCTTCTTCAACTATCTCTGTTATCCTTTCCTCATAACCCTTTCTGCGATTTTCATCATTTCCTGAGAGTCTCCAATTGTTATATAATTCTGCAGTATCAAAACCTACACTGGCAGATGTGTCTATTACAATACTCTCTGTTTGCTTTTTTAGACCACCCTGGATAAGAGCTGCAGGTTGTGCTTGATACTCCCCTTTAGCATCCTGCACCATCCACGATACGCCTACACCACCACTGTCTATCGTTGCATAGTAATTCAAATCCTTACCTGCCTTCGTTACAGTGACCCCCAATTGATTACCGTTTGTATAAGGAGAGGCTTCAACTTTATACCTTTCATTGAAATCTTCAGCAACATCGTTAGATATTTTTGTGAACATGGTGATCCCAGCTATCATGTTTGCTGCAGCAGGGCTTTCTTTTTCTATGGATTTTAACTGTTCTTTCATATCCCCTTCTTCAAAGGAGTATCCATAGTGTTCAGCCACTTCCCTGAATATCATGCCTGAGACATCTTTCTGTTTCATGTATCCATCGGTTTGTTTATGCAACGCTACCTTGTTAGCGATTTCTTTGGTTAGATTTCTTGTATCCTCACTTTCAATGAACCTGTAGTTGCCTTTTTGATAGGAATCCATAAATCTTCCAACATTATTAAGGTCGCCAGTAGGATTGAAAAACCCTCGATCTACCCATGACGCAAAGTCCGATTTCTGCACCGCAACCAAAGAGTTTACAAAATTGCCCCCATCTCTTTTATATGAGTTAAGTTCCGCATCTATGAATATCTGCGTGTAATCAATATCCTCACCACTAACAAAGGCTTCTGAAAGAAGAGAATATAACTCTTGGTTAAAAATGCTCTTTACCCTATCTCTTGCATGGGTTTCCCCAAAAGCTTTATTCATTACAGCATCAGCGGTATTTTTAGCAGTCTTGAACCCTTCAGTAAGAATCTTGTCTCTATACCCCTTGGAAACAAATTCTTTCCCCTCTCTCAATTCTTCAGTGTTTATGACACCTTCCTTATATAAAGAGTCAAGTTGCTCAAGGTACATGTCGTTGGTATAATTGTGGTCTAATTCAAGCCCTCTCAAGTATGCTTGCGTTGCAAGTGGTGCTGGACCTTCCCTGCCAGGTTCTTGAGTTTTAACAACCTTTTCACGTATTGTTTCAGTCTGCTCTTTAGCGGTTTTCTTTATCCCTGCCTCTTTGTCTGTGTTCACTATAGTGTAAGGTTTGGCTGCGTCAAGGTTCCTTTCTGTGATAGGGACAACGCTTTTCTTTGGCAGGTCGCCCCCCACAAGTACCTCTTCTTTACCTTTTGGAACTCCTGGCAGTTGAGAATTAGGTACTATCGTTGCAGAAGTAGAAGAGCTACCATCTTTGTTTTCCTTGGTAGTTAATCCAATATCAGCTTTTTCAGCCACCCCATAAACAATATGCCCTTCCGTGTCTAAGAATAAGCCTATATTTGCAATTTCTGCGGCCAAGCCTATTTCCACACCACCTTCTCTAAGTGAATTGAATAGGGTTACACTGGTATCCAACGGCAATGAATTAGCTTTCCTTATATTTTCCCCATAAGTCTCATATTTTGACACAGTTGCAACATTCTCTATAGGAACGACTCCGTGTTTCTTAAAAACCTCCAATATCTTCGCTTTGTCGAAAGACTCTTCGTTTAAAATCATTGTGTCCAATTCAATTGTAGCCTTCGTAAGCATGTCCGACTCGTACACATCCTGGCTGTTTAGTTTTTTAACAAACTCATTCCAACGTCTTTCTGCGTCTTCTTTGGAGAAGGAGCCTTTATGTTCCTCCATGTATTCATCAAATTCTTTTAAGGTTGTGAAATCTTTCTCTACTTCTGTCAGCTTCTTTGCAGCGTCAGTGTCTGTTACAACTGCGTATCCTTTATCTATTTTCTGTTGATCGGAAGAAAAGTCGGTCGCTAATGATTTTCCTTTGTCTTCAATTGCAATCTGTACTTCCTCTGTAAAAAGTTCAGTGTCCTTCATTCTGGCTAAAGCGTTCTCCACACCTTCAACATCACCATCTTTGATGCTCTTGAAATATGCGTTCATAACATTATCTATTTCTTTGTTTTTAGCCGTGTTGAGCAAGGCATTTACTTGTGGAGCGTATTCGTTTGGGTCGATTCCTTTGTCTGTCAAAATCTTATTGATGGATTCACGGGTCAAATACTCTCCATCAGCACTGTTCGTGATTAAAGAGTTTATTTCTGTCAAAGCATCGTTGAAGATGTCAGTTTTTTTTACTTCATTTTCACCGAGTGTCAATTTGAATTCATTTCGTCTATTTTGGTAATCGTCTCTAGAAAACAAGTGCATCTTATCTTTCATATACTCATCAAAATCACCTAAAGTTTTCAGGTCTTTTATTTTACTTGAAAGTTCAATGTACGCTTTCGTATCTGTCTCGTCTGCAAAATTTTCGAAACTTGCCCTCTTTTCTTCTAATACTCTTGCCGCTTCAGCCTTACCTCTGTTTTCTATATTCAGCCTTTGCGCAACTGAAACATATTCACTCTCTTCCATCTCTCTTAAAGCTTCAGCTTGCCCTTCTTTATCTCCTTCAATGATCGCTGTAAGGTATTTATTCTCCAAACTTGTTGTAATGTTTGATTCCTCTAGGTTTGCGTGTGCCTCTATTTGAGCATTGTATTTATCAGGATCAAGCCCTGTTTCTTCGTATATGGCTCTAAAGCCATCCTTACCAACAGGCCCTTTGGCCATACTCTTTGCGCTTTCGGTTTTTGCTGTCTCTAACTTCTTTGCATCAAAGACATCAACGATGGCATCACCTTGGGTTTCCCACTGAAATGTCTGATATGAGGTAAAGAGGTCTGATTCAGTCATTCGCCCTATGATTTCTTTTTGTTTTTCTTTATCTCCGTTTATGACTGCTTCTGTAAAAGCGTCTGAAAGTATGCTTCTTTCATTGATTTTTGCATTATCAATAATCTTGGATGCTGCGTCAGCCATGAGATCATCATCAACACCTGCTTCCTCGATAAGCTTTTTAGCATCTTCTCTTGTATATTTCTTGTCTTCAGCCGCCCACTGACCAAGAGTAGGTGCAACACCCCTGTCCCATCGCAACTTGAGTTCAGCTATCCTGTCGTCTGTCTCTGAGTTTTTCTTTAAAAGAACCTCTTTTCTTACAAGATTTTGCTGTTCTAAAGTAAGTTCATTCCCCCCATAAGTTGAATTAAGCATCTGTTTTTCTACAGTTGAGCCAAGATCGTTGTAATCAATATTTCTCTCTATATCCTTTTCTTCTGGGTTCTCTTTTCTCTTCTCGTCCAAAACGCTAAGCCAGTTCGCTTTCACGTCTCGCCCGATTTGAGCGTCTATAAGCCTAGGGAGAGCTTCTTGTATCTTTTGCTCTACCAATTCGGGGTTGTTCGGGTGTTGTTCTTGCAAGACTTCCCTGTACAGCATAACTCTTTTGCCAAATTCATCTGCTTCATTATATTCTTTGTTTTTCTCAACAATAGGAGTTGCAATATCTTCTTGCTCAACACCTCCTGCAGGGTTGGAGAAACTAAGTCCTGTATCTCCCCCACCCTCCACTGAGTCTGTAGGCAATCCAAAACCTCTTGCTCTGGCGATTGCACCTATATCGTCAGCTATTTCCAGTTGGGATAATTCGCTTGCACCCATTTCTTCGTTTTCTTGTTTTATCTGAAGCAGTGCAGTGGTGTTTATATTAGATTTTGCACCCTCCATATATACAGCAAACTTACCTTCTTTTAGTTTTTTCGTCACACGTGAGTTATAATTTGGGGTTATCTCATTTTCAATAAAAGCTTTCATATGTTCTTCAAAAGCTTTCACCCTTTCTTCTCTTGGGATAGGGTCTGTTATCTTTTCATAGTTTTCATCTATCCCGGTCGCATACATATCCTGTACCCGTTTGCCTTCAGCCTCTATTTTTGCGTAAGCCTGTACTTCGTGCTTGTTGTCATTGACTGCTATTGCTGTTGATGCTATCGAATACGTGTGTTGAGTCAGACCTGCTATTGCAAGTAATCCTTTTCCAGCCTTGTCCGCTTTTATTTGTGCTTCTGCATTTGATACGTACATATTTTTTCCTTATTAGAATCCCATCCAAGATACAGCCCATTCCCATCCATTAACGTCTGATGCTGTATCATACGCTTTTGCTGAGATGTCATACTGCTTAGCATCCTGTTCCATGTCAGCTATCTCGTCCTCATGTTTCGCATAATCAACAAACGCCTCTTCCAAAATTTTATTTGAATCGATCTCTTTCTGCTTCCTGTAATTCTCTGCAGATTGACTTCCAGACCTTGTTATTCCAGTCATCTTGTTTATAGCATTGCTTCTTTGGTTTTCGAGATATTGCATCGCTCCGTCTTTTTCAAGCTTATTGGAAAGCACTTGTATCGTCTCAGCGTTTGCTCCTGTGCCTGCGGAGGTCCTTATCCCACTTGTTGCCCCTGAAGCCTGTGCTGCACCTGTAGCCTGAGCTTGTGCCATATCCATAGCTTGCATTTCAGATAGACTCAACTTTGAAGCAGACTCTGCCTCTATACCGGTTATTTCTGTGTCTTGCTTGGCATTTGACATGTCCTGCCTACCAAGTCTGGTGTAGTTTTCAAGTAGTTTTCCGTAAGAAGTGTTTGATCCTAGTTTTGCTATGAGGTTTTCTGAGGATAGAGTCCCTGCTTTTAATGCACTGAGAAAATCTGCTCCATGAGTCTTTGTTATGCTCTTGTCAAACAACGCTTTCGTGTCTTTTTGTTCTGTGCGTAATCTTTCCGCTGTTTTTCTCGCTAATTCCGCATTAGCTTTATTCTGAGCCTGCTCTTTCTTTTTTGATGCAACATTCCCTATTGCCCATGTCGCTGCTCCGACTATTGCTGCTGCCCACATTAATTCACCTCCACATCTACAGACATTGAAAGGATTGTGAGGGGATTGTCTCCAAAGCTTTGAATCTGGACTCTCAATTCTTTTTCAGATCCACCGCTTAGTGATTTTTGATAATCCTTGTTCCCCACCGCATCAAAAGTCTTTTGCATGGTTTTCCCTTGGCTACCAATATACATTACCCCTGAATCAAGGCATCTAACAACAATAGACTTCATCTTTTTATTCATGCCCATCGTATTTGACCCATCTTCCACTATATCGTATCTGTTCATCTGCATGAATGATTTGTATTCCAGTCCGACATCGGTAGTGTTTACATACCTATCATTAAAATGAACTTTCTCTGAGAAGTCAAAATATTCAAGCTTGAACCCGTCAACGCCACGGTCTACAACCGCAATGAGTTTCTGTCCTGATATGCTGTCAAGAACTGCAAGAGATATGATCTTATCCTCTCCTACGTTCCATTGTGACCATGCTTGTATCCCAAATCTCTCGTCAAAAGTCAGAACGCTTACGGTACCGTCTGAGAGTACTACAAAAACCATCGGGTACGGGCTAGACATGGTTATTACTTGCCTTGCACCAGAGTGTACAAGGTGATCTGCCGTAAAGCTAAGATTATTGAATCCGTAGCCATTTTCGCCTGCTCCGTATTGTGAAAGGCTGTACCCGTTCTGTATGAAGAAAAACCCACTTCCCAATTTTTTAGACTGGAAGAATTCACTCCCATAGTTTGACTTTTGTGAGGCGGACTGTTGTGTCGGGTCAATATTGAATGGGATAACCCACTCAGAGGATTGTGTGCCGACTACAATATCACCCAGGGAGTCTATCCACATGATCTTGTCATTCCGGCCACTATTCAATTGGATTTCCATAGAGCATTCCGCAGTGATGACTTTGTTCGTCTCTTCAATATCGTCTTGGAACTCGGTAGGGTCTGTCATGTCGTAATACGTATTTCCGTCAGAGTCTGTTTTTGTAGGCCATGTCGATACAGGTTTCCAACTAGGAACAGTTGTTGTTACGAAGTCAAATATTATAAAATTCCTATGCCCTTCCAATAGATTGTAAGGTCGTGATATCCATATGGTTGAAGGTTGGTCGTTTGTGCTCGCTAGCCATAGCCTGTCTGCGTTAATAGACACTACGGAGGGGTAAGTGTTAACTCCGTTGCACAAAGTCCGTGACAGGCCGTCTAGCGTTGTACCAGTTGTTATGATGAAATTCTCAAAACTCACATTTGCAGTCAGTTTCAAAATCTTTACCATATGGTTTTTGTGAACAATGTACATCTGGTTGTAATATTGGGCATATTGGATTTCCCAAATTTCACTTCCTGTGTATTCTGTAGGTATGTAGTCCAATGTAGTTAGTGTTACAGGGTCTTCGTATGTAAGCCGAGTCAATCCTGTAAGCCCGTCTTTGAATATTTCGAGTTTGTTTGCTGAAAATGCAAGGAGATACGAATCAGTTTTGCTTACAATAAAAGCCTCAATACGTGAATTGAGGCAATCTGAGATAATTCTTGTTGGAGGCCTGCGTGTTATCCCACCCTGTAGCATTGTAAAGAAGTTTTCCAGCTTCTCACACCCCTGAGGGAGTATCGCAAGGTCATTTCTTCCCCCTAGCTTTTGTGATATCTCACCATATGTCCAGTTGTTAGTATAGGACTTCTGTGCCATTAGAGAACCCCTCTGTTGGTAGCGTGCAAGACTTCCGTCCTTGTCATTTCATCTATCAACTGGTTATTTGCCCCATCATTATATTCGTGGTCATTACTAATGTTCTCTGATTCTAGGATACTTGAAAGCGTCAACTGGTAGAGTTGTGCCGCAACTGTCTGTGCTGAGCTTTCAGGATCGCTGAGAGGTGCGATGTGCAAGGCTAGCTGATAAGCTATAAGGGATAGAAAATCCTCCGGTTCAAGATAGTTTCCATCAACATCCATTCTTATCTCATCTTCAATATACTCAAGTGTCGGATTCTCAACCTCACACCACAAGATTCCAAACCTTACAGCAAACGCATTCTTACGTGTTCCGTTTATCTGGACTACACGCAAGAAATTCGGAGGTAGAACATACCCATATTTGTATTGTGCCCAACTCATATAAGGCCAATCAGCTTCATCCTTCCCTTCAACAGGTTCTTTTTTCCTATCTGTTAGCTTGACCATCTTTACCAGGAATGAGAAATCCCAAGCTTTGAGAACGTAAAGAACACACTTGTTGAAATAGATATTGAGAAGGTTTAACTCCTTGGTGGGAGCGTCTGGCTCAAGATCGGTGAGTTCGATGTCAAGGTCGAGTACCGACAATGCCATCTTATACAATTCAAGCTTGTTCATATTTACCCCTAAAAAAATCCGTGGGAAATCCATTGTCTCCCACGGTATCTTTGCTTTTCGATCAAATTATACCTTTTTCTTGGTAGGCTTCTTTTCAGAGTCTTCCTTTTTAAGGCTAGGTTCCAAATCTTTTTCAATCGCTTTCTCAGCTTTGTTTATAAGTTGGAAACAATCATGATCGAATTCCGTGCCAGCAGGGACAAGCCAATGTTCCCCTCGCTTATGATATCTGTTATCGAAATAACATTCCGATATGCAGATATATTCATCGTTGAGGTTTTTTAGGCTCATAACGGCCTCACTACTGCAAACAACTCACCTGCTGTGAAAACTTCCGTTCCCACAACAATGCTCAATCTGATGAGAGCACCACAATCGCCAGGAAGAGTCATCCGTTGAAGGGGAATAGCCTCATTCTTAACAAGAGCAGCCTCTGCAAAGGTTGACACGTAATGGTTCTTCCATGTGGTGCCATCGTCTGCACTTGATTGCAAGGTGATTGCTACTGTAGCAGCCTTTCCTGCCGAAGCACCTGCCTTGAGACAGTAAATCTCAAGAGTGTTGTTATCGGGGAATTGCTGGTTCGGAGCCTCGAAGTCAATAGCTCCTGCAGTACCAGCAGTGGCACTTACAGCAGACCCTGCAAAAACCACTGCGTCTACTGCGAATGCAGCATCTTTAAGGCTGATGTTGCCTTTGCCAAAATTTCTCTTAATCTCATACAGCATAGGTTACTCCTTATACTTCTGTTGGAACGACAGCTTCAGTCCCAAGCATCGAATCGACCTGGCGGAGGACGAAACGGTCGAACATGACATCACCGATTGCGTTCTGTGGGATTGCATCACGGTAAGTAACAGGCTTCACTTGGTCGTCATAATAGGAGTTCAGACCTGCAAGAACGTTACCAGGGGCATAAATTCTCACACGGCTCTTAAATTCCATAGGAAGAAGAGTGAAAGCACGATAGAGGTTCTTCCGGAGGTTCTTCATCTGTGCAATGAAAGTCTCACCGGTTGTCTCTGTCTCGATGTTTCCGATACGGATCACGGAATATCTGTTTGCAACAGAAAGGCCGGTCATCATCAGAAACTGTGTCTTCTTCTCGAAGAAGTTCTTCCCATCCTCTACTATGACCTGCCAGTCACCCTTAGTGACCTGAATACCAGCGGTTGAATGGTAACGGGGTGTAAGCATGTTAGCTGCACCACGGCCCCAAACCACCATAAGGACAGAAGACTGCTTGTTTGCAGTTGTTCCACCGTTTCCAAGGGTAAGGAATGCTGGCTTTGTAAGGTCTTTGTTGACCTTAGTAAAGCGTGGCATAATACCTTGGAATTCTCTGGTATCACCAGTTCCGTAGATAAGGGTCTTCTCGACATCCAAACCCATAGAAACGACATGGTCCATCTGGTCTTCAGACTCCACCCTCTGCGGGTCAGGTGCGATCATGTTTTCTTTCTGTCTCGATACCTGCCAAGACTCGATGATACCGAGTTTGTCAGTGTAGAGTTCTTTGTGCCCTTTAGATGCCGCTCCGCCCTCGTCAACGGTCACCCATGCGTTCTCAGGAAGTGAGAGCTTTCTCATTCCTGTATGGTCAAGCATTCCGGAAGCTTCTATGAAGGAAGCATCAGGAACGATTGCAGTGGTCTTTGTGATTTCATCAACAATGTTGGTGATATCTGGGTTTCCAAGACCCATAGCCATCTCACTTAAAGTTCTATAAGGTACGCCCATTATCTAGCTCCTATGTTCTCCAAGGCTCTCTTTCTTGTCCTGGCTTTGGAGTGAGGAAGGATTCAGATTTTTTCTGCCTTCCATATGTTACGTTGTTTGACATTGGAACATCCTGTTCCGATATCCCTGAACCAATCTTTGCTAGCAACTCTTGTACAAAAGGATTGTTCTCGACTTGAGTCAATTTCAGATTCTTGTCAAGTTCGCTCCCCTCCGGGACTAACTCTTTGTACGCCTTTTCAGCGAACGCACGGTTCTTCTCGAATTTGTCGCCCCACTCAGATTTTAGGACTGTTTCACAGTCTTCTGCACCAGTCTTCCTGTAGGATTCCATCGTAGAGGTGATCCCATCTGCAATCGCAGCATGTATTGCTTCTGCCATTTCTGGTGTAGCATTGTTTGCCTTGAGAGCTTCCTCAATCCCTTTCTGATAAAGTCCTTTAGAGTCGAATGTAGCATCGAACTGTTTGGAGAATTTGTATTCCGTAGGAACATCTCCATCCTTTTTAACATCAGGGCTTCCTGGTTCTTCCTTCTTCCCATCGATCTGTCCAAAAAGTTTGTCCATCGCATCACCGATACTGGTCATACCGTCAAGGCGTGGGTCTGTTTTGTACTTGTCAGGGAGTTGGGCTCGCCATTTGTCCGTCTGCTGATTAGATTCAGGGGTCTTATCAACAATATCCGCACCATCTTTAGGTTCAAGAAAAGGAGCATCACTGGTTGTGGTGTCTTTTGTCTCTACCAATTCAGGAGTTTCTTTTGCTGCAACGTCTCCATTCACTTTCATAGGTCACTGTCCTTTTGAAGATTTTTCTCTTCAGTTGTCATTCTATACGATAATTCCAAATTGTCAAATGCCCAATCAATAAAGATTTGTAGCACCTCGACATCAAGGAACCCCAATTCCTCTAATTTTGCTATCCCCCAATTCCTGAGTTCCAGCTTGTCCACACTTATCTGGTCGAATATACCGTGGTCAATAAGTATTCTGAGAAGTTCTTGCCTACCTGAAGGAGTGTCGTAAGCTTTCCTCATCTCAAGTCGTGCACTCATATCCTCGTTTGAGAATTTAACTTCCTTTCTTAGCATCAGTTTTCTCCCATAGAGTTGTTGTTGTTGCTACGCCCACCATTGTTCCTGTTTATCTCGGACACTTGTTCCTCTTGATTCATTGCAAGCTGTTGCTGCATCATTTGAGCCTTTAACTTTCTCTGCTCTGCAACATCAGCCTTCTCCTTCAGTGCGCTATGAGGAAGCCCACTAGCTATCATTGTCAGTCTGGTGAATTCGTCCATGTCGATATTATCCAAAGCGTCTTCCTGGTTCATCTGCAGAAGCATCTGCATCCTCTCCATTGAGGCGTTCAGACCGTCTTGCATCGTGTAGGTCTTGATATTCCTCGCAAGAGGTCCGTCAAGCTCTATCTTGAGCAATGGGTTCTTAACCCTCATGAGTTCTTTAGGAGGTGGTGGTATCCTCCCATTGCGTGCAAGAAGATATATGGTTCTTTTTATGATAGGGTCTATCTTCATGTATTGGGTTGTGCCGAAAACTGATGACAGAAGTACCAGACTCTCATTCTTTATCATTGTTGCTTGTGTGGCGGTCAGAACCTTGTCCTGTTGCATAAGATATGTGAATAGGTCGTTATACATCAATTTCTTGAGCTTAGCTTCCTGATCCTTTATCTTATTCTCAGCCCAACTCATATCTATTGTGGATTGTATAGGTCTTGGAATGCTTTCCATATCAGTAATATATGTTCTGGAACCAGGGTCTAGATTCAATCTTCCTTTTAGATTCATAGGAGCTGCTATCGCAGGGTCTACGCTCTTGTCGATCGCCACCAACTCTTTTTCACTCATTTTATTGAGACGTTTGAATTCATCTATAATTTTAATCACAGGAGAAGTTCCGTAACATGAGTTTCCGTTAGGCTCCCAAATATGCACAGCTACAGGGAATGTGTCAAAACCGGACTCTTCAACAATCGTATTATCCCTTGAACAATAAGTGACTGATGCATAAGGTTTGCTTGTGGACAGTAATGTTTTCCCTTTTCTATCCCTCATGCCCTTTCTTGGATATATCCCCATGCAAAATTCGTTAAGTGTCTCGCCTTTGCCACCTTTTATGTCGGCCATAATCTTTTCAGGGGTGTTTTCCCCATATTTTTCATAAGCCTGGTCTGAAGTGAGGTCGAAGCGGTAAAAAATCGTATCAACAATTCCCAAATGATTCATATCAACCCAAAATTCCCAAGGGGCGATGGTGTCGTAGATGCATTGTCCGGTCTCAGGGTCGTCCATAATGAATTCTGCCGATATTCCTTGAGCTATACAGTCCCTTGATGCCAACTTGTCGGTAGGATAGAAGTTTGAGGCGTTCAATTCCTTGTAGGTATTCTTCAGAATCAACTCCATATAGTCGTTGGCACCGTAAAACTCATCACTGCTCTCAAAATTAGGCCCTTCAAAAAGAAGGTTGAACCATCTGATTGAGGGCGATATCAAATTCCCCATGAACCCGTTGACGAACTCATCGAAAGCCTCGATCCCTGTAGCGTTGAACAGTTTTATGCGTGGGATAGGTGACTGTCCTTTTGTATATTCGTCCGTTCTGTGATTGACGTAGGCACACGCCTCCCACCTAACGCTCTCACTTTTCAGTCTTGCTTGCTTGAGGATGTTCCACCTCTTCATGAAGGCTTTTGCAAGTTTTTCTTTTGGGGCATCCTGTAATTCTTCGTTTCGTCCGAGGTACCTTTTTGTACCGTCATCTAATCCTACAAGGTTTTGTCTCATGTCCTATTCCTTTACAGAGGGCTGTACACAGCATCCTCTACATCCCTGAACTTTATTCCCTTTTCCTCTAGCTGCATACGAACACGGTCCTGGATCATGATGGGGTCAGGGAAGACCATTTTCTGACTTACCTTATCCTGTGCTATCCATGCCAAGCAGTCAAGAGCATCATCATGAGACGCAAGGGGATACATCTCAAACTCCTGCTTGATGAAAGTATCCACCATATTCTCTTCCTCGAACTTCCAGTTTCTCCTGCTATGTCCACGGGGGAACCATATCCTATGCTCCCTGAAAAGAGGTTCCAATGCTCCTATTCTCTGGTCTTTTGACGCATAAGAGGATACTTCGGTGATCTGGAAGCGGTAATCCTGTATTTCCTGCACGTACTCTATGTGCTGAATGTCTGACTGCATGGATATCTTCTCGTAGAATACAGGTGGTTTTATGTTGTTATTGGTATACTTTCTCATTAGGGAGAACAGTGCATCAGTCCTCTCAGTAAGTTTCATCTTATCCCTTATGACATCAAGTATGTAATAGTTCCTATCCTCCCCAAACCCTATAACCCACATGGTGGTGTAGTCGCTCATCTTCTTCTTGGAGTCTGCAGGGTCTACAAGGATATACACAAGCTTCTCCGATATCTTCGTTCTATCGTAGTACTGTATCCACTCCGGCAAGAAAGCTTTTGAGGAGTTTGCCTTCGGATCGCAAAGCATCTGTGAGGCAAAGATTGCAGTGGACATGGCCTTTCTCTTGAACTGCAACTCCTCCTGGTCGTAGAGCACACCTTTCCCGTCCGAGTCTATGCAGGGATAGACCCTCGGTTTGGCGTACCCTTTCTTGATGATCTCGTTGTATGTGTCGTTGTAATGATAAAAAGTCCCGATTATGCGAATCCTACGGTCACCTGAAGAGCCTGTGTTCAAGGACATTTCAAACTGTGCCGTAGTCTTGCGAATCATATCAGAAGTAGTAACACTATCAGGGGTGACAACATCATCGTACACAAGCAGATTATAATGCCCCCCCGTTCGTTGCCCAATGACGAGTCCAGACGCTTCAACAGTCTGCTCCTTAGCGGTGCTTTTTCTTTTGACACAGATTGCCTCCATTCCCCAAACCATCTGCTTAGTCTCACCCTCAGGAGTTTTCCAAGAGGGCTTTCCTACATCATCGAATAATATGTCATCGAACAGCTCTATCAGCATCTTGTTGCTTTCCAGAGTGTGCTTGATCTGTTTTAGGAATTTCTTTGCAAGTGTTGAGGAGTAGGCGTAGATACAGATGGTGATCTCAGGGTCTATCAGGATATCCTGGATAGTCTTGGCCCAGGTAATGATTGTGGATTTGTAGTGGTCACGTGCCCATATATCCAAGTACCCGTCAGGGTCAGCCTGCACTTCGTTGCAACGGTCGTAAAGCCAATCCCTCTCATGAATCGAGCCGTCCCTGCGTACATAGTGATCCAGGTCAGTCCTTCCCAATACGTAGACAAGGAGAAAGAAGATGTCGTTACGACACATGAAGCGCATCCACTCCTTCAGGACGCCCTTCTCACGAGCCTCTTCCATAAGCCTCTTGACGTTCTTGTGATAGTCCTTCTTCAGCATTCGTGAATCTCACAGAAACCATCGTTGATTGTAAAGAAAGACCCTGCTACTGCGTGGTTCTCCTCTACGAATCTCTTGGAGACATGGAACTCACCTTCCGTAGTACATAACAAAGCATCGTCTCTGCTAACCAACACCATCAATATCATCATCGTCTTCCTCCTCTACATCCAAGGCAAGAGCCTTCTCTTTCCTCAGGTTCTTCCCAAGTATCTTATCGCTCCTCTCAAGGAAAGTTTGGACAAGCTGTTCCTCGATCTTGACCGTATGGTTTACCTCGCTCTTCTTGGGTGCTGCAAGACCCATGATGTTCGCAAGAGCCTTCGCAGCCTCTATCTGATCCTTAGCCTTGATACCGACCTCGTAGACTTCCCCGTTGCTCTTCTTCGCAGAATACTTCCCCTGTCCCTTCATTATCCTCGTGAGGGTGGTTATGACTTCCTCTGCAGTGACGATGCTCTTGTCTTCCAGTATCTCTCGCCTCTTGTTGATCTCAGCCAATACCCGGGGCTTGTTGTACATCCTGTTGGCATACGCTGTCATGGTGTTCTTCTTGCCCTTACCAACGTACCCCGCATCTTTCAAAGCCTGGACCTTGTCCCCGTGAAGCATGAAGTGAGCAACAAACCTCTTCTCATAATCCGTAAGCTCGCTCATACCATCTCCTTCTTCATATAAAACCACTATACATCACTAATACGGTTAATGAAAGTCCCAAAACGGGGGAATCCCTCCCAGGTCTGAAATAACTTTTAAACCATAAGCTACTATACAGACGTTAATTACCCCCCCCCCACACCGTGTACAACCCCCACACACCCCTATTCACCTTCTACCTACCCCCCACACTCATCTTTTCCTTTGATACATAATTCACTCTTTT
>Ga0172378_10001012_pt1 | contig 25471 bp, 26 predicted proteins | sample GrowelOW332metaG_FD_119755 | JGI IMG/M metagenome (GOLD analysis project Ga0172378, IMG submission 119755) | Groundwater microbial communities from an aquifer near a municipal landfill in Southern Ontario, Canada - Pumphouse #3_1 metaG | ecosystem: Environmental > Aquatic > Deep subsurface >... | reverse complement strand
TAACAGGTGTTACAATCACATTCCCTTTAGCATTAACTGAAAAATAATCTTTTCCCCAGCTATTTAGATTATACAATTCTTTAGAATCGTCAATACTCCATTTTCTCATTTCATTAATTATTAAAAAAATTAAGTTATACTCTAAAATACTTTCTTGTAAACATACATAAAAGAGTTGCAAGGAATGCTCCAATAAGGTCTGCGATTAGGTCATTAATATCACATGATCTACCTATAGAATATTGTTGCAACAACTCTATTATTCCTCCGTAAAGAAAAGAAATAAAAGTGGATAAAAAAAATAATGATAAATTTTTTAAACGAAATTTCATTATTAAAATAGAACACAATAATATGTTAAAAATAAAGAATATAGTTGCATGAACATATTTATCCAAATATGGTATAGTGATACCTGTATTTGGAATATCATAGGATGGCAATAAACATATAATAAATATAAAAATTGACCACAATATACAAGCTAATGAAATTCTACCTATAGTTTTATTCGTCATTTATTTTAATTTAATATTCTAACTTTTATTCTAATATCTTTCAATGGTCTATCGTTAGAATCTGTTCGGAGATTTTGAATTTTCTCTACAACATCCATACCACTTACAACTTCTCCAAAAACTGTATACTCATTATCCAAATGATCAAGTCCTCCTAAACTTGTATAATCTATTATTTTTTGTTTAGGATATATTAACCTATCTAGATTAGAATCCCAAGCAAAGGCTATATCCTGTTTAATTTTATTTGCAATTTTCCTAAATTCTTTAACCTTCTTAAGTTTCTTAAGAGAATCTAGTAATAATTTTTTTTCGGGAGTAAAATATTTTTTAATAATGGCATTTTTAATTGGGATATTTACTTTTTTCTGCATTAAATCTAATTCCTTTGAACTATATTTTCGTCCAGTAACTATATAAAATTGAGATATATCAGACTCTTTAAAGAAATTCTCTCTATCGGGCTGACGTGGTGCAGCAATAGCTCCCCTCTTATGATAATGGTTGGGAAGTATTTCTGAATCTATTATTATTCCCTTACCAAATCCTATATTTTGTCCTTTTATAGCATGACGACTATCAGATGAACCTGCTTGAATCACAAAATTTTTAATAACTCTATAAAACAATGTACCATCATATTGACCAGATTTTGCTAAACGAATAAAGTTATCCCTATGTAGTGGAGTATCATTATATAACTTGATAATTATATTCCCAACATTAGTTTCTATTATAGCTCGCCTCTCTTTTTCTTGTGCCTTTAAATTTAAAACCGCGAAGGTGACCAATATTATAAAAATTATACGTTTCATTTATTTCTATCTTTATATTTATTTGACTTATCTACTACACTTATTTTAACTAGCTATTATGTGTATTTAACTTATTTATTAAACTCCAATAACTCTCTAAAATTGATAATTAATTGAATATATCCATTTTTTTTATTAAATATTTAACTGGTAAAAAAGCTGCAAACCAACCTATTGATAATATGGATACAACTATTATAAATACATCTGAAATAACCAAATCAACAGGATAAGAACTAGTTATATAATTACCATTACCCATTGTTAGAAATCCGTATTGTTGCTGCATAAACACTAATAATATTCCTAAAAATGTCCCTAATAAAACCCCCACAATAGTTATCATAGTTCCTTCTTGTCTAAATATAGAAATTACTTGCTTTTTCGTCATTCCCATGGCTTTGAAAGTTAGCATATCATCCTTTTTGTCCAATATAAGCATAGATATAGAACCTACGATATTAAATGATGCAACTATTAATATAAATAAGAGTATCAAAAAAACAGATAATTTTTCTGTACGCATCATAGAATAATATACCTTATTAATCTCAAATTTATCTTCTATAGTATAAGCTTTTTTTAGTAAATGAGAAATTTTGGACTTGATTATTCCTATAGTTTTAGTATCTGATTTGTTATAAACGGGTTTTGACAAATTATAAAGCCAAATTTCAATTTTTGAATATTCTTGAGATAATCCAAATAATTTTTGAGCTGTTGAGACATTTGTCATTATGTACTTACTATCTATATCTTGCTGAACAGACATTATAGAACTAGGGTGTAGTACTATACTTCGGAGTGAAGACATACTATTTGAGGAAGATTCCCTATTGGGGAAATAACACAATAAGGAATCTGACTCAGAAGTGTACACTCCCATCATCACAGCTATACCTGAACCGATTATTACATTATTTTCATCTAAAATACTACCTACTTTTATATTTCTCTGAAGTCCCGTATTATTTATATAATCTGTAGTAACTCCTTTAATTGTCACGGGCAACATCTTACTTCCATTTTTAGCAAGACATTTTTCCTCTATTACTTTATAGCAGACTTCAACTCCTGGCATATTTTTAAGACTTGTATACAGGCTGTCTGACATTCTAAAAAATTTCCCAGAGTTTGGAGTTATTACTATATCGGGAGTAAAACTCTCTGAACTTTCTTGTAATAAAAGCTCTATACCATTAAACACAGACATAACTACAATAAGAGCTGTTGTTCCAATAGTAACACCTATAACACTTATTGCAGATATGATATTTATCACATTCTGTCTTTTTTTAGAAAAAAGATATCGCCTAGCTATAAAGGTTGAAAGTCTCATGACACTGATAATATCAAAGGAATAGGGTAATTTCTCTGCATCATTTTTTTAGTAGGTCATCTATGTTATCTACATAATCTAAACTATCGTCTAAAAAGAATCTCAATTCTGGAATTATTCTAAGCTGTTTACCTAATTTCTTTCCTAATGTATATCTTACTGTTTTACCTTGTTTTTTAAGATTTTCCATAATATCTTCTATCATTTTAGAAGGGAATATACTTAGATATATCTTGGCATAAGATAAATCTGAGCTTACTCTTACTGACGTTACGGTTAACATGGCTCCCGTAACGATCTCCTTACACTCATGTTGAAACATTAAGCTCATCTCTCTCTGAATGAGTCTTGAAACTTTACTTTGTCTTATTGTATCCATCGCTTATTTTTTATGCAAATATAATGCTTTTTATTAAATATTGTTTACCTTTGTTATTCAAATACTATAAAGACTACATATTGTCCATTATTTTCCATAATTTCGATTTATTAGACCTTTAAATTATAATTCGAGATGTAGCGCAGTTGGTAGCGCGCCACGTTCGGGACGTGGAGGTCGCCGGTTCAAATCCAGTCATCTCGACTATTTTCTCATATAATATACATTTTTATACTCAACAAAATATCTAAAAACCTAATAATACTAAAAGTTCAAAAAAGTTATGTACTTTTGTAACAAAAAATATGAAGTCAAAAGATTTAAAACCCACTTTACCAGCAAAAGTGCTAGTTATTGGGGAAGATTCCAACTTACAGTGGTCTGATACGGTTACAAAAGTAGCTATGTTTGCAGATTACTTCTTTAAAGAGTTCCCAGAGGATCATGGTGAACGCAGTAGAAACGTTGAATCTCAGGATTTATTTAGACATATAGCCTATGTTACAAATAATAAAATAAAAAATACTGAGATATATATTACTAATTTATGCAATGAATACCTTACTCCTGCTCCTAAAGGGAAAAGAGTACTTATACCTGAAGAACAAGCAATTAAAGGAATTCAACATATAGAAAAGATACTACAAGAAAATCCTACAATAGTATATATTCTTGTTATGTCTTTACAATCCAACTACTGGCTTCAAAAACTTGGTTTTTATGGAGAGAATAATGAAAAGTTTATATACGATGCACAACCTCGCAAAAAGGGTTTAGAAAATAGAGACTCTCCTTTCTATCAACCTGTAGTTGGCAAATCTTTTCGTAATATTATAGGTAATATTTATAATGCAAAAGATAATTCAGTTAAAGTTATACCTATATTAGACCATAATAGTTTCCCTTTGTCAGATAGAGATTATAAGTTATTCGGTGAAGCCTATGATAAAATACGTGATAATTTTACAATATAAGAATATTCACTATTTAAATAAAATAAAAAGGATATTGTTAACTATATGCTATATATAACTATCAATATCCTCTTTATTTTTCTGAAAAATTTTCTCAAATAAATCTACTACAATAGCCAATTAAAAAGGAAACCTGATATCATTATAAATAGAGTTATAATTCCGAAAAAAATACCTATTAGTTTCCATGTCATTACTTTCTTTAGCAATGTAGCTTCTGGTAAAGATAGACCTACAACTGCCATCATAAATGCTATGGCAGTTCCAAGGGGTACTCCTTTAGCAACGAAAACTTCTATTACTGGAACTATACCAGCTGCATTTGCATACATAGGTACAGCAAAAATAACAGCCAAAGGCACGGCATACCAACTGTCAGCAGATAAATACTCTTGAAAAAAACCCTCTGGTACATAACCATGCATAGTAGCTCCAATAGCTATACCTATTAATACATAAATCAGTACTCCTTTTACAATACCCCAGGCATCTATTAAAATATTTGGAAGTCTTTTTAAAAAAGAAGTATTTTCAGATTCATATTTTGCGCTATCTATATCTTGATCTCTTTGAATCTTTTTCACCCATTCACTCAAATATGGATATAGATTCATTTTCCCTAATATATATCCTCCAAGAACTCCTAGTATAATACCACTCAATACATATATTATAGTAACTTTTACTCCAAATGTACCCAGAAACATAGCTATTGCAACTTCGTTTACTAAAGGAGATGTAATAAGAAAAGAGAATGTTACACCTAAAGGTATGCCACCTTTAACAAAACCAATAAATAATGGAATTGATGAACAACTACAAAATGGTGTTATAGCTCCAAACAAGGAAGCAAGTAAATATTCTAATCCATAGAGTTTACGAGTTTGTAAATAATTACGCAATTTGTTTATGGGGAAATAGGCATTTATAATTCCCATAATTGCACTTATAAAAAATAATAATAATAGTATTTTAATACTATCGTAAAAGAAAAAATTTAAAGAACTTCCCAAAGCACTCTCAGGGTTAATACCCATTATTTGAAATACTAACCAATCTGCAAATTTTTGTACCATCTATTTATATTTTAATATTTAATAATCAAACACTGTTCGTTAAAACACGAACAAATAAAACATAGCTTTACCTAAAAAATCACAAAGTAATAACTACACTAAAAGCAAACATAACAATTTTATTATATTTATGCGCACTAAATGGCGCATAAATAATTAACTAACAATAAAGCTCTAATAAAGCCTTAGCTTGAGAAAGAGTTAGTACTTTACCACTAGATACAACTTTCTCGTTTATAACTACTGCAGGAGTACTCATAACGTTGTAATTCATTATCTTCATCATGTCATGCTCTCCAACTATATTTGCGTTTAAATTCAATTCTTCACAAGCTTGTCTTATGACTTTCTCTACAGATGCACATTTTGAACATCCACTTCCTAATACCTTAATTTCCATAATGTTTAATTTAATCTATTTATTTTTATTACATTTGTTTCTTACGCACATAGAATTATCTCCTGCAGTATCTTTATCATTGCCTATATCATTATCCATCTTGTATGAACCTATATTACAATCACAAAATAATTGAGCAAAAAGAGTTCTAGCTTCTATCCATTTTTCTCTATTTATACAATATTTTATTTTTGGTCCCTCTATCGTCCCCTGCACCAAACCAACTCTTTTAAGTTCTTTTAGATGCTGAGAAACTGTGGCTTTTGCTATTGGTAAGTCTTCGTAAATAGCACCAAAATAACATGTTATTCTACTAGCTAAAAAGTATAAGATTTGCACTCTTATAGGATTTGAAAGAGCTTTTGCATAATCTGCAACTATTTTCTGATCTTTTATTCCTAATTTCATACTTCCATTTTTATCTATTGTTATATTGCAAAGTTATATATTGTTCGTAATAAAACAAACAATATTTGATAAAATTTAGCCTATTAAATAAAAATAACATTTTTAAGATAAATTTACATGAAATACTACATATATTAAGCTATAGCTTTTAGGATTTATTAACTATATATATAGAAAAGTAGTTATAATATTTAGTTATAAATAAAAAATTTATAACTTTGCGCAAGTAAATATAGTTTAAAGACATAAGTGTATTGTCTCATAAACTTATAGCAAGTATCAACTGAACATTGATACATCAAAGTAGTAGTTAATAGGAATAGAATTAAACTCAATAAGAATATGTTATCGAAATCGAAGATTAATGAAGTAATTGCTGAAATAGAAAAATTTTCAGCTAATAAAATAGAAGAGGTTGACGCTTTTAGAATAGAACATCTTAGTAAAAAAGGAACTATTGCCCAGCTTTTTGGAGAGTTTAAAACTGTACCTAATGAACAAAAAAAAGAAATTGGACTTGCTCTTAATAAATTAAAGACTATTGCAACAGAAAAAATTAATTCTCTTAAAGAAGAATTATTAAGTGCAGACAATATTGAAAAGACTTTAGACTTAACGCTTCCTGGAGATGATGTCAAATTAGGTTCTCGACATCCTCTATCAATTGTCAGAAATGAGATACTTTCAATTTTTAGCAGATTAGGATTTGTGATTTCTGAAGGCCCTGAAATTGAAGATGATTGGCATAATTTTTCTGCTCTAAATTTTCCTAAGGAACATCCTGCACGAGATATGCAAGACACTTTTTTCGTTGAAAAAGATCCAGATATAGTATTACATACTCATACCTCCTCCGTTCAAGTTAGAGATATGGAATCACATGATCTGCCAATAAGACTTGTTACTCCAGGACGTGTATTTAGAAACGAGGCAATCTCAGCACGAGCTCACTGTATCTTTAATCAGATTGAAGCTTTATATATTGATAAAAATGTTTCTTTTGCGGATTTAAAACAAACTCTTACTTACTTTGCTAAAGAGCTTTTTGGACAAGAGACTAAAATTAGATTACGCCCATCATATTTCCCTTTTACTGAACCTTCTGCAGAAATGGATGTTACTTGTTCTATATGCCATGGTAAAGGATGTAATGTATGTAAGGGTACTGGCTGGTTAGAAATATTAGGCTGTGGAATGGTTGATCCCAACGTTTTTGAGCTTAATCATCTAGATAAAGATAAATATACAGGATTTGCTCTAGGCATGGGTATTGAGAGAATAGCTATGTTAAAATACACTATTAATGACTTGCGCTTATTCTTTGAAAATGATATCCGTTTTCTTGAACAATTTACTGCAGCTGATATTTAATAAAAATTATATAATCCCCAAAGTCCAGATATTACTTTGGGGATTTTTATTACCTAAATTATCACTAAGAAAGTAATACTTAATACTCATATATTTAGTGGTTACTTATTCAATAGGAGTTTATTAATTGCTTATATCTTTCTTTAATCTAGCTATCATAATTCCTGTTTGTAATTTATTATCCATAAGATATTCAATTAGGGACTTGTCACTTATTTCAACTTTTTTATGGCGTGAAGATGCATTTAATAAGTGTATATGACTATTTTTCCAAACAGCTAAACCTAAATGAGAAACATCAAGCCCAGGAATATTTGTTGTTATTAACATTATATCACCATCCTCTATTTGAGATTCTATTTTAGCTATATTTTCTTTAGGTATATAATAAAAATTCAAGGAATTGATATATTTTTCCTTCTCCTTTATCTGTTTAACTAAAGATGGATTATTTGATAGAAATTTATATCTAGTATAATTTTTAGACATAAAGTCTATATGTTTAGAATATAATATGCCCCCAAAATCCTTAGTCTTATCTACTAGTATACCTTTTTCTACATTCCTATACAACCACTCTGTATAATAATGTAAGCGGGATATATAACCCTCTACCCTATTATTTCTATACCTTAATCTTTTTAATTCTTTACAAAATTTACTATTAAAATTAGATGTATCTATAATAGCATAAATGGATAATACATTTTCAATATAAGTTACACAATCCAGCTCATGAAGATTAATAACTAATTCTTCCTTAGAAGATTTATCTAACACACCTCCCACATAAGGAGTTCCTATAAAGAAGCTAGCAACATCTAAGAACTTAGGATGCATATTATTTGCAAATACATCATTTTTGAGAGAGTCTAATATTTGTAAATCAATGGGAGAAATATTAGTCTTAACTTTATTTTGAGAACTACAAGCTACAACCAAAGTTAAAAATATTAGTAATGTTATATAGTTTTTCATGATTTTTATATATAAAGTATAGTATATAAATAAACTCTTTATTAAGAGTAAAAATAGTAATAAAAATTTATAAAAAAAATCTTCCGGCCTTTAACGCCAGAAGATAATAAATTTTCTTAGAAATTTTAATTTTAGTATATTCTTTATTTAACATCTATATCAGTTGAATCTCCAGTTGACCAATCATTAATAGATACAACATTATTGATATAAAGTTCTACACCATCTACAGTTATATTATAGGTATATGAAGTTCCTGATACCCATGTTGATATAGTACTTACAGGAAGTAGTGCTGAGTATACCTTATCATCTATTGTAAATTTAATAGCAGTCTTATCATCTAGTTCTACAGGAGCCACAAGAGTAATAATATCTGAACCTGTAGTAGTAATAGTCTCATTTCCAGTATATTTTAGACTATTAGTAGGTGTTAATCCGCTAATACCGCCATCTGATATAGCCATTGTTCCATTTCCTGAAAGAAATGGAGTTGTTTCATCTGAAGAAAGTAATATCTCTTTCAATATACCATTTCCTTCAAAGTTTTCTCCTATTTTAATTCTAAAAACAACTTTAGTTAATGCATGATTAAAAGCTAAATTAGCACTACTAGTAAATTTATCAACATCTGTTGGTGTAGCCCAAAGATAATCTATTTGAGATTCAGACCCGAAAGTATCTTCTCCTAATACTTCTATAACTTTTGTAGAATTACTAGCAGGATTTTCCAATTCATTCTCTGAAGCTGGATACCAAGCATAAACTTTAGCATCTGCATTAATATAAATAGCAGGAGTTGGTGAGACAGTTGAACCTCCCGTTGTTACATTTGCAATGGAATTAACTGTAGGATTATATATACCTGAAGCATAATCTACAAAAACTCCTATAGTACTATTAGAAAAACTAGTCACAACAGATCTTGTAGCTTGGTAAGCCTCTGATATATTTGTAGTTATCTTTAAATTAGCAGTAACATCTTTTTCTTGTGATGTTTCATCTTTGGAACAAGCTGCTCCTAGAACAACAATAGCTACTAAAGCTATCATTAATAAATAATTTTTTTTCATGTTGTTATAATTAAAAATTTAAATTTTATGTGAGGTAGTAGCCTCTCCAATACTAGTTTCTACTTCCCAGTCTATTATTGAAGAATTTAATTTTATGCTTCCATTCTCTCCTACTGTAAGATTTAAGATATGGTGCTTTCCAGATTCAAGAACAATAGATGTACTAGAATTGAAATAGTAATTTTCATCACCTATTTTAATAACAAAATTCTGTATTGTTTGAGGTAGCATGACTGAAGCATATTGTGTATTAGCTGTCACTGCTGGAATAGAAATAACTTCAGATTCCCCTGTTAATGTAACAATCTTGTTAAGATAATTTATTGTTCCTGTTTTACCAGCCAAAACTTCTACACTAGTTACGGTTGGAGTTACTGAAAATTCTGTTCTAAAAGTTAAATTAATTGTTAGTTTTGACATGGCATGAGTAAATACCAAAGGAATAGGAGTTTCTCTAGATCCATTCAACCCTTCTTCTACATTAGTGGCTATTAATAAATCTTAGGCTTCCTGGTCTGAAACATCAAGAGTATAATTATCTGCTGTAAAATCTGTGATATCTCGAGTAGGATATACTCCCATAAAATAATAGTTTGTAGTTAAATCTGGCCAAGTTAAGGGATTTTCTGATTCCCAAGAGGATTTTGAATAAATATATTTGTAATCCTTTTTATTTGTAGTAGATATTATACTATTATCTCCTGTCCAAGTATAAATTCCCACAATATCCTCATCCTCAAAGTCTGTAGCAGTAGCTCTCGTCAAACCATGTATACTAGCATCAAAAGTGATGTTTTTTGAAAGTAAAGGAGTATCCTCCTCTTTGGAACAACTTAACATAAACAAAGCTGTAAACAAAAGTAATAAGATATTATTTTTCATATTCATTCTTTTATTATTTAATAATTTTTTATTGTTAACAATAATACATTATAAATTAAAATAATTATATAGATTACACAAAAATAATAAAAGAAAACTACTTTTTAAATTAAATAAATAAAAAAAATTAAATATATGATATTAGTCTGATTATGCTATCTACAAAAGATAATATCATAAAAATATGCTGTATAAATAATAACAATACAAATAAAATAAATATATAATAATATTACAAAAGAAAGATTAAAGGTTGATAATATTTATGCAATATATAGGAATAAAAAAATAAGGAAAAATGATTTTCACACTTCTCCTTATTTATGATTAGTATCTATATTTATTTCAGAATATTTATTTATTTATTTCAGAGAAATATTTATAGAATAATGGAATTGTAGTAATACCATTATAAAATTGCTCTAATGGGAAATTTTCATTTGGCGAATGTATAGCATCAGAACCTAAACCAAAGCCCATTAACACAGACTTAATACCCAAAATTTCTTCAAAAGCAGAAATAATTGGAATACTACCTCCTGAACGAACAGGTACAGGCATTGTTCCATATACATCATTAAATGCTTTCTCTGCTGCTTTATAAGCTGGCAAATCAATAGGACATACATAAGATGGTCCTCCATGAAGTGGTTTAACATTTACTTTTACATATTCTGGAGCAACACTTTCAAAATATTCTTTAAAAAGTTGTGATATTTTTTCATGTTTTTGGTTTGGAACAAGACGACAACTTACTTTTGCATGAGCTACAGAAGGCAATACGGTTTTAGCACCTTCACCTATATATCCACCCCATATTCCACAAACATCAAAACATGGACGAATTCCTGTTCTTTCATTTGTTGTAAAACCATCTTCACCTTTAACTGTTTTAATATCTAAAGAATCTTGATATTGTTTCAAATCAAAAGGAGCTTTAGCCATTTTAGCTCTTTCCTCAGCACTTACCTCCATTACATCATCATAAAATCCAGGTATTGTAATATGACCTTTTTCATCTATTACGTCTCCTATCATTTTTGAAAGCACATTTATAGGATTTGCTACAGCTCCCCCAAATATCCCTGAATGAAGATCAGCATTAGGCCCTTTACATTCAATTTCCCAATAGGACAAACCTCTAAGGCCTGTTGTTATTGAAGGTACATCTCTAGCTATCATTCCTGTATCACTGACTAATATAACATCAGCATCTAGCATCTCTTTGTTTTCCTTACAAAATTTAGGTAAATTAACAGAACCTATTTCTTCTTCACCTTCTATCATGAATTTTACGTTACAAGGCAATTTCCCACTTTTTACTAGATATTCAAAAGCTTTTGCATGCATGAACGACTGACCTTTATCATCGTCTGCTCCACGAGCCCAAATTTTGCCGTCTTTTATTACTGGCTCAAAAGGAGTTGTATTCCATAATTCTATAGGGTCTACAGGCATCACATCCATATGACCATAAACTAAAACAGTAGGAAGGTTTTTGTCTATAATTTTCTCTGCATAAGTTACAGGGTTTCCGTCTGTTTCAAAAACTTTTACTTTATCAGCACCAGCTGCTAGGAAAATTGATTTCCATTTTTCTGCTGCCTTATACATATCTGGTTTATGATCTGCCTCCGAAGATATTGAAGGTATTCTTATTAATTCAAACAATTCATCTAAGAATCTTTGTTTGTTTTCTTCTACGTACTTTTTTATTTCTTCCAACATAATTGTTTTATTATTAAGTAATTAGTTTATAAATTACACTATTTAACATAGCTTGTCTGCTGCGTTTAAAACGTTTTAACTCGCCCAAATTTAGTAAAATTATTCTATAATTTAAAGTATTTGAATAAATATCTTCTTATACATTTTTTTTACAAAAAAATAAATGTAATTTTGTGGCATATTTATAATTACAAAAAATCAAGCTATGTCAGATCTTTCTGAAGTAAAAATTTTTACTGGAGCCAAAAGCAAGTATATTGCAGAAGGTATTGCTTCATCTATTGATTTAAAATTAGGACAACAATCTGTTGTGCATTTTAGTGATGGAGAGTTTTGCACTTCCTATGATGAGACCGTGAGAGGTGCTCATGTGTTCATTGTTCAATCTACATTTCCACCAAGTGATAATTTAATGGAATTACTTATGATGATTGATGCTGCTAAAAGAGCATCTGCTTATAAGGTAATCGCAGTTATTCCATATTTTGGATTTGCTCGTCAGGATAGAAAAGATCGTCCTAGAGTTGCCATTGGTGCAAAATTAGTTGCAAACTTATTGAAGGCAGCTGGAGTAGATAGAATAATAACAATGGATCTTCATGCTGATCAAATTCAAGGCTTTTTTGATATTCCAGTAGATCATTTATATGGTTCTACAGTTTTATTGCCCTATATTAAATCTTTAAATATAGACAACATGGTTGTCGCTTCTCCAGATATTGGAGGTTCTAAAAGAGCACACTCATGGGCTAGATTCTTCGGTTGCGACCTTGTAATTTGTCACAAGAGAAGAGAAAAGGCAAATGTCATTGCCGAAATGAAAGTCATTGGTGATGTCAAAGGGAAAAATGTGGTTATTGTTGATGATATGATTGATACAGCTGGTACAATTTGCAAAGCTGCTACTTTATTAAAAGAAAGTGGAGCTAAAAGTGTTAGAGGTGTAGCTATTCATCCTGTACTTTCAGGCCCTGCTTATGAAAGAATTGAAGCTTCTGATTTTGACGAAATCCTTGTTACAGATTCTATTCCTTTAAGGAAACAATCTGCTAAGATTAAGGTAATATCTGTTGCTGATTTATTCGGTCAAACAATTAAAAACGTCGTTGTTCACAAATCTATTAGTGACCACTTCTTATATTAAAATATTTGTGATTTAATCACTCTTTATAAAAAAGCCTTGCTAAATTTTAGCAAGGCTTTTTATTGTAATATATGTCCAGCCCTGAAATAAGTTTACAAAAATATCTAAGTACGCATATTGGTTTTAGGCTTTTTATTTTAATATAGGATATTATAAGATATTTATAGAAGTAAATACTATCATATAGGATCTTATCTTATGATAGTATAGAATTTAATTTATTCCTATTCTATCAAGTTTATCGTTTAAGGATTGCCTAATCTTATCTATTTTTGTCTTCTTTTCAAGCCAAATAAGGATTTCTTCATCTGCAGCACTTTTGGAAACTAAATCAGATATTTTTTTATCTACCTGCCTACATTTTACATTCAAGATTTTCATCTTGTAATTATTTAATATCTTTGGTAACATCTCTGTTGCAAATTCATCACCTGTCTTTAATTTCTCACTTTGCTGCCAAAATTTATCGCTCAAATCATATCTATCACTCAACAGATCAGCTACACATGTTGTTATTTCTTGGTCCGAGAAAGTTGTAAAAAAAACTTCCGGGTCAAATTTATCATCAACTAAATGTTCCTTATAAATATTTAATATTTTATCGTATAATTTATCGTAAACTTCTATATTATCATTTTCGAGGCTCTGCAATATATACTCATCGGCAGTAATAGTGCGTCCATTATCTTCATAAAGTTCAGCTCTACCATGTCTCAATAGTAAACGCATTAATTCTCTCTCCTCATTCTTATAGGGATTAACCTTTATTATAACATCCTCTATATCTGCAGATTTAGGTTGTGATTCTTTTTTTCTTTCAGCAAAATAATTCTGCTTCCTGATGTCCTCATCATATCCTTTCCTAAACTTTATTATTGTATTATAAAGAGTACTTTCTTCTACACCTAACTTAGATGAAGTTTCTTTGACAAAAGTAGCTCTAGTAATATCATCAGGTATCAACGATATACTTTTTACTATATCATTTATAACTTTAGACTTTTCAAATGGGTCATCTCCAACACTATCTAAAAGAAGCTTTGTCTTAAAACCTATAAAATCTTCTTCATTTTGAGCAATATAATGCTCTAACTCTAATTTGGTATGATTTTGAGCATATGAATCTGGGTCTTCACCTTCTGGAAGGGACACTATCCTAACATTTAATCCCTCTTTCAATATCAAATCAATTCCTCTTAAAGAGGCTTTTATTCCAGCTGAATCTCCATCATAAATTATAGTTATATTAGGAGTTAAACGTCGAATTAAATGGATTTGTTCTACTGTTAAAGACGTTCCTGATGATGCTACAGTATTTTCTATTCTTCGCATATGGAAAGATATAACATCTAAATAACCCTCGACTAAATAGCAAATATTCTTCTGTACTATACTTTTCTTTGCATAATATATTCCATATAAAGTATTGCTCTTGTGGTAAATTTCGGATTCAGGAGAATTCAAATACTTGGCACTCCTCTTTTCATTGGTCATTATCCTACCACCAAATCCTATTATTTTACCTGCTAAGTTTCGAATAGGGAAAATAACTCTCCCCTTGAAACGGTCGAACATTCCCTTTTCATTATCTATTGAAAGCCCTGTTCCTATTAAAAATTCTTTTTGAAAGCCCTTATTTAGTAGGTACTTGGTAAGAGCATCCCATTGTTCTGGACTATAGCCAAGTCCAAATTTCTTGATTGTTTCTTCATCTAAGCCTCTGCGTTTAAAATACCCTAGACCCACTGTTCTTCCTTCATCTGTATTTTCTATATTGTTAGAGAAAAAACGTTGAGCTGCATCTACAACTATATGCATACTCTCCCTATTGGTACGTTTCCTTATTTCTTCCTCCGTCTGAACTTTTTCTTCAATTGGAATATTATACCTCTCACCTAAATAACGTAATGCCTCAACATAGGTCATTTGCTCATGTTCCATTATGAAATTCACAACATTACCACCTTTACCACATCCAAAGCACTTATATATGCCTTTGGATGAAGAAACAGTAAATGATGCCGTTTTTTCATCGTGAAAAGGACAACAACCTACATAATTTACACCTCTTTTTTTTAGATTAACAAAATCGGAGATTACATCGTATATATCAGCTGCATCAAATATTCTTTGTATTGTATCTTGATCTATCATTTTTATATTACTATCAGGCCACCACAAACTCATAATCACTTATATTACAGTTTATTACACAAGCAACAAACAAAATACAAGAGAGTTTTTACATATCTATATTTAATAATGTAGTCAATACAAAGCTAATAAAAATTCCTCAATTTATATAATAGGAAGTCTTTTAATTTATAAAATATCCTTAAATTTAAGTATATTTTTTTATCTACCGAAAATTATTAATACGTTTGTCTAGGAAACGTAGAATTCGAATTTAAATTGTTTGCATATAAAAATAATATTATGAGTGTAGGAAGTAAAGATAAGAAAAAAGTTACTTTAGAATTATTAGAGAAAATCCTTTGTCTATTTAATACACATGGGTTACACAATACCTCAATGAATGATATTTGTACTTACTTGAAGATTTCTAAACGTACACTATACCAATATTTTTCTAATAAAGATGATGTTGTAGAACAAGTTATAACATTTAAACAAAGAAGTTCTCATAGTTTAGATAATAATCTTGTCAAAAAAATAATAAAGGAACATCCTATTTTAACCTTGCTTATGACCAGGAATATTATACTACAAAATTTTAATAGCAAGACACCTGATAATATTTTTGATATAAAAAGGTATCATCCTGAGGTGTATACTAAATTACAAGAAAAAAATAATTTATTTTACTCTACATTTTTAACAGAAACAATTAGGAGAGGTATTGAAGATGGTCTTTTTGAAAAAGATACAGATACTGAACTTCAGATATATCTATTTACTAATCAAATGAGTTTTTTAGATGATCCTGAAGTCTTTACTAATATTAAATTTCCTATGGATAAAGTTTTAAATGTTATATTTGAAAATTTCATAAAGAGTATTTCAACTATTAAAGGATTAGCGGAATATAAAAAATTAATGGCTGTCCCTCTACCAAATTTTCATGATATCATTGCTAAATTTGCAAAACAAAAAATGCACAACTTAAAACAATAAAGGTCAATTAAAGATTAAATTAATCTTAAAAAATATTTGAATAGTATAAATAATAGTAACGAGTTAATATTTTCCTTTGGAATATTTTGTTATAAGAAATTTTATCCTTAAGTTTGTCTTCGTAAAGAATGATACCTAGTGAACAAGAGTCTAAGCCCAAAAGATACAAAAAGATTAGAATTTGTTCGCAGAAAGAATTTAATGTTTACATTAGTTCTTATTATAAGCTAGATTTATTGATATAAAAAATTAAACGTATGAAAACTATTCAATTAACAAAAGATGAATTTATAAAAAAAATTGCTAATTTTGAGCAAAATCCAGAAGAGTGGAAATTTTTGGGTAATAAACCTGCCATTGTTGATTTTTATGCATCTTGGTGTGGACCATGTAAGATGGTTGCTCCCATTATGGAAGAATTAGCTGATGAATATAATGGTCAAGTGGATATTTATAAAGTTGATACTGAAGCTGAACAAGAATTAGCTGCAGCCTTTGGAATTCGTAGTATTCCTTCTATACTATTTATCCCTATGAATGAAAGACCTCAAATGGCTCAGGGAGCACTACCCAAAGCTAGTTTTAAAAAGGCTATTGAAGAGATATTACTAAAAAAATAAATTAATATGAGATCATTTTGTAAAATTAGAGATGTTTATAGAGCAATTATAGATTTTGAGAATAAGATGGAAAACACGCATCATATCTCACTTAATGAAGGTATGTTGCTTTGTTGCTTGGAAAATAATGACAAATTAGCATCTAGCAAAATTGCAGAACAACTCAATCTAACTTGCTCTAATACTTCAAAAGTGATAAAGGCTGTTGAAGAAAAAGGATATATTACGCGCGCTTTGGACAATAAAGATAAGAGAAGTATGATTTTTTCAATAACTCCTAAGGGGATGGAAAAATTGAGAGAAGTAGAAAATACGGATATAGATATACCTAATATTTTAAATACACTTATTTAAAATATTTATCCAGTTTTTACGTGACTTATTGATTTTGTGAAAATATTTATTAATTTTGCACTCAGAATGGTTGCGTAGTTCAATGGATAGAATAGCGGTTTCCTAAACCGTAGATTTGGGTTCGATTCCCAGCGCGACTACTTTATATCTTACAATTCTATTTGTAGATCAATAATTTAAAAGAGGTTTATATCTTATATAATCCTCTTTTTTATTTTCCCTTATTAAACTATAAATTATATATATTATTAATTTTTAGCACTTTCAAATAGTAAAAATAATCAATAATTTGTATATTTACAGCCTAAATAAACTAATTAAAATAATATGTACACTATAGATAAACTTAGGGAACTAATCGAAACAGAATTAAGTAAACATGAATATTTATCTGAACCTAGGGAATTATTTAAACCTTTACAATATATACTGGAAGGACAGGGAAAAAGATTAAGACCCCTATTAGTTTTAATGACATATAATATGTACAACGAATCTGTTGAAGATATTCTAACTTCAGCTATAGGACTTGAGATTTTTCATAATTACACTCTCCTACACGATGATGTTATGGATAACGCTAGGATGAGACGGGGTAAACTAACTGTTCATAATAAATGGAATACTAATGTAGCTATTCTTAGTGGAGATGCTGCTGCCATAGTTGCCTATCAATTTGTTCTTAAATGTAAAGATAAATACTTAAGAGAAGTTATTACTTCTTTTAACAATGTCGCTATGGATGTCTGCAAGGGACAACAACTAGATATGCAGTTTGAAACTAGAGAAGATGTGAGTACAGATGAGTATTTACGTATGATTTATCTCAAAACTGCTGTATTAATTGGAGGAGCTATTAGACACGGAGCCATCCTAGGAGGAGCAAATAAAGAAGAACATAAAGCATTATATGATTTTGGATGTAATATAGGAGTTGCTTTTCAATTACAAGATGATTATCTCGATGTATATGGAGATCCTACAAAATTTGGTAAAAAAATTGGGGGCGATATACTTACTAACAAAAAGACATATATGTTGATTAAAACATATAAATTAGCTGATAAAGAAACGAGAGAGGAACTTGAATTCTGGATGAGGAAAAAATCTCCAGATCCTCAAGAAAAAATTAAAGCTATAACAAATATTTACAACAAAGTAGGTATAAAAGAACATGTTTTTGATATAATAAATTCTTATTTAGAAAGTGGATACGACATACTGAAGTCTATTAAGGTAGATGAGGATAAAAAAACTAACTTTTATAATATTATCTCTTTGCTTAAAGATAGAAAATCTTAATAATAATTATATGGAATCTGAAAAACAAGATAAATTAGATAGACGTTATCTGAGAATGGCTCGAATATGGGCAGAAAATTCATATTGTGAAAGACGAAAAGTTGGAGCTTTACTTGTGAAAAACAGAGCTATTATTTCGGATGGATATAATGGAACTCCTTCTGGATTCGAAAATATTTGTGAAGATGAGAATAATAAGACTAAACCTTATGTACTTCATGCTGAAGCAAATGCCATCACCAAAGTTGCTAAATCAAATAATAATAGCGAAGGAGCAACACTTTATATTACAGCTTCACCGTGCATAGAATGCTCCAAATTAATAATACAAGCTGGTATAAAAAGAGTGGTTTTTGGTGAGTTATATAGAAGTACTGAAGGAATTGAGCTACTTAAAAAAGCTAATATCCAAACAAAATTCATTAATATAGATAAAGATTAATTCTTATGCCTAATAAAACTAAAACAATATTAACACCAATATTATTGGCCTTAGCCGTAATTCTGGGAATGTTTATAAATTCTCTTCTAGATTCTAAAAGAGGAGCAGAAGCTTCAAAAACTTTGGCATATTCTACAAATAGTAAAATAGATGTCATTATGAGTATGATTAATCATTCGTATGTTGATAGTGTGGATATTCGTAAAATTGAGGAAGATGCAATTCCCGCTTTATTACAGAATTTAGACCCCCATACCGTATATATTCCTGCAAAGAAACTTAAAGAAGTGAATGAGGGAATAGTAGGAAATTTTGGCGGTGTAGGCATACAGTTTTATCAGTTGAGAGATACTATTACTGTCGTAAATACTGTTATTGGAGGACCTGCAGAAGATGCTGGTATCCTTCCTGGTGATAGAATAGTGGCAGTTGATGATTCTATTATAGCTGGAAGGAATCTTTCTACGGACGGAATAATGAAATTACTAAGAGGTAAAGTAGGTAGTCATCTTAAACTAACTATCTTTAGGAGAACCTTAGGCAAGAAAATTAATAAAGATATTACTAGAGGTACAATTCCTATTAAAAGTGTAGATATAGCATATATGGCAAATGATACTACAGGAGTTATAAAAATAAATACCTTTGGAATGAATACTTATAAGGAATTCATGGCTTCTATGGAAGAGCTAAAATCCCAAGGTATGAAGAAATTGATTATTGACCTAGAGGGTAATCCTGGAGGAGTTATGGTTATTGCTATAAATATTATCAATGAATTCCTAGGACCTAATAAATTAATTGTTTACACACAAGGTAAGGCTTCTAGGAGAATGGAATATAGATCCAATGGGAAAGGACAGTATCAAGATTTACCTCTTACAATTCTTATTGACGAATCTAGTGCATCAGCCAGCGAAATTTTCTCAGGAGCTATGCAAGATAATGACAGAGCTTTAATTGTAGGACGTCGTTCTTTTGGTAAGGGCTTAGTTCAAGAACAAAGACAGTTATCTGACGGTTCAGCAATTAGGCTTACAATAGCAAGGTATTACATTCCTTCAGGCAGAAGTATTCAAAAGTCCTATAAGAATGGTAATAACAATTATTATGAAGAAGTTTATAAAAGATATACTGATGGTGAAATGCTACAAAGAGATAGTATTCATCTTAGTGACACTTTAAAATATCACACTTCCAAAGGACGTGTTGTTTATGGAGGTGGAGGAATAATTCCCGATAAATTTGTTGCCATAGATACTTCAGATGCTAGTATGTATTGGGCTAATCTCAATGGTAGATTAGATAAAAAGCAGTATCTATACGAATATACTTTCGATTTCATGGATAAGCATCGTAGTGAAATGAAAAATATTAAAGATTATAAGGCTCTTGAAAAATATCTTAGTCAATTTAATTTAGTAGATAGTCTAGTAGCTTATGCCTCAAAAAGAGGAGTAAAAAAAGATACAGATGGTTTAAGAAGATCTAGAGGCTTAATAAGAAACTCTATAGAAGCCTTTATTGGAAGACATTTACTTGATGATATGGGATTTTATCCTATTCATTATAAATACAATCCAATAATGCAAAGAGCTTTAAAAGAACCTTCTATGAAATAAATTTTCAAATATAAAACTAGTACAACAATATATTGATGTACTAGTTTTATATAATTCTATAATTGTCCTTGCATCAACCTTTGCATCAACCTTTGCATAAACCTTTTTATTTAGCTTTGTATTTGCTTTAGTATTTATTTTTCTATTTTTGCTATAAATTTATGTATTTGTTATGAATATAGAAGAGTTACACCAATATTGTATGTCTCTTGTAGGTGCTACTAACGACATGCCCTTTAACGATCAATCTATTGTATATAAAGTTGGTGGAAAAATTTTCTGTTTAGTTTTTTTTAAAGAAAGTTTCAGAATTAATATTAAGTGTGAACCTGAAGAGGTTATTAACCTTAGGGAAAGATTTGCATCTATTCTTCCAGCCTATCATATGAATAAAAAACATTGGATTACCATCATTATGGACGATTCCATAGATAGTAATTTAATAGAAATATGGATAGAAAATTCCTATAAACTAGTCTTAAATGCCCTTCCTAAAGCAAAGAGGGAGATATTAAATAAGTAGTTAGTATAACAAGCAATTAAAACAGATTATTAGTTATTCTATGTTTTTCTTTTCTGAACTTGATCTTATGGTAAGTTCATTCAAATCAATATCATCTTCCTCGTCATAAATCTGAAACATAGGCTCTTGAGCTATTTTACGAGCAATCTTACTATTCATTGTTAACAATAGAGATGGTAATAGTATTAGATTTGCGAGCATTGCAGCAAATAATGTAATGGATGTCAATAAACCGAGAGCAAATGTCCCTCCAAAACTAGATAGACAGAATATACTAAATCCAAAGAACAGTATTATGGATGTATATATCATACTCTGTCCAGCTTCTTTTAAAGCTCTAATTACAGATAATTTTATATCCATTTTGGTAGAACTAAGTTCTTGACCATATTTTGCCAGATAATGTATAGTGTTGTCCACAGAAATTCCAAATGCAACACTAAATACAAGTATGGTTGAAGCCTTTATTGGAATATCGAAATAGCCCATTAATGCAGCTGTTAAAATTTGAGGAACTATATTGGGTATCAGAGAAAATAATACCATTTTTTTACTTTTAAACATCCAAGCCATAAATCCTGCAATAAGGATTATAGCTAATACTAAAGATGTGAATAAGTTCTTTATGAGATATTTATTACCCTTAAAGAAGATTATACTAGAGCCCGTTACTTTAACATCATCATTAGGAAAAATTTTGTGTAGTATATTGTAAACTTTAGCTTCTTTTACTTCCATTTTCTTAGTCCCAATATCATTAACTCTGAAGGACATCCTTGCCATCTGCCCATCTTTTGACATAAAAGATTTTGAAATATCTGTTAATGCTGATGAAGAAGCATTGTTAGGTTTTGTTATTTCATCAGTAAGATTACTTTCTTTTTTAGAAATATTCCCTTTATCATAAGCAGAAATAACATTTTTTTCTGGAATAGAGGTATTTGCTATGTATTTCAAAATAAAGTTTTTTGTCATAGAATTAGGCAGTTTATAATATTTGGGATTACCATTATAGTATGCCTGATTTGCAAACTTAGCTGCTTCAATAATTGAGATGGAACGAGATAATTCAGGATCTCTAGATAATTCCTTATTTAGTTTATCTAACTTTTGAAGATTGCTAAGCTCCATAACTCTTTTAGGTTTACCAAAATCTATAGTTACCTCCATAGGCATTAATCCACTAAAATTTAGTTCAAAAAATGCCAAATCTTTTCGAATAGGGTCACTTTCCTTTAAGTCATCAACCATGTAACCCGTAGTTTTCATATAGGTAATTCCTACAAATCCAGCTATTAATATTATTGCTGTCACATAATAAATTCTACTTCTTCGATATTTTACTAAGAACAAAATCTCATTTATCAAGCTATTTACAAATTTGTTATTTAGATGCTTAGTCTGTTTTTTATCTGGAACAGGTAAAAAGCTAAATACTGTGGGAATTAATATTAGACAAATTAGGAATTCGGATGCAATACTCAAAAAAGCAATAAAACCAAATTCTACTAAGATTCGACTAGAGGTTATCACAAATGTTGTAAATCCTGCAGCCGTCGTCAAATTAGAAAGTAATGTAGCATTACCTATTTTTTGTATCGTACGTTGAAGTGCTTTTATTTTATTACCATGCATTACATATTCGGCATGATATTTATTTACCATATAAACACAATTGGGAATACCTATTACAATTAGTAGGGGAGGTAGCATTGCTGTTAATAATGTTATCTGTATTCTAAATAAACCCATAAAACCAACTGCCCACACTACACTAAATCCTATTATTAGAACACAGAAGCCAACGATTCTAAATGATTTAAAGAATAAATAAAGAATTATTGCAGTAACCAAAAGGGAAAGAGCAATAAATAAATACATTTCTCGTTTTGTATTTTCTGCATTTATTACTCTAATATATGGCATACCAGAATAATGCATATGTACGTTGTATTTATTTGTATACTGCTCTGTGATTTTAAGTATATTATTTACTAGTGCTATGCGTTTAGGAGAATTCATTACATCTTTGGAAACAGTAATCATCATAGAATAAGCATTACTATCTTTATTTACCAAAAGATTATTATAAAATGGTAAGTTCAAAGCAACATTCTTAAGACTATCTAATTGTTGTTGATTATCCACATGATGTGGAAATAATTTCATAATATCAAATTTCCTTAATTCCTTATTTTTCACAAGGTTATATGCATGAGTGAGAGATACTAATGCAGTAACTCCATCTTGTGCTAAGATGCTATCTCCCATTTCTATCCAGTCATTTACTTTATTTAATTCAAAAAAGTTTGTATCTTTAATACCAAAAACCATGACACTACTACCTTTACCAAAGATAGTCTTAAAATTTTCATAATCTATATAGGCACTATCTTTTTTGGGAAGCAAATCGGCACTTGTATAAGACATTCTTACATTGGGAATTTGCAAACCCATTATGATAGTACATAAAATTATTCCAATAATAAAGGCTATTCTATTACGCAGAAGTATTCCTGCTATTTTGGTCCACATATTTTTATATTTAAAATGTTGTCTATTAAGATAAATAGATTATAATATTTGCAATGTCGTAAATCTTCGCAAATTTAAGAAAATAATTTGATTTTTGGGGATAAATTAACCTTAATGCCCTAGTTTAGGATTATTTGTATGTCTAGTCGAGTCTCTCTTAATTTTTTTTTCAAAATTCCTTTTTATTGCATCTTCCAAATTGATTCCAGTCTGATTTGCAAGACAAGTTACAACATAAATAATATCTGCTAATTCATCTGCCATATTATCTTCCTCACCTGCTTTAAATGATTGTTCTCCGTATTTACGTGCAACTACTCTAGCTAACTCTCCTACTTCCTCTGTTAGTATAGTCATATTGGTTAGTACATTAAAATATCTAACTCCATAGGTCTTAATCCATTCATCAACTCTTTGCTGTAATTCGCTTATTTCCATTATTTTGTTTGTAAAATTTCTATTTATATATTTGTATAGCTAATGATTTCTATATTCATGCTAATAACTCTTTATCTTAAATCTAAATATTTCTTATCTTAGTCTCAGAGCTTATTTCAGTAAGCAACCTTTGTTCTAGTAACAATACCCTGTTCTAGTAACTAGTGCTTATTCTTAGAATCTACAATAATAGTTGTGGGTCCATCATTTACTAAAGATATTTGCATATTGGCTCCAAATTCGCCCGTTTTTATAGGCTTAGCGCATCCTTCTTGAAGAGCTGCTACAAATTTCTCATACATAGGTCGTGAATAGGAGGGATTAGCAGCATCTATATAGGATGGCCTATTACCTTTTTTTGTTCTGGCCATAAGAGTAAATTGGCTTACTGCCATAATCTCACCATCTACATCTTTAACTGACAAGTTCATAACATCATCTTTATCTTCAAAGATACGCATATTACAAATTTTCTTTACCAGATATTCAATATCCTCGTCATTATCATCACACTCTATTCCTACTAGCACCAATAAACCTTGTCCTATTGAGGAAAATAATCTTCCTTCGACTGATAGTTCAGATTTTGTCACTTTTTGAATTACTATCCTCATCCTTTTGTTATATTTATTTATATTTATACATTTACCCTTAAGTTTTAGTATAAATTCTATTTATACAATGTAATATTTACGAATTTCAACAAAATTACAAAAGTTGCAATGAAACGCAAAATAATAGTTTTAATAATCATATTATTGAGAGTAGGCTTTTTTGCAAAAAACAAAAAACTAGATTATATTTGTAAAAATCAAATGATCAGATTCATCTTCTATACAAAAATATTATGGCAAAAGAAAAAGGCGGCGACACTCCATTAATGAAACAATATTACTCAATGAAAAGGAAATATCCTGATGCTATTTTATTATATAGAATGGGAGATTTCTATGAAACATTTGGAGAAGATGCCGTTATAACTTCTAAAATTCTGGGTATAACTTTGACAAAGCGTTCACATGGATCACCTGGAGATGTTAGATTAGCAGGGTTTCCCCATCATTCAATTGACACTTATCTACCTAAATTGATTAGAGCAGGCAAAAGAGTTGCTATATGTGAACAGTTAGAAGACCCTAAAAAGACCAAGAAACTGGTAAAAAGAGGAGTTATAGAATTAGTAACCCCAGGAGTTTCTTATACAGAATATGGACAAGATACCAGAAATAATACTTTTTTAGCTTCTGTTTTTATAAATAAATCTATCTCTGCTATTTCTCTTCTAGACCTTACAACTGGAGAGTTTTTAGTAACAGAAGGCTCTACAGTTGTAATTGATAAGGTATTAAATGGCTTTCAACCTAAAGAAGTTATTTTTATAAAAGGACGAGAAGAAGAATTTAAACAGCATTTTG
>Ga0172378_10001010_pt1 | contig 25504 bp, 27 predicted proteins | sample GrowelOW332metaG_FD_119755 | JGI IMG/M metagenome (GOLD analysis project Ga0172378, IMG submission 119755) | Groundwater microbial communities from an aquifer near a municipal landfill in Southern Ontario, Canada - Pumphouse #3_1 metaG | ecosystem: Environmental > Aquatic > Deep subsurface >... | reverse complement strand
TTGCATGTCCTTATATCGCTGAGTCAGATTAATCGATAAACTTAAGCATGAGATGTGCCAAATTGGCGTTGTTTTTGCTTACACGGCTGCCAACACGATCTGCCTTCACTGAATAATCAACGCTTATCATCCAACATGCTCGCCCCATCAAACTTAAGTCCTCGTCATCGGCAACACGTTTGCCGCTTCGATTTAACCGACTCCGCATGGCAAGCACAGACATGCTAGGCAATCACAGGCTTTTCAATCATCACAGGACCAGCCAGCTAACGACAGGCTTGAATATGTTCGCCTTGATGTATGTATGGGCGGCCTTGCTGATCCCCAACCGCCTCAGTTCGATCACCCCGGCGGCCTTTGCCTATTTACCGCTGGAAGCATTATTACTCGGCCTGGTTTTGCTGGTGCCGGGCCGAACAGGCACGCTGTTTCGCCTACTCGCCGCCGGCCTGCTGGCGACGGGCATTATCTTTAAAATGGCCGACATCGCGGCATACCAGGTTTTCGACCGGCCATTCAACCCGATACTCGATTCCCGGTTTCCGGTCGACGGCATGAATCTGCTGCAAGGCGCCATCGGCCGGATTGGCGCCATGGTGGTCGCTGGCTTGATAGTCGCACTATTGATCGGTATTTTCCTGCTGACCAATACGCTGCTGCGCCAAGTGCAAGTGCTGTTGCAAAGTTCGACGAAAACCAGTGGCGTGGGTTTACTCGCCGCGACGTTAGTCTGCACCGGCGGCATCTTCGCCGGCTGGCCATACGCCGGCAAACCGTTTTACGACCTGATGGCGACGCATGTTGTCGGCATCCATAGCGGCATGGCCGACCTGGAAAGCTTTAACAACATCGTCGATAACGACCCTTATGCAGCGGTGCCGGACAGCGCATTATTCGAGAAACTGAAAGGCAAGGACCTGCTGGTGATATTCATCGAATCGTACGGCCGGACCGTGCTTGATAAAGCCGATTACGCCGAGCATATCCGCCCGCTACTGCAACAAAGTAACGCTAAGTTGGCCGCGAACGGCCTGTCGGCGCGCAGTGCTTACCTGGCCTCGCCGACTTACGGCGGCATCAGCTGGCTGGCGCATGGCACCCTAATGTCCGGCTTATGGATCAATAGCCAGACCCGCTACGACCGTTTGGTGATGAGCCAACGCCCGTCGCTGAATCGCCTGTTTCGGCGAGCCGGCTGGCGAACCGTGGCCGTGCAGCCCGCACATACCATGGCCTGGCCGCAAGGCGAATATTTTGGCTACGACCGAATCTACGCCGCGCAGGACCTAGGCTATAAAGGCCGGCCTTTCAACTGGATCACCATGCCGGATCAATACACGCTATCGGCCTTGCAAACCTTGGAGCGCCAACCCGGCGCCCGCCAGCCGTTGATGGCCGAACTGGCCTTGATCTCGTCGCACGCCCCCTGGACGCCGCTGCCACAACTCGTGGATTGGAACCAAGTCGGCGATGGCAGCATCTTCAATCAAGCGCGAGCTGGCGACACCCCGGAAGTGGTCTGGCAAAATACCGAGCGAATTCGCGAGCAATATCGAAAATCCATCGAATACGCCTTGGCCAATATCGTCTCCTATGCGGTGACCTATGGCGACGACAATCTGGTGATCCTGGTACTGGGCGATCACCAACCCGCCCCGTTCGTGACCGGCGAATCGGATAGTCGCGATGTGTTGGTACATCTGATCAGCCGCGATGCCAAGGTGATAGATGCCGTGGAAGATTGGCAGTGGTCGGACGGCATGCTGCCCGCCGGCGATGCGCCGTCTTGGGGGATGGATAAACTTCGGGATCGATTTATTTCAAGCTTTTCCGCCCAAGCTGCCGATCTATCCAAATAAGATTAAGCAAACGAGCCGGCCTCGCAATGCTGGCATTCGAAATTAAGCTGGCTAGCCAACAGCGAATGCTGCATCGCTGTTGGCTAGCCAGCAACCCCAGCCAGCTTACTACCGAGCTACCTCCCCCGTTTCCAAGCCGTGCTTGGTCGTAAACCGTTCGAAAAATCCCCTACAAAACAGAGTATTGGCGAACGGCACCTGATTCCTCCCCCATCTATCCGAAGCCGTTCTTATTTTTGGGCCTAATTTTTGCTGATTAGGGCGACAACACGGAAAGCAAGACCAATACATTTTCGCGACTGATTTTTTTATCGAATACATACAGGAAATATTGCATGAACATAAACGGCAAACTGCTCAGCGGGATATTGGTAAGCGGACTACTCGCCTTAACGGCGCCGCCGGCCGAAGCCCATCACGCCTTTTCAGCGGAGTTCGACGCCGAAAAACCAATCGAACTGAAAGGTGTGGTTACCAAACTGGAACTAGTCAACCCGCATAGCTGGCTATACCTGGACGTCAAGCAAACCGACGGCGGCGCCAAGAATTGGGGATTCGAATTCGGCGCGCCGTTCAGCCTGAAACAAAAAGGCATCACCAAGGCCAGTCTGCCGGTCGGCAGCGAAGTGACCATCCAGGGCTATCGGGCCAAAAACGGCAAGGATTTCGGCTATGCGGTGACTACCGTGCTATCCGATGGCCGTAGCGTTAAAACCGGCGGCGCTCAGGATGCGCCGGACGCCCAAACACAAGGTGCCGCTCAGCAACAATAATTTTGCCGCCGACCGATTGATCAATACGCGGACGGATTGCGGGTAAAGACGCTTGCCAACTACCCAGCTACGTTACGCGACGACGCTTAAGACCAGGAGAATATTTTTGAATACCGCACGCTATCAATGCCTTAACCGGCTGACCGCCCACGCGCTGCTGGCCGGTTTGCTGTTGTGCTTGCTATCCGTCCACAACGCGGCAGCGGCCACCCTAAAAGTCCCGAGACTTGCCAACGGCAAACCCGACTTTTCCGGTATTTGGCAAACCACCAATCCCGCCGATTACGACCTGGAGCCGCATTCCAATCGTAAAGACGCCCCACCCGGCGCCGGTGTGGTCGAAGGCTATTACCTGCCCTATCTGCCGGCGGCTCTGGAACAAAAGAAGAAAAACTTCGAGGCTCGCGCGACCGACGATCCCGCCTTGAAAGGCTACACGCTGGGCGTACCGCGCGGCATTTATTACCCGGAACCGTTTCAGATCTTCCAACGCAAACAGGATTTGACCCTGGTGCATCAATTCGGCCATTCGGTCAGAACCATACACACCGACGCCACCGACCATCCGAAAGACCCGTACGACTGGTGGTTGGGCGATTCCCGCGCGCATTGGGAGGGCGATACGCTGGTGGTCGACGTCAAGCATTTTAACGACAAGACCTGGTTCGACCGGGCCGGCAATTATCATAGCGACGCGCTGCATGTCGTCGAAAAATGGGCTTTTCTGGACCCCAACACCGTCGAATACAAAGCCACCATCGAAGACCCCAAAGTATTCAGCAAGCCCTGGAATCTATCGGTGATTCTGCACCGGCACCGGGAGAAGGATTTTCAGTTGATCGAAGACTACCGCTTTACGCTGGACTACGACGACGCTTATCCCCCTAAACCGAATAAACCCTAACGCCGGACAGCAGACGAGGACGTTATGACACAAATTAACTCAGGTCGCTCGGCGCTAGTTTCCGGACTGGCAATCAGCGTAATGCTCACTGCCACGCCCAGCATATACGCTGCTGACGAGACAAAAAAAACGGAACCGGCCGCCGCGAAACCGGCTCAGCCAGCCACCAAGCCACTAAAGCTAGGCGGCCCCGGCATCGAGCAGGAAAGACGTTTCCCCAAGATCGTTTCCGGCAAATGGACCGGCCCCAAAACCGCCGACGGCCAACCGGATGTGCAAGGCCATTGGTCGAACACCATCGCCAATCACAATAACTTTACCGACCCGCAAGGTGGCATCCTCAACGATCCCAATCCCAACCGCTTGGCAAAAGGTCCGCGCGAAGAACGCGCGGCCAGCCGGGTCAGCGACCCAGTAGACGGCCAAGTGCCATTTCAGCCCTGGGCGCTGGAAAAGGTCAAGGCATTTCAAGTCGGTTTCCACAACCCAACCAAACCGGAATACATCGAGCCATTGGCCCGCTGCGCACCGGCCGGCGTGCCGAAATCGCTGTTCTGGCACGGCTACGAGATCAGCCAATATCCGGGCTATGTGCTGTTTCAATTCAACTCCGGCACCCGCATCATCCATCTGGACGGCAAACCGCATTTGCCGGAAAACATCAAACTCTGGAACGGCGATTCGCGCGGCCACTGGGAGGGCAACACCCTGGTGGTGGACGTCACTAACCAAAACGGTAAGGCCTTGTTCGGCCGCTCCGGCGAGTTCATCAGCGAAAACGGCCATATCCAGGAACGTTACATATTCAGCAACAATGGCGACCGTTATACCTATGAGGCCGTGTTGACCGATCCGACCGTGTATACGAGGCCGTTTACCGTGACGGTACCGGCCCGCAAATGGACCGCCAAGGATCAGCCCAACGGTTGGCACTTCGAAGTGGAACCGGCTAATTACGTCGGCAAGGAGCCACTAAAGGAACCGATCCTGGACCAGTACGAACGGGTTTGCACCGAGAATAACGGCGGCTTTGGCTTAGTCGCCAGCGAAGCTCCTCAAAAATAGGTTCATCATGTCCTTAATCGAATTCGCCCAAACCCTTAACGATTCCGAGCTTGGCACCGCGTTGCGCGAGTCGGTGTATATGTTTCCGTTGATCGAAGGCCTGCATTTGATCGGCCTGGCAGTGGCCTTGGGCCTATTGTTTTTCGTCGACTTGCGACTGCTCGGCCTGTTTTTGCCGCAACTGCCGGTCGGGCAAGTGCTGCACCCGCTGCGGCCCTGGCTGCTGAGCGGATTTGTGGTGATCTTCGTGACCGGGATTTTATTGTTCATAGCCACAGCTTCAAAAATCATCACGCTGCCGGTGTTTTTTTACAAGCTGGGGTTCATCGCCTTGGCCGGCATCAACGCCTTGTGGTTTGAATTGAAATGGGGCCGCGATGTTGGGCATTGGGGCGATGCTCCGCTCTTGCCTGGCGCGGTCCGTTTTGCCGGACTCACCTCGCTGACCTTGTGGAGCCTGGTGGTGATCGCCGGCCGTTTGATCCCTTACCTGAGTTACCAATAATCCTTATGTCTGCTCTCGAATTCTTCAAAACTTTGCAATCCAGCGAATTTGGCCGCTATGTCGGCGGGTTGGATCATCTGCTCTGCGCCCTGCTGGAACTAGGCCATATCGCCGGCATGATTTTGCTGCTGGCGTCGGTGCTATTGACCAGCCTGAATTTACTGGGTTTAGGTCTAAACAAGGTGCCGCTGGTGCAAATTCAGCACAGTACCCGCAAATTGTTCTGGACCGGCCTGACACTATTATTGGTGTCGGGCTTGCTGATCTTCATCCCGGCGGCCACCAGCTATTACACTAACGATTTCTTTTGGGCCAAATTCGTATTGCTGGGTGTGGCCTTGCTGGTTTATTTCACGCTCTATCGTTGGGTCGCCGCGTCCGGCTCTCGCGGCACCTGGCTGGCAAAAACCACCGGCGGTTTGGTATTAAGCCTGTGGCTGGGTGTAGCCTTTGCCGGGCGCTTCATCGGCTTTTTTGCTTAACGCCGAAAAATCTATTTCCCAGTTTAAAGACGTCTCACATCGATTAAGTGTCTTCCTTTATTCGCACAGGATTGCTCAACCATGCTTGTTCTCAATAAATCTAGTTCACGTTTAAAAGTTATTGCCTGCAGCCTAGCCTCTGCCAGTATATTGATTGCCTGCAACACTGCTACTACCGAACCAGCTACGCCGCCAATTCCTTTCAAAGCGGTCGCGACGCTGCAAGACATCATGACGGCTATCATCGACCCCAACATCGACTTCGTCTGGAACTCGGTATCCTCGGTCAGCACCTCCACCGGCACCGAAGAACGCCGGCCGCAAACCGACGAAGACTGGCGACTGCTGCGCGAACATGCCTCGTCCGTCGCCGAAGCAGCGAATCTATTGCTGATTGAAGACCGGCCGATTGCAGCCGCCAATGCCGTCACCTCCAGTGGTGGCGCCGAACTGACACCGGCTGCCATCAAAACCTTAATTGCCGAGCATCGCCAGGAATACCTGCAACGCGCGCAAGGCCTGCAAACTGCCGCGCAAGGCTTACTGTTGGCGATAGAAGCCAAAAACGTCGAGGAACTGGAAAAAGCCGGCGGCGAAGTCGAACAAGCCTGCGAGCAATGCCATAGCCAGTTCTGGTATCCGGGCGATGCGCGGCCCAAATAAAACAAGTGGCGATAAACGCCACCATCCGGTGACGCGTCGCGTTCCAGGCCTCTCGCGACATGGATAAATGATATGTCAATAGAACTGCTCCTACTGATATTGCTCAACCTTATCGGCGTCTTCGTCTGCCATTCCATCGCAAAATCGCGCGGCTCCCGACACGTCGCGTTCTGGAGCGCCATGGGCGCCTTGTTTGGCCCGCTGGCGATTCCGTTCCTGCTGATATTCGTTCGTGGTGCAAAGTAGCCTCACTCACTATCAGGCAACAGTAAAAAACCGTTCAATTTAAAGCGTAAGCACTCGTTGCCAGATTCATGGTCTGCTCGATGAAGCACCAGAACGGCTTTTGCGCCATGAATCCGTGGCTGGGCAACACATACCTATCGGTTTGCACTACCCAGAGCGGATCATCCAATGGCATATCCGCCACGGGCCGCAGTTGCAAACCGTCCGCTACTCGCCAAACCGCAGCGCTGATCATAATTCCCTCCGATCCGGTTAGCTTTAACGGGTTGGCCGGCATCTTGGTGACGATAGCCGAATCGGTAGTGCAAGCCTGATTCGTTGATGCAGTATCTGTCGCTTCCAGACGATGAGTGATAAAACTGCGAAAATGCCCGATGGCGGTCGCGGCCAAATCCCATTGCGAAGCGCCCTGCATGTCCACCTGCTCGACCGGATTCAACACCGACTCGAACCAAGCCGGCACGGCTCTGCTATAGGTAAACATGTTTTTGGTGATGTTGTCGGCTTCCGAACTGGCAACCACCACTAACGGGTTGGTATGCACAAGGCGATTTGTCGCGCCGACTCGGCGGATCGCCGCTCGCAAGTCGGCAAAGCGCCGGGCTTCAACTGCCGGATTGACCAGCAACACCAGGTCACCGAAACGGGCCTGATCACCGCGGCCTTGTTGCAACCGTTGCAGCCAGACCGGCTGCAACGCGTTTAACATCACGGACGCCCCCAAACTATGGCCTATGGTCAGCAAGCGGTTATTCGGATCGGCATCGTGTTTGACGACAGCCTCGACATTCAACAAGAAATCCAGAAATTGCTTTTGGCCCAGGCGTTCGCTGACCGACCGCCGTCCCCAAAAGGTCAACGCCCGCAACCACGGCGTTTCCACGGTTTCGCCGCGCCAGCCTAGATACACACCCACCACCCGGTGTTGCTGATTGCGGCGCTTGATGTCGCGCAGGCTTTCCTTGAAACGGCGGACGTTGTTATCACTGTCCCTGGCGTTATGGTGCCAGCCGTGCGCGTAGATCACCACATATTGCGGCTGACGCTGGTCTTGCAACCAATTTAGCAAGGCATCGGCCTGGCGTTGATCGTAAAAGCGGCCGTCGTCGTCGAACTCCACGAAGCCCAGCGCATAATCGTCTTGCTGGTTGACGACTAAATTCGCGGCGCTGCAATCCGTACCGACACTGGCTAGACAAGGTGTTGCGCCAATCTCGGTGCGAAAATATTCTTTCGGCGCGCAAGCCGATAGAAACAGCAGCATGGCGAACAGTAATCTGTTCATAAGTTAGTGACTATTATGGAGACGCAAGCCCGTCCTGAGCGGAGTTGAAGGGATTTTGCGTCTATAGCCTACCAATAACCAATCTCAACTAACAAAGGGATTAACCGGCATATTTAACCGTGCACCCATAAGGCTTGGTTACCGCTTTGCTGATTGCTTTACCCTCCGCCAGTTCTTTCAAGGCCGAGGAAATATAGTTCTCGGCGGTGGCAATATCGTCCTGGTCGGCAGATGGAATGCTGTCTATGCCACCTTTGTAAAGCAACACGCCTTTTGGATCGATGATGAACAATTGCGGGGTGTTGGTGGCCGCATACAGTTTGCCAATGGCACCACTGGGATCGAATACCACATTGGCAGGCGTCGCACCGCGTTCCTGATTCAGCTTTTTGGCGGTCGCGGCATCCACATAGCCTTCCTTACCCGGCCCGGAGGAAATCACTTGCAGCCAGACTACACCCTGGCTGGCGGCTTGTTTTTGCACTTTGGGAATATTGCCGGACTCATAATGTTTACGCACGAACGGGCATTCGTGATTGGTCCACTCCAGGATCACGGTCTTGCCGCGCAAGTCAGCCAGATTCAGCGTTCCACCCTCGGCGGCGGCTCCGGAAAAGGCCGGCGCGGGCTGGCCGACTACCGGCTCCGCCCGCGCGGGGCTGGCGGCCAATAACAAAGTTAAACCCAATACGAAAAAACCCACTATACGTTGCGAAAACATAAACACTCCTTGGTTAGCTTAAAGTTTGACTATGCCTTTGACGGCATTGATGACGATGTCCGGCGTCAGGATTTGCGGCAGAACCTCCGCAGTCTGCGCGCCGGGTGCGAAATACAAATACAGGGGTACGCCGCTGCGGCCGAATTCAGCCAACACATTAGCAATAGCCGGATCACGGTTGGTCCAGTCGCCTTTCAGATAGACCACGCCTGCCTCGCGAAAGGTGTTCAGCACCGCGTCGCGGCTCAGCGCCACCTGTTCGTTGACCAGACAGCTAATACACCAGTCGGCGGTCAGGTTGACGAACACCGGCTTGCCTTCGGCCCGCAAACGCTGCAGCTCATCTGGGCTATAGGCTTGCCAATTCTTATCGCCGGCATTGCTTGTCCGTGATCTAAGGGCTGGGGCGTCAACGGCAAAATAGCCGCCGCCGACCGCCAAAGCCAACAGCAAACTAGTGCAGGCCCCGCCCAAACGGCGCCTGCCATCGCTTGAATACCGGCTGATTTGATACAACCAAGCCGCAAAGCCGATTGCCACACAGCCGCCCAAGGCCCCGGCCACTGCGGCAGGCCCTGCTTGACGCGCCAACACCCAAATCAACCAGGCTGCCGCCGCATATGTCGGAAACGCCAGGCCTTGTTTCAGATGCTCCATCCACAAGCCCGGCTTGGGCAGGCGGCGTTGCAACGCCGGCCAATGGCACAACAACCAATACGGCAAGGCCAAGCCCGCGCCCAAACTCAAAAATACCGCCAGCATCACCAAGGCTGGCTGGCTCAACGCAAAACCGATTGCCGCGCCCATGAACGGCGCGGTACACGGCGTCGCCACCACGGCCGCCAATACCCCGGTGAAAAAACTGCCGGAATATCCCGAGCGCGCCGCCAACCCCGAACCGATGCCGGCTACCGAGGCGCCGATGGTAAATACGCCGGACAAGCTCAAACCGACCGCAAACATCACGTAAGCCACCGCCAATACAAACAGCGGCGATTGAAATTGAAACCCCCAACCGATGCTGGAGCCGCCGGCTTTTAATGCAACCAATAAGCCGGCCAGACCGGCAAAACTGACCAAGATCCCCGCCGCATAAGCCCAGCCGTGCAAGCGGGTTTGCCAGCGATGATGGTCGGCTTGCTGCAATACCGCCAAAGCTTTTATCGACAATACCGGAAACACGCAAGGCATCAAATTTAAAATCAGGCCGCCGGCCAGCGCCAGCAATAAGGCTGTCGGCAAAGCCAGATCGTCGGCCAACGGCACAGGTACTGATGGTTTTACGACTCCCGGCCATACCGCGCTGACCCGATAACCGCGCGCGGCACCATCGGCCCCAATAGCCAACACGCCGTTCAAAGTCTGGCCAGGCTCTAACTGCTGATCACCGGGCTTTAAGCGCAATTCGATAGCGTTTTCGGAAAACTTCGCCGTTTGTTCGGCGCCATGCGAAATTGGGCCCCACTGTTCGGGATAGAACAAAATGGCCTGGTTTTTCAACTGACTTAGGCCGTCGCCGCTCAGGCGCAATATCAAACCTTGAGCCTCCTCGTTCAGTATGGCTTGCCAGGGCAAATCGCTCGGCAAACTGGCTTTGGCCGCTTCAACCAACGGACTTCCCGGCTCGACAGCAACGCCCTTCGCCACCACCGGCAGCCGCAGCGCCAATTCGACTTGCTGCGGGATACAGGTCAGCTCGCAGACCAACCATTTAACCTTGGCATTGATCGGCAACTCCGAACCCAACTCAGCATCGTCCGCTACCCGCAGCGTCGACAATAAAGTCACCGCATCGTGATAACCGTAATTGACCACCGGCCCCAGCACAATTTTGCTGGGCGTCGGCCATTGAATCTCGGCCACCGATGAACCGGGCGGCAACTGGTATTGAATCTTGGTGGCCAAACCGGAATCGCCTGGATTTTTCCAATAGGTATGCCAGTGCGGAATGATCTGCTGGTGTACACCGATCAGGATTTCGTCGCCCGGATGCACAGCGGCGGCCGAGGCAATCAAACTGGCCCGTACCTGTTCCGTACCAGCTTCCGCTCCTGGTTCAGCCAACGTTTGCAGCGAAGCAAACGTCAGCGCGAAAATCAGCGCAAGGTGAGTAAATTTATGATGGATCAACACTTAAACCTCTCAAAAGCCCAGCGTTGCCGTTTGAACGAAGCGACGGCGCCGCCTCAGTAGGCAACAAATCAGCACAGCAGTTTCCATGCCGTCAATCACAGCCAGAAGAGTTTAGGTTTGGAAACAAAATATAGATAGCCGCTATCATCGATGCTGCCAGCCGCCAACAACGCCGGCCGCAGCAACATATGTCTGGCTCTTCATACCCGCGGCCTTTGCAATCGTCCATCCTGTATTGTCAGATACACCCCACCAACAAACCCTGCTGATTCTCCAACACAAGTCAGGGCGAAACAGGCTTTAAATCGGAGAGGCCGAGTTTTCAAATTTTGATACCTAAATCCGCCAAGATGATCAGAATGGAAATAGCTCTAACAAAAACTTTCTAGTCATTTCGCCCCTTGGTCAATCCAGGTTTTGATACGTGATACTGCCGAGTCGGAGAGTTTATGGCTTTCAGCCATCGCCATATTGGCACGCCCCCCCGAAATGATAGCGATTAAAGGACTTTCGCTGCTCTGGCCGGGCAGTACTAAAGAGGGGCCACTGCCATTTTTAAAGAAATCTTCAAATTGATCGACCCGAAAACCGGCATAGTGTTTCTGTGGACCATGGCACTCAAGACAGTTTGTTGCAAAAATCGGGTATACATCGTTCCATACCAGCGATTTAACGTGATATGCACTTGACTCAGCATTGGCTAAATCAAGCTTCGGTGTATCGTTTTGGTCTTTACCTGACACAGACGAACAAACGGGCTGAGACATTTCTTTAACATCCCTTTGGGCAAGCCAGCCGAAAGCAATACATAGACCTATAAAAACACCAAGAGTCCAAATCGCGCTACGCACTAGCGAAGGTTGCGAGGTTTTAATCAGGCGACAACGCTTGCCGATAACAGTGACGATCCAGTTCCAGTGAAGTGCCAAATGGATAACCAGTACAACCAAAAGTCCCAGGCTGATCCAGAAATGAATATCGCCCCACTGGTGCCGGCTCAAGCGCCATAAGGTCAGCGTTTTGTTACTACCAGGCGGCAACGGAAACCTCAACAAATAACCGGTTGCAATCATTCCTAAGAACAGCAGCGTTGCAACCAAATCGATAATGATATTAACCAGTGTACGATTCATGACTAATCACCTCAGCAGATAGCGGAATATGGAGAGCCTGCCTAGGATTAGGGAGGTATTGACGCACTACCCATACATCTCAAGTTGGATGTTATACGCCCAAGTTAGCATCAAACAGGGCCGTGTGTATGAATTGTGGCGCATAATCCAGCCCTTGCCTCCGCAATACGCCAACGAAAGCACGCAAGTGATTTTTCGAGGCTTAGCAAGTTTTAATAGGTTGTGTCAGCGTCAGGTTATTCGAGGCTTTGATCGCGGCAACCAATTCCATGATGTCCTTTTCCTCGATCGTTGCGCCCCCACAACCAGGCCAAATACTCATCACAAAACACGCTTACCGTGCAGGCGTTTTCTGTTTCTTTGCTTCTTGCTTATTTAATTAAGCTTTTGCCTCTAATTTTGCTTGCTTTGCAGCTAATGCAGGATCACTACCAGAATCACGCTGGTTTTTCAAAGCCTCCCAAGCGACAATAGCCACTGGAAATGACATAGACGGCCAATGGCCAATTGACACCTGCCTGTCCATCAACAGTACTTCTATATCGATAAAACCAAGTTCTCGCCTTTGCCATGGCAGACAAACGCAGTCCGGGAATCATCAAAAGCCATATGCTGTCCTGGTAGCAAAGCTTTAGCTATGGCCTTTGAATTGCATTTTAGTATAGGTTTTTCGTGGCGAGCGATGGCTCGAATATAACCTGAAAAACCAACACTAAAACCTATAGGGAACCTCTAAAAACTCCTTCTCCCCTGTACCCGTAAGGGCATAAAGGAGAAGGAGGTTATTTTGATTTTTAGAGATTCCCTATACTAAAAGGGAAAGTGCTGATAAATGTCGATAATGTTACCCCCAACAGAAAACAAACAAATATTACTTATGTATCGGCTGCTTACAAATGAATAACCAGAATATACAAGGCACCAAGCAAGACGAGAAAATGCAACACACCCCGATGATGCAGCAGTATATTACCTATGAAATATAAGGATTTTTTTTTACTAAACTTAATTTACTATACTAAAACCTATACTGTCACTAATGAAACGCCTCATCGTCTCCATTCCTTGGTTTTAGGTGCCAGATCTTCACAACACACTCTTTTTTATCAGAAAATTTCACACTGAAATTAAGATGTTTTTCTGCTGACTCCGCATCCCTGCGGCTCGCCACTAAAGTCCAAGTCGCTCACATTGACTTTGACTCATTATCGGATGGCATGGTTGGCAGCGCCATTGATTCGATTCTGTTGACGACGGATCTGGCCGCCGTCGCTGGCAATCGCTACAACTATGGCGTCTCGGAATGGCCCGTGGATGTCTTTGTCCACGAGGCGACGTAGTCTCATCAATGATCTCTTCATTCAGGTCTTGAACAAAGGCCGAGACGCCAAGATTCACCCGTTCATCGCCACGGAAACCAGTTGTTCAACTTGATGCTCTGGTTACTGGATAGTGATGATGATTGGCTTTTTGGTGCAGATAAGGAATCTCAGATCCGCCACACCGCGCAACGCTGGTTTGATCGCTTGTTCGTTACTACCGGCATTCGAGAAAGTGTTTTCCGCTACTTCAATCCTAGTCAATGTCGACGGCCGGGAACACGTGGCCTATTCCGGCTACTTGTTGCGGAAGAAATCGACGCAGGTCGACTAAGCGCAGGTGTTTACCAAGGCCGTAGCAGATCTAATTTTTTGCCACCAATGACGCGCCTGCTTATTCACTCTTCTCCCTATAGGCCATCGTAAAAGCCAAATCCTAGTCTTCCGCCATTTCCCTGATGGCAAAGGCTATCGCCCCCCCCGCCCTGCTCTCCACGCAGGCCGAGTTTAACCCTAGCTCGACAGTTCGACCGCTTTCCGCTTACACCAAAGGCAGATACACATCCGTAACCTGTTCGTGTTCGGGCGTTTCAGGCACCCGTTTGATGTAGTGGAAAAACAGCGGAAAATCGCGCAGTTCCTCACTGCTTTCCGGCAACCACTCCCGGTAGAGATAATAAACACTGTCGCTAATGCGGTCAGTCGAGCCGATATGGCGCACCACCGCGCAACGACCTTCCGGAATCCGTTTGTTAACCACCCCTTGCGAATTTGCCGGCACAGGTTGCTTGACCTCGCCACAAACATCGAAACAAAATGCTTCCGGCAGCGTGACCGCCGGATCGTCATACGCGATACCAAAAGTATGGCTGCTGGCGACCGGTGACAAGCCGCTTTGCTTGCGCCAGTCGATGAATTTTCTGACCGAATCCATCACAAGGGTATGTGATCCACGGTGCTCCAAGACTGCGATCATGGTTTCTGAAAAATCGACAATTGTTACGTTCACCTGAGGACTTAATTCGTTTGAGTAATTGCATGCGCTCGTTCCAAGGCTGCCATGCAGGCTGCGTTCTGAATTGAGTGGGCGTTTGTCCGAAGCATTTTTTGAACGCGCGGGAGAACGATTCCGCATTGCCAAAACCAGTTTCCAACGCAATGTCGGTAATGCGGCGCCTCTCCTGAAATACCAGTTGGTACGAAGCCTTGCGTAGTCGCAATAACTGAATGTAACGCGTCGTACTCAATCCGGTGTAAGCGGAAAATTGCCGTTGAAAGTGAAATCGGGAAAAATTTGCTTGTTTGAGAAAGTTGCTACATGATCATGCTCCGGTTGCTCGGACGAAATTGCCCGGAATCGGCTCTAGCACGGCGCAGCGCAAACACTCAGGGGAGGCAGCAACGGCACCCAGGACGCAAGCGCGCAGACCCAGAGGCGTCAGGGATCAAAGCCGAATGGCCATGACTCGGCAGGAGGCATGGGGCGCAGCCCGCGAGCCCGACGGCGGAATGCCGGGATGCCCACTAATTGGTCTTGCTAAATAGACGGTTGAAACCATAGTGGTGAACCGGTGCTGAGGCGAAATCAATACTTACAACGTCCGAAATAAACCTACAAATTTCGGACACCCTCTTGTCATTTGTCCGAAAAAAGCATATAAATACCGGACAGGAGGGATAATGTCCGCACTCAAATCCCACATCTCTGCCCTGATCGAAGCGGCTGAACCCGGACAAGTTTGGGTACCAACCGACTTTGCACAGTTGGGCAGTCGTGATGCCATCGACAAAACTCTGCAGCGCATGGTGCAGGCGGGAGAGTTGCGTCGCATCGACAGGGGCCTATATGACAGGCCCAAAGTCAATAGCCTGACCAAACGCCCAACAACCCCGGATTACCGCGCAGTGGCGGAAGCCATTGCCCGCCGTGATCACCTGCGCCTGTTAGTAGACGGCATGACTGCCGCCAATGACCTCGGCCTGACCAATGCGGTGCCGGCACGCGTCACCATTCATACCGACACCCGTCGCCGCGCGGTTCAGCTAGACAAGCTCACCATCGAGTTCAAACAGACAGCGCCCAGCCGTCTTTACTGGGCGGGGCATCCAGCCATGCGTATCGTGCAGGCGCTGCACTGGTTGAAAGATACATTGACTTCGGAACGTTCTCTTATCCTGAGTAAGCTGGCCAAAGTGCTGGCCGACCCTGTCCACGGCGCTGCAATCCGCCAGGATCTGCTTGATGGTTTCAACCTGTTGCCGGCGTGGATGCAAAGTTTGGTCCGTGAACTCCCTGGATGCGACCCACAGACTGTGTCACCCGCAACATCGCAATCACCCAGTGATGAAAAGCCACCGTCTGCGCGCCGCCGCTCGGTCAAACACGTGGAGGTCCGTTGAACCCAGCATTCCATACCGTCATCACCGCCAGTGACGCCGAGCGGCGGGATTTGTTTCTTGGTGCAGCAGCCCGCCTCGGCACGGCAGTCCAGAACGTCGAAAAGGATTTCTGGGTCTGCTGGACACTGGATGCGTTATTCAACGGTCTGGAGGTCGGTGCCCCCCGCCTGTTGTTCAAGGGCGGCACATCGCTCTCCAAGGCCTTCGGCCTTATCTCCCGCTTTTCCGAAGACATTGACATCACGGTGTTCCGTGATGATTTGGGACAAGGAGCCGAGGTTGCCGACCTGGATGCGCTTAGCGGGAAGAAGCGCCGTGCACGTCTCGACGCCATCCGCGATGCATGCCAGGCCTATATCGCGGGGCCGCTAACTGCACAGTTCACTCACTTCGCGGCATCCATCATTCCAGAAGATCGTTTTCGGCTAGAGCCCGACCCTGACGACAAGGATAGCCAGAGCCTGCTCTTCTGGTATCCTGCGGTCACAACCATTACCGGCGAGTACATCCGTTCCGCCGTCAAAATTGAAGCCGGTGCCAAATCGGCACTTGATCCGCATATCGCAGCCTCCATAACGCCGTATGTCGCACAGGATTTGCCCGACCTAGACCTGACCGTGACAAACGTTGTCACCGTAAAACCCGAACGCACCTTCTGGGACAAGGTAATGATCTTGCACGGCCTGCGCCAATGGCACGACCGTCGCGGCGAGCTGCGACACGGAGGACAACGTGTATCGCGTCACTACTATGACGTGCATCAACTAATGCAGGCACCGTTGGCGGCCGCATGGCAGGCCGATCACGCGTTGGCGATCGACTGCGCCCGACATGCCAGGCTGTTCTTCGGCAGCGCCGACTTGGGACTCGATAGTGCAGTACCCGGCACATTCACGCTAACACCGAGCCCAGCGATGCGAGAGGCACTTGCAAGAGACTATGAAGCGATGGCTGGCATGGTCTTCGGCGACATCCCACGGTTTAATGCCGTACTGGACAGCGCAGAGCGCTTCGAGCAGATCGTCAATGGTGCTGGAATGGCCGCACTTACCACTAAAGGAGCGCAGCATCCATGAGCGACTACTTCAGTGACCGAGAGAACGGCCCTCGCGCCCGCACCGATCAGGTGATCTCACCTGTCGTGTGGGCAGGACTGATAGGGACGGTGCAAGCGCTGATCAATAGCGGGGCTTTTGGCCTGAGCTTTCCCGAGCGCTGCCCGGATGGCCAAGCGGTCTGTGGCAGCGATTCGGATGCGCTTGCGGCGTCCGTGGTTGCGGAGATGCCCGGCTTGACTTGGCCGTTGGAAACATCTCGCATAGAAGGTGAAGAATTTTTCTCACAGCGTCAACCGTTTGCTCCTGACACATTACTCGTTTTGGATTTTTTGGAATTCGTTTATGCCGCCGTGGCGCAACCGATCCCAGGCAAGTACCACAATTATTTCAACCACCATCATTTGACATTCGATCAAGCGGCTGGGCAAGAAGAATTCCGAAAGACCGTCAACCGAATTTTCGCGCGCAATGGTGTAGCGTTCGAGATGCTATCGACCGGTCGCATCGTGCGTGTTCTTCCTCCTGTGCTTGGCGACGATCTCAAGCGAACAACGTTTCGTAGCGGTGATCGCACGTTGGACAACATGCTGGAAGAATGCCGGACCAAATTTTCCGATCGCAATCCACTTGTACGCCGCGAAGCACTGGAACGCTTGTGGGATGCATGGGAACGACTCAAGTCGTTGGCGGACCCTCGTGATAAGAAGCAGTCGATCAAGATCATCCTTGATGCCGTAGCTGCCGAACCGACTTTGCGATCAAGACTGGAAACGGAAGCGGTCGAACTGACGGCGATCGGCAATAGCCATCTCATCCGACACTCGGAAGTCAACCAAGTCGCTGTCATCGACGTGGATCATGTTGATTACCTGTTTCATCGCCTGTTCGCGATGATTCAACTAATGCTCAGAAAAAAGGGGAACGCATGAATGCTCGGACGCCTCACCGTGATGCAATCCGGATACTTTTCATTCTGAACGCCGGCGGCATTCCCTGGGTAGACCCAAGCGATCCGACAGTCACCAAGATTTTCAAAGGCGAGGCACGATTGCATGCCTTCGACTTCTGGATGCGCAACCCAGACTATCTGGCTAGCGAACTGTTGGACGGCTACGAGGCAACGGGCAACGCAGACTATCGTCAAGCCGCGGAAGCAATCTTTGAAAGCGATGAGCCTGACTTGCGACGTATTCCAATGATCCGTTATCTGTTTGGCGCCTATGAACGACTCGACGATGCGCTTTCCTTGCTTCGATCACGTGACTTAGTCCGTATTGCTGGCATCAAAGGAAAGGTGAAGGTTCACGAAACCGATTTCATCCTGACGGTTCGCGGGGTAGAGGTCTGCTCGAACGCTGTCGTACAGGAGCCAATTCTTGAATGGTATGCACGACGGGCGGCCTTGGTTGCGGAAATCGCTGGCACACGAGGCGGCGGAGCCCTGAAGGATAAGCAGTACGAGCAGGCGACGTATGCTCAAACCCAACTTGGCGGGATCATTCCTCCGATTGGTACGGATGTACAACGAAGACTAAATCAACTCAAACAAACCGTCTGAAGGGGAAGATATGGCAAAAGAGAGCATGGAATGGCTGGACGCCATCGCAAGCCGAGCCAAGGTCGATACGAGTCGCGTGGAGTCAGTGTTGACTGCACGTCATATCGTGCCAACCCCGGTACTACCCGCCCCACGCAGGATGAAGCTTTTGAGTATTGTTTTCGGTGGAACTAAGCAAGGCGTTGAGGACGATGGACTCTATACCTTCGAATGGCCAAACCTCAATGAAGGGCTTTGGGGAATGATGACAGACCGAAATCTGCGCGGGAAGTCATCGATCATCGAAGTCGTACGCTGGGTGATGCGCGGCAGGCCGTCTCCAAATCTTCAGGATGATGTCCGAACCTGGATACACAACGCCTGCTTGCGATTCGACCTCGACGGGCTCGAACATGAAGTGCGGCTCGATTGTAAGAATGGCGCCTCTGGCACGCTGAGCCGGCGCTCATCGGCAACGGCGAACCCTACGGTGCTAGCGTCCTTCAATAGCGACAAGCAGTTCGAGATGGTTATGTCGGACTTCTTTCTACGTGCGTTCTCGATGGAGGGGATTGCAACATGGCGCGAAAGCGATTCCGAAGAAAAGACCGGCCATGCCGTCGTTCATGGTTGGCCTGCGTTGTCGGGTGCGATGTTCATCGGCACCAACTATGACGTTGTGCTCGGTGATCTGCCCGCTACGACAGGAACTCAGGCGCGTTTGATGCAGATGTACTTGGGCGTTCCATGGGTTTCGACACTGGCCACGGCAGCGGCGGCACTGAAACTCGTCGAGTCCGGAAATGAGCTGGAGGTCCGCCGTCGCAATCAAGGTGCGCGTGCCAAGCAAACCCGCGTCAAGGAGATCGAAGCGACGCTTGCAGAGAAGCGGCAAGCATTGAGTGCACAACCCTCAGATGAGGCGATCCAGGCTGAGCTCTCGGCACTTAGCGGTCGGTACTCGGAAACCAAGCGACGAGAGAAGGCGATGCAAGAGCGGTTTGATCGAGAGACGCTCGCAGAGCAGCAAGCAAACGCCGCCTACCTGCAAGATCGCCGGGAGTTGCAGGCCCACCTGGATTCGACGGCGGCAGGTTCGGTCTTCCGCTTGCTTGATCCGAGCTGCTGCCCGCGTTGTGATCACGAGATTGATCAGGCACGGAAGAAAAAGGAGGCTGCCAGCCATTCATGCTCGGTATGCGGAGAGAACATTTCAAGCAGCGAGGATGCGGATGTTTTGAGGAAAGAGCTTGAGGCGAGCGTCAAAGCGTCAAAAGCGGCGTTCGACACGGCGCAGAAGAACCGTGGCCTGGCCGATGAGAGTCTCCAGACCTTGCAAGCAGATCTGGAGCGCATTCAAACCAAGAGTGAAGCGTTGACACTTCAGCTTGGGTCGTTCGACGCTCGAAAGCTACTTGCCAACGAGATCGCCGTACTTGAAGGTCGCCTTGAAGAAGCAGGCTTTGATCCTGGTAGCGATGATGTTACGGATGACGAAGCTGTTGTGCTCAAAGCCATTGTCAGCGAGACGGAAACACGGTCCAAAGCCGTCCGCGACGAGTTCCTGGGCGAAGTCTCCGTCAGCCTTCTTCACTTCGCCCAGCGCTTTGGCATGCACAGCTTGTCGAAGGCTCAACTGCGTGGAAATGCGAATCTGATCCTGACGAAGGGTGGCGCCGAGACGTCGTTCAGCAAAGTAACGAAAGGCGAGCGCCTGAGGCTGAAGGTCGCCACAGTTCTCGCCATGATTCAGGTCGGTGAACGAAGGGGCGTCGGAAGACACCCTGGCTTGATCATGATCGATTCGCCCGCTGCACAGGAAATCGCGCCAGAGGATCTTCGTGAACTGCTCTCGGGGTTAAAAGACATTCGTGACGAACTTCCCCATCTCCAGATTTTCGTTGCAGGCGTAACCTCGAAAGCGATGATCGATCACGTCCCTGAAAGCCATCGCAGAGAAGCCACAAATGGAGGCTACCTGTGGTAATGACCGCTCCGGGGGCTCAACTTCATCCGGTGGAAGTTACGCTGCATACGTTGTTGAGCCGAGGGGAACTGCCGAGCGTCGACAGCCTGGGCGGATTCGAAGTAATTGTTGAGGCCACGCCAGCGCTGGGTGCTTCCCCTTTTGCTGGCGAAATCTTATCTGCGGTTCTCCGAGATGCGAGCGAGACATCGATCAAGGATGTACATCCATGGAAAGACCTGATCGAGTGTTTGGTACGAGCCGCCATAAGTGATGTTGTGTTGATCGAAATGGTCGACGCGCTGAATTCTTGCCAATTGCCGGACGGTACTGCAAATGACGTGTTCATGGCTTTCTTGCAGAAAACGGTTGATGTTTCCGGTGCGATCACAGGCTATGCCCGAGCCATAGCACTTGAAGGAGCTTTCCGGTTGGCTGCATCTGACCGTCGGATGCAGCTTCGCCTGCTGGATGCCTTGTTGGGCATTCAAATTTCCGACGAACCGCATTTTCTTCGTCATGCTGCCAAGATTATGGGAATCGCCCACTCTCATTGGCGCGAAGCGGAGTTGGTTGAAAGGCTACGCATCTTCTCCGAATGTGAAGACGCAGCCTATGAAGCTAGCTTTGAGCTGGGGATGGCAGGTCTCGCAGCTGCGCTCGACGAACCGAAGAGAGAGATGGCAAATGCCATCTTTCTGGATTCGCTGCAGTGGTTCAAAAAAGCTGAGTCATTGAAGGAAGCGGCACCGGAGGCGGCGCTGTATGGGGAATGTCTCACACTATTGACGGACTTCGATGCGCACAAGACCGACATTGAGTTGAGAGCGCGCAGCGCGACGATTCAGAAATCAGCCTTCGAACTCCTTGCCTGGCATGCCGACGAAAATTCGCCAACATGGTTGGGCGCACGGCATATACAGGCTGCATGCTGGAACGATCTTGTAGGAACGCTCGCGTCTCTTGCCGACAGTTTGCAGCAGGTTAGCTGGTGGGAGCCCAGGGTTGTGATCGAATGTCAGGTGCTGGCTGCTTACAGCGCGGGGCGAACGATCTTGAAACGCAGCCGAGATGGATATTTGGAGACTTTGCTGCGTCCCAGGATCGTGTCTTCGATCGCACAGCGCGAAGGGCAAGCGTATCTTTTGAAATGCTGGCTCAAACAAAACCGCGGGCACAAGCAGGTCCCCGAGGCCGATGCGATCCTGAGCGGTATTGATCGGTTTATGGCCGCTGATGCAGAGGCCCAGCGAAACCCCACTGAGGCAGCCACCGTTTGGGCGCCGGTCGCTGCCGTACTGTCACAAGCCCGTTGCAGTAAAGAAACCGAGCGGCGCGTAATCGAAGTTGTCTCGAATGCCTATGCGTTCAGTCTCGAAGGATTAAGTACGGCGGAGATCGATATCTTTGACCATTGCTTGGCCTCGGTGGAGCACCACCCAGACTACAGGGACAGTGTTCGAGGTGCCAAACTGTTCGGCACCGTTTTACTGTGGACGACCAGATTTCTTAAAAATCGTCTGGAGATTACGAAGAAGGATGACCCATCGGTCACGTATCTGTTTGAGACATCTGATGGTGTCCTGCCACCAGAGAGCGCACTTCAAGACGATTATTTTCGTTGGATAAGCACTCAATCCGCATCAGGAGAAATCGAACCCACGAACTTGGGCGGGGGCCGCGCCGATGTGGCGCTGAAGGTCACGGGGGAGCGCATGGTGATCGAAATCAAGCGTGAAATGGATGATGCATCGTTTGATTCGCTAGCAAGTCATTACGCGGGACAAACTACCGACTACCAGAATGTGAGTATTCGATTGGGGTTCCTGCTTGTCCTTGATCTAACCGCGCCGAAACTCGAAGGTTCGCCACACATCCGATCTTTGATGCAATGTCGCTCCATACAGCGATTAGGTGAAAGTGAGCCACGACACGTCGTCATTGTCAAAGTACCGGGCCGACGGTACTTGCCAAGCGACATCAGTAAAAATGCGACGCTTTCAGGTACTTCTGTTAAAGCAACTAAGAGGCAACCGAAGCGAAAAAAGGTGCCCGACTTGGCAATAAAGACGGCATCTGTGGCCAGTGACTTTCCAGACATCGGTAATATCTCTGCGGGTCTAGATAAAAATTGAATATGGAGACCCAATGCTTGAATGGTATTTGAAAGTAAATGCTGTATTCCGGGCGATACGCCAGAAAGCAATCGACGCGCAGGGTTTGCTCGCAAATGACGACAAAGCCGGTGCGAAATTGGTCAATGGCTATTTGAAAACAGACTACCAATCACTTCGCAAGCTTTGGACGAACGCAGGTTTTCCAGAGCAAGACATGGGAAACCTCGGAAGGCATATTGGATTTGGAGATGCCAACGACTATGACGACATTCTTGCGCGTGACCTACCACAGGTGGAGGCCAAAGCAGAAGCGCATGTGCGTAGTGGTGCGGGTACACAACTTAGCATTGGCTTCGAAGAACTGTTGCATCCAGTCATATTCGCGCATGCCTTTCAGCATTATGTGAACGGACACTACCGCGATGCCGTTCTGAACTCGGTCGTTGCAATCTTTGATCTGATGCGAGAGCGTACCGGCGCTGCGAGGCCCGGAAAGCAAAGCGCTAGCGAGCGAAGGCCGAGTAGTCCCTGGAAGCCGTAGCGCCGGGCGGTTTTTCGATTAGAAAAACTGCAAGGCATCGCGAAACGGCGTCGAGTCATGCGAGAGCCAAGGCTTTGATCCCCTTGCTGGGTCAAAGCCGAGGTGACGCGGACGGCCAGGGCCGCCGAAGGCAATCACCGTGACGGTGGAGTCCCGATTTTCGTCCCATGGATGGGCGAAAATCTTTACGGACGGAAGCCGGCACTCGCCGACCTAGATCTCGACGGCGCGGCTCTGGCGACACAAGTGTTGAGCTTGGAAAAACCGCACCTGATCCTCAGCGAACTCGACCCGGAGAAGGCCGCGCAGTATCTGATCTTCGCCAGCCTTCTAGCCCGACGGATCTACGAAGCGAAAGACGCTCCGAAGACCTGAGTCGCGCCAGTTGCATCGGTGGTTCTCGATACGACCGTGGGCCATTGGAACTCAGGCGATGTCCGGCGAAAGAATGTAGGCGGCGCAAAGAATCGAGCACTTCGCAATGTACTTCTGCACCAGGGATTTCTAAAGCGGAACAGGCCGCACATCATTACAGGGGCACCCAATGGCAAGAATAAGAAAGATCAAGATCTCCAACTTCCGTGGCATCCAGCAACTGGTGTGGTGTCCATCGCCAGGCATCAATTGTCTAATCGGCAGGGGCGACAGCGGAAAATCCACGGTGTTGGATGCGATCGACCTGTGTTTGGGCGCTAGGCGCAATGTTCAGATTTCCGACGCTGATTTTTTCGGCCTGGACATCACCGCTCCCATCAGCATCACGCTGACGCTGGGCGCGTTGGATGACAGCATGAGTGCCCTGGAGAGCTTCGGTGCGTTTCTGCGCGGCTATCACGCCGCCACGGGCGTCGTCGAAGACGAGCCGTCCGCTGGTGCAGAAGTGGTTCTCTGCCTGAATCTGACAGTCGCCAGCGACCTGGAGCCATCCTGGACTCTCATCTCCGATCGCGCCTCCCAGCAAGGTCTAGTGAAGACACTCGCGTGGAAGGACCGTCTGGCCCTGGCGCCGACACGGATCGGTGCGCTCGCTGACTACAACTTGGGCTGGCAACGAGGCTCGGTCCTGAACCGCATCTCGGAGGAGCGCGCTGATGCCTCGACGGCACTTGTGAAGGCTGCGCGAGATGCGCGCGGCAGCTTTGGCGATCAGGCCGAGCAGCAATTGAGAGAAGCGCTGGGGATCGTCGCTGCGACCGCTCAGGAACTCGGCGTCCACATCGGCGCGAAGGCGAGAGCACTGCTCGACTCGCATTCCGTGTCGTTCGGAGGCGGGACCATCTCCCTGCACAACGAGGGCGGCATCCCGCTTCGCAGTCTCGGCGTCGGGTCCACGCGCCTGTTGGTCGCTGGCCTGCAGCGTAAGGCGGCCAGCCAAGCGTCGATCGTCCTTTCGGATGAACTGGAGTACGGCCTTGAGCCGCACCGCATTGCTCGGTTTCTCGGCTCTCTCGGAGCGAAGGAAGCGGCCCCGCTGCAGGCGTTTCTCACCACGCATTCGCCGGTAGCGCTCAGGGAGTTGTCGGGCGGCCAGCTCTTCGTGCTGCGCCGCAGTCTCCACGGTCACGAGGCCCGCATGGTGGGTACCGATAACGACACCCAAAGCACCATTCGCCTCTATCCCGAGGCCTTTCTGGCTGGCTCCGTGATCGTGTGCGAAGGAGCCAGCGAGATCGGACTTCTGCGTGGCCTGGATTTGCACCGGGTTGAACACGGCGGCGTGTCCCTGGCAGCACAGGGCATTGCCATGGTCGACTGTGGCGGTGGCGAGCCCGACCGCCCCTATGCTCGCGCGGCGGCCTTCCAGTCGTTAGGCTACAGGGTGATGGTGGTACGTGATGACGACAAGAAGCCCACGCCTGCCATCGAACAGGCATTTCTGCAGGCCGGTGGCGAGGTCGTAGCCTACCGCACAGGCCGCGCATTGGAGGACGAACTATTTGGCAGCCTCACGCCGGTGGCGTGCCAGCACTTGATCAAATATGCCCACGACCTGCATGGCGACCTTATTCACGAACACCTACGCACGGTTTCGAACAACACTCTCACTGTTCAGGCCATCTGGGACGAGATTCAGAGCACCCAAACGCTTTCTGTAGCGAACAGGGCTTTACTTGGACAGGCAGCACGCATCCGTAAGGCCGGCTGGTTCAAGTCCATCTCTTGGATGGAGGATGTAGCGAGGACTATCGTGGCACCGGATCTGCCGCTCTGCGATCCAGGTTTTAGCGCGTTGGTGAATCAGGTATCTGCATGGGCTGCTCATGGACCCCGCTGAAATCGACCTGCTCGCGATTGCTCGTGGCACGGTTACGGCACCGGCCGGGTGCGGCAAGACCCAGTTGATCGCCCGCGCGCTGGCTGCCCACCGAGGTAGCAAGCCTATCCTCGTACTCACACACACGAATGCTGGCGTGGCGGCACTTCGTGGCCGATTGGACCGTGCTGGCGTGCCGCACAGTGCATATCGACTGAGCACGATTGACGGCTGGGCCATTCGGTTGATTGCTAGCTTTCCGGGGCGCAGCGGCCACGACCCGGATATCCTGCGACTCGCCACCCCGGCGCGCGACTACCCAGCAATCCGAGACGCTGCCTGGAAACTACTGCAGGCCGGACACGTCAGCGCGGTACTGAAAGCGTCCTATGCACACCTTATCGTCGATGAGTACCAGGACTCAACTTTAGACACTCAGCCGCCGAGCCCGTCAGGGCCGGCGGTTTTTTAATGCCCGGAATTTTGCGCTCAGCGTAAAAAACGACTTGACATAGCACCCGTCCCGCGCGGCCGCCACTCGAC